>WNFV01002873.1_pt1 | contig 29130 bp, 29 predicted proteins | sample 5400101 | NCBI WGS metagenome assembly WNFV01 (sample SAMN13153361, study PRJNA577476) | soil metagenome | isolation source: 115 cm soil or saprolite under grassland replicate 1 | place: USA:California | collected 2016-06-15
GACCACGCCCAGACCTGGGCGAAGGAGCACGCCGACGGAACCGGACCATTTCAGCTGAGCGCGTTTCAGCGCGGCCAGCGCTACGAGCTGACCCGGTTCGACGGCTACTGGGGACCCAAGGCCCACGTCGACAAGGTCGAGATCCGCATCATTCCCGACATCGGAACCCAGCGCCTGCAGCTGCAGTCGGGTGACCTGGATGCGATTCTCCACTCGTTCCCGGTGGCGGAGCTGGCGTCGGTCAGAAGCAACCCCAACCTGCAGGTGCAGGACTTCTCCTCGTTCCTCAACGCCATCATCTACCTCAACACCAACAAGAAACCGCTGTCTGATCCGGCGCTGCGCAAGGCGCTGGCCGGCGCGATCGACCGTGACTCGCTGGTGAAGGAGGTCTACGGTCCCTATGCCAAGCCGTCGACGTCGACCTACCCGTCCGGGCTGCTCGACCCCGCCCTCGCGCCGGTCGCCTACCCGCCCTCGGAAACCAGGCCCGCCGCCGGCACCGGGAAGCTCACCTTCGCCTTCACCGCTGACGACTCGGGCGTCCACCGTCGCCTGGCCGAGCTGGTGCAGCAGCGCCTCAACGCCGCCGGCTTCTCGGTCACCATCAAAGAGGTGCAGCTGCCGCAGGTCTTCGAGTACGTGAACGATCTGCAGGCGGCCCCGGACATGGTGATGCAGACCAACACCCCGGACGGGGCCCACCCCGACATGTGGGCGCGGATCGAGTGGTACTCAAAGGGCGGCCTGAACTATCTCGGCTACCACAGCCCACAGGCCGACCGGCTGCTCGACAAGGCCTTGGAGACCACCGACACGACCGTGTCCGACCGTCTGTATGGTGAGGCGGGCAAGATCGTCGCCCAGGACACCGCCATCATCTTCGTCGCCGACCCACGCGACGTCATGGTGCTGCGCAAGAACCTGACCGGGATCCAGCACGTGCCCAACTACCCGTGGGCGCTGGACCTGGCGGCCCTGCAAAAGGGATAGGCGGTCATGGCGCGGTTCGCCCTGACCAGACTGGCCTCGCTGGTCGGCATCCTCCTGGTCCTCTCGGTCGTGGTGTTCCTCCTCGAGGCCGTGGTGCCCGCCGATCCGGTGCGGGCCATGGTCGGGGCCTCGGCCACGCCCCAGATCGTCCAGGCCAAACGCCACGAGCTCGGACTGGACCGGCCGTTGCCGGCCCAGTACGCCCGGTTCCTCAGCCGGGCGGTGCGGGGCGACCTGTCGATGTCACTCCACACCCGCCGGCCGGTCCGAACCGACATCGGCGCGTTCCTCCCGGCAACGGTGGAGCTTGCGGCGGCTGCGCTGGCGTTGGCTCTCGTCCTCGGCGGGGCCCTCGGCCTGCTGACGGCACGCGGCCGGGGAACGAGCCTGCGTGTCGCCCTGGTCGCCGGCGCGTCGGTGCCGGCGTTCCTGCTCGCGTTGGTACTGCTGATTGTCTTCTACGCCCGTACCGGCTGGTTCCCAGGATCGGGTCGTATCTCCCTCGACCTGGGCGCGCCAACCGGCCCCACCGGACTGCTCATCATCGACGGGTTGGTCCACGGCCGGCTCGACGTCGTGCGTGATGCGCTTGCCCATCTGGCGTTACCGGCCTTGTGTCTGGCGCTTGGGCCGGCGGTCGCCCTCGGACGGACGCTGCGGTCGTCACTGCAAACGGTGCTCGTCTCCGATCACATCCGAACGGCACGGGCGAAGGGGCTCACCGAGCGCGGTGTGCTGCTGCGCCACGGCGTGCGCCCGGCGCTGAATGCTCCGTTGACGATGGCCGGCCTTCAAGTCGGCATGCTGCTCGCCGGGGTCGTCGTCGTCGAGTCGATCTTCGCGTGGCCTGGACTCGGCCTGTACACCGTCCAGGCCATCGCCAGCATCGACTTCCCGGCAATCGTCGGCGTCACGCTGGTGATGGGGGCGGCGTACGTCATCATCAACGCGCTTGTCGACCTGGCGCAGGCCGCCGCTGACCCGAGGCTGCGTGCGAGATGATGCTCACAGGCTTGTATCCATTGCGCGGGAGGCAGACAAGGGCGCAGAGGCCGTTGCGGAACATTCAGTCACGCAAAACGGTACCAATGCGGCCAGTCGTAGCGACTGCCTGAATTCAACTTTTTTTCGAAACCTTCCATTCCCGTCATATGCCTGCTCGGCCGCCTGAAATCGCCCGAAGGCCTGGTTAGACAGACAAGCAGAAAAGCTCATCTAGGCCAAGACGTCAGAGGATGCCACGAATGTCGGGCCACGTCGTACAGGCGCGTATCGGCTGCTCGTGGCGGCTTCGGGGCAAAAGGTGGTCGGGCCGCGGAAACAAACCGTTGCACAGGAAATGGGCAAGGGTTAAGTTTTCGCGCGGTCCCCCGGCCCGCCCTGTCTTCCCGTACCGCCACCCGCCCCGCGCGTTGGGAGCGACCGGGGAACGGCCCGGATACGCGCACGGAGGACGGCAAATGTTCCAGAACGTGCAGATCCGCTCGAAGCTGATCGCCATCCTCGTGGGACCGCTGCTCGCCCTCACGATTCTCTCCTCGGTCGGGATCGGCACCAACCTCGCCCAGAGCGCGGAGTCGGACCGGGTCAACCGGCTCTCCCTGTTCGCCGGCAGGCTCAGCTCGCTGGTGCACGAGCTGCAGAAGGAGCGCAGCCTCTCCAACGTCTACCTGGGCGCCCGCCGCTCCGACGGGCGCGACCAGCTGATCGCCCAGCGACCGGCCACCGACCGGGTGGTGGCCGACTACCGCGCCGCGTCGGCCGACCTGAAGCTCGCCACCGCCGGCGGCAGCCGGCGCGGGGTCCGCGAGCTCCAGGGGCTGATCGACTACGGTCTGCACGAGCTCGGCAAGCTGCCCCTGCAGCGCCGGCTGGTGGACAACGGCAGGCTCCCGGCCGCGCTGGCGACCGAGCACGCCGAGCCGACCGACGCGGAGGTCCTGCAGAACACCGGGCTGCCCGGCGAGCACGGCCCGATCAACACCGTCGACAAGGCGCTGGACCAGTACACCGACACGATCGGCGACCTGCTCAACATCAACGACCAGCTCGTCTACCAGGGCGCCGGTGACGACCGCGACCTGCTGCGCGGCCTGGTCACCTTCGCGGCCATCTCCCGGGCCAAGGAGTTCGGCGACGTCGAGCGCGGCCTGGTCGCCAGGACGCTGGCGGCCGGCGGGCACCTCGGCTCGGGCGAGCACGCCGAGCTGTCCGCTGTGGTCGGCGGGGAGCAGCTCTGGATCTCCCGCTTCGCCGCCAATGCCACCGCCGACCAGCGCGCGCGCTACGCCAGCATCGTCACCGGGCCGGACGTGGCCAAGGCGGAGCAGTTGCGCCGCATCGCGCTCGCCTCGGACGGGGCGCCCAACGTGAACATCGGCGAGCAGCAGTGGTGGAACGCCAGCAGCCGCAGGCTCGACCTGATGCGCCGGGTCGAGATCGGCGTCACCGGCGACGTCGGCGCCCTCAGCCAGGCCCTGAAGCAGTCGGCCGACCGGCGTGCCCTGCTCTACAGCATCGCCCTGACGATCGTCCTCTGGCTCGCGGTGGGCCTCTCCCTTGTCACCGCCCGCTCAATGGTCGGACCGCTGCGGCGCCTCAAGGACGCGGCCGAGGGCGTGGCCAACCGCACCCTTCCCGGCGTGGTCGAGCGCCTTCAGGCCGGCGAGCGGGTCGACATCGACGCCGAGGCGGCCGCCCCCATCGAGATCCATTCCAAGGACGAGATCGGCCAGGTCGCCGAGGCCTTCAACGCCGTCCACCGGGTGGCCGTGCGCGTCGCCGGCGAGCAGGCCGGCCTGCGCAAGAGCGTCGGCGACATGTTCCTCAACCTCGCCCGGCGCAGCCAGAGCCTGGTCGACCGCCAGCTCGAGCTGATCGACGACCTGGAGCGGGGCGAGACCGACCCCGAGGCCCTCGAGAACCTCTTCCGCCTCGACCACCTCGCCACACGCATGCGACGCAACGCTGAGAACCTGATCGTGCTCTCCGGCTCCGAGCCCGCCCGCCGCTGGACCGACCCGGTGCCGCTGATCGACGTGGTCCGGGCCGCGATCGCCGAGGTCGAGGACTACACCAGGGTCGAGCTGCTGCCGATCGAGCCGTTGGCGCTCGCCGGGCAGGCCGTCAGCGACGTGGTCCACCTGCTCGCCGAGCTGATCGAGAACGCCACCTCGTTCTCGCCGCCCGGTACCAAGGTGCAGGTGGCCGGCCAGCACGTCAGCAGCGGCTACGTGGTCGAGATCGAGGACCGTGGCCTGGGCATGACCGACCCGGAGCTGGTCGAGGCGAACGAGCGCCTGGCCAACCCGCCCACGATCGACTTCGCCCTCTCGCGCATGCTCGGCATCTTCGTGGTCGGCCGGCTCGCCACCCGCTACGGCGTCAAGGTCCAGCTCCGCCACTCCTGGTACGGCGGCGTGACCGCGCTGGTGCTGTTCCCCGAGAACCTGGTGGTGCGGCCGTCCGGCGTCACCGCGCCGCTGCTGCCGCCCGGCGACGCCATGGTCGCCCCGCCGCAGCTCGGCAGCGACGGCATCTCCAGCCTCGGCGAGCTGCCGCCGCCGCCGGCGCCGCCCGTCGACCGCAGCCAGTTCGACTCCCTGCCGATCTTCGAGGCGGCACGCTCGGACTGGTTCGAGATCGCGCCCGACGGCAGCCACCTGCCGCTGCGGCGCCACGCCACCCAGCTCGGGCCGCCGCCGGTCGTCGACGAGCAGGCGGCGCCGCAGCGCGGGATCGAGCAGCCCGCCCTCGACAGCCGGCCGGTCGCCTGGCCGGAGGCGACCCGGCCGGCCCACGCGCCCGACGCCCTGGAAGAGGAGAGCGACCTCGCCGAGCCCGCCGGGAAGGCGCCCGAAGGGCCGGCCGTCGGCGACGGCCGTGACGGCGAGCCGGCCGAGGTCCCGGTGACCAGGGCGGGCCTGCCGCGCCGCATCCCGCGGGCCAACCTCGCTCCCGAGATGCTCTCCAACGGACCCCCGGCCGGCGAGTCGCCGCCACCGTCGGCCGGGGGGCGTACGCCCACCGAGGTGCGCAGCATGCTCGCGAGCTACCGCAGCGGCCTGGAGCGCGGCCGCAGCGCCGCGGCAACCCGTCCACCCACCCGCGACGGCGAGGCGCCCGAGGCTGGTGGCGGAACCCCATCGTCGTCCAGGAGCGACCATGACGCAGCTCAGTAGGGAAGCGCAGAACCTCAACTGGCTTGTCACCAACTTCGTGCGCAAGGTCCCCGGCGTGGCGCACGCGGTCGTGGTGTCGGCGGACGGCCTCCCGATCGCCGTCTCCGAGAAGCTCGACCGCACCCGTGCGGACCAGCTCGCCGCCGTGGCCTCCGGCCTGGCCAGCCTGACCTCGGGCGCGGCAAGGCACTTCGGGGGCGGCAGAGTCAACCAGACCATCGTCGAGATGGAACGAGGATTCCTGTTCGTCACGGCGGTCAGCGACGGTTCGTGCCTGGCCGTCCTGGCCTCGCTGGCTTGCGACATCGGCTTGGTCGGCTACGAGATGGCGCTGCTGGTCTCGAGGACCGGGGACGTCCTCACCCCGAGCCTGCGCGCCGAGCTCCAGGCTTCCCTACCGCGGTGAGCAAAGGGATGGGGCATGAGCACGGAAAACGGCAACGGCTTGGACCTGGGAAGGCGGCGAAACCCGGGCCGGCTGGTGCGACCGTACACGCTGACCGGCGGGCGCACCCGCCCGTCGAACGTGGACCTGGAGCTGGAAGCCCTGGTGTCGACCACCTCGCTGGGTGAGTCGGCTGACCTGTCGCACAGCTCCGAGCAACAGTCGATTGCCCTGCTCTGCCGTGACGTGCTGAGCGTTGCCGAGGTCTCGGCACGGCTGGACCTTCCCCTCGGCGTCGCCCGCATCCTGGTCGCGGACATGGCCGACGAGGGCTTGGTGATCCTTCACCGTCCCACCAGCCGCGGCGACCGACCTGACCTCGCACTCCTCGAGAGGGTTCTGTATGGGCTCCGCACGATCTAGCCGTCCTCCCGGTCGCGCCTCGGCGCGGTCGCCGGTATCCCCCACGCCGGTCGCGCCCACGCCGGTCAAGATCGTGATCGCCGGCGGCTTCGGAGTCGGCAAGACCACCTTCGTCGGGGCCGTCTCGGAGATCGTCCCGCTCACCACCGAGGCGCAGATGACCTCGGCCAGCGTCGGGGTGGACGAGCCCTTGCCCGGCAAGTCCACCACCACCGTGGCCATGGACTTCGGCCGCATCACGCTCGACAGCGACCTGATCCTGTACCTGTTCGGCACCCCGGGGCAGGACCGCTTCTGGTTCATGTGGGACGACCTGGTGCGCGGTGCGATCGGCGCGGTGGTGCTGGTCGACACCCGCAGGCTCGCGGCCTGCTTCGCCGCCGTCGACTACTTCGAGCACCGCGACGTGCCGTTCATCGTGGCGATCAACTGCTTCGACGGCGAGCTGCGGCACGCGGTCGAGGACGTGCGCGAGGCGCTGGCGATCCGCCCCGACGTGCCGATCGTGCTGTGCGACGCGCGCGTCCGCGACTCCGCCAAGGCCACGCTGATCGAGCTGGTCGAGCGCGCCGTCGCGCAGGCGGCCGCGAGCTTCGACCCGGCGCGGACCTGACAACTGCCCCGCAGGTGGGGCGTCGCCCCGGTGCGGGGGCGACTCACTCCCCGGCGGGCGTGCCCTGGCGGCCACGGCGGGCGCGCAGGGCGGCGGTCACCCCCCCGGCCAGGGCGGCCAGCACGCCAGCGCCAAGAGCAAGGGCGGCAGGCAGCGGCAGCCCATCCGAGCCTCCCGGCCGCGCCTGCGGCGCGGGTTGCAGCCGGCGCGGTGCCGCTCGCCGGAGGCACGAAGTAGCCGACCTCGCGGGGGTGGGCGGGGTCGGCCAGGTCCACCACGCGCACCCCGTCCGAGTACCAGGAGGCGTACTCGAGCTGGCCGTCGATCACCGCGTTGTGCACCGAGTAGACGCCGTCGAGGCCGATGCGGCCGTCGGCGCCAGGCGCGGCCGCCTCGGTGGCGAAGCTCGAGACGAGCTTCGGGTGCGCCAGGTCCCGGGTGTCCCAGATGCGCTGGTAGGTCCAGGTCTCGCCGGGGGTCTTCGGGTTCACGGCGAGGGTCTCGTCGTTCTGCACGAACAGCGTCTCGTCCTGGTTGAACCAGGCGGAGTGGGCCGCCTGGCTGCGGTCCCTCGGCCGGTAGCTGGTGCGGCCGACCCACTTCGGCCTGGCCGGGTCGCGGATGTCGAGGAACAGCTCGCCGGCGGCCCAGAACGAGGCGAACAGCTTGGTGCCGTCCGAGAACGGCCAGGCGCTGTGGCAGAACACGTCCTCCCTGGCGCCGAGCTGGGTCCGCACCTCGGCCGGCCCGTCGCGGCGCACGTCCCAGTCGGCCAGCTCGGTCGGGTGGCGCGGGTCGCTGATGTCGATCACCCGCAGGTCGCCCTTGGCGCCCCTGGACAGCGGGAAGGAGCCGGGCACGGCCGCGAGCGCCAGCAGGCGCCCGTCGGCCCGCTGGGCCACGCCCAGCTCGTGCACGCCCCGGGGGACCCCGGTGGCCAGGCGGCCCAGCTCCCGGGGCCGTGACGGGTCGCTGACGTCGTACAGGGCCAGGCCGGCGAAGCTGGACCCGCGCGAGCAGGGCTGGATGCCGACCGCGGCGAGGTCGCCGGAGAAGGCGCGGGTGCGCACCGCGCCCACCCAGACGTCCTCGTCGTCGCTGCCCCTGAAGACGCCGAACTGGCCGAGCGGGCGTGGCCTGGCCGGGTCGCGCACGTCGATCGCCCAGACGCCGTCGTCGCACCGCGCCGACCGGTAGCTGCCCAGGTAGGCGACGTCCTCGTGGACCCAGACGTCGCCGTAGATGCCGTTGCCGGGATCGACGTGGCCGACCAGCTCGGTGTTGCTGGTCCGCGGCCGCTGCTGGGCGGCCGCGGCCGGCGTGACCGCGGTGGCCGCCAGCGTCAGCGCCGCCACCAAGGCCCTGCCGATCCTCCCGCCCATGCAGCCCACCTCCGGCCACCATCGTCCCAGGCTCGGGCAAGACGTGCTCGGGTGCCGCGGTTCCCGGCTAGGAGGCCGGCGCCGGCTCCCCGAGGGCGCGCGGCAGGGCGCCCTCGTACGCGTCGCGCAGGCGCGCCAGAGGCAGGTCCAGCAGGCCCGGGACGACCAGGGCGTCGCCGCCGCTGGCGCCGAGGCGGCGCAGCGGCACCTGGGCCGCCCTCGCGGCGGCCGCGAGCGCCGGGCCGGCGTCCGGCTCGGTGGCGGCCAGCACCCGGGACGGGGTCTCCGACACCAGGGCGGCAAGCGGGGGCAGGCCGTTCGGCCCCGCGACCGGCGCCAGGGCGACGGTGGCGCCGACGCCGGCGGCGAGGACCGCCTCGACCAGGGCGACCGCCAGCCCGCCGTCGGAGCAGTCGTGCGCGCAGGCCAGCAGGCCGGCGGCGGCGAGCTCGACGAGCAGGTGCTGCAGCGCCGCCTCCGCGTCGAGGTCGAGGCCCGGCGGGCGGCCTTCGAGGCGCCCGCTGGCCAGCCGCTGCCACGCCGAGCCGCCGAAGTCTGCCCTGGTCTCGCCGAGCAGCCACACGTCCAGGCCGGCGCGCGGGAAGCCCGACGGCACCACCCTGGCCGCGTCGTCCAGCAGGCCGAGCACGCCGACCACCGGCGTCGGGTGCACGGGCCGCCCGTCGGACTCGTTGTAGAAGCTGACGTTGCCGCCGGTCACCGGGACCCCGAGGGCGCGGCAGGCCTGGCCGAGCCCGGCAACGGCGGCGGCGAAGTCGCCCATCACCTCGGGCCGCTCGGGGCTGGCGAAGTTGAGGCAGTTGGTGGTGGCCACCGGCCGGGCGCCGCTGCAGGCGACGTTGCGGGCCGCCTCGGCGACGGCCAGGGCCGCGCCGGCCACCGGGTCGAGCCGCGCGTAGCGGCCGTTGCCGTCGGTGGCCAGGGCCAGCGCCCGCCGGCTGCCGGGCAGGCGCACCACGGCGGCGTCCGAGCCCGGGCCGGCCACCGTGCCCCGGCCGACGTAGCGGTCGTACTGCTCGTACACCCAGCGCTTGGAGGCGCAGGTCGGGTCGGCGGCCAGGGCGAGCACGGCCGCCTCCGGGTCGGCGTCGAGCGGCACCTCGGCACCCGCCCGTGGCGGGGCCGGCGCCACCAGCGGGCGCCGGTAGACCGGCCCTTCGTCAGCGAGGCTCTGACATGGCACCTCGGCGACCAGCTCGCCGCGGAAGCGCACGGTGAGCCGGCCGCCCTCGTCGCCGGCCGGGACCATGCGGCCGATCACGCTGGCGGCGACGCCCCAGCGCTCGCAGACAGCCACCACGGCGTCGAGCCGCTCCGGGTCGACCAGGGCGAGCATGCGCTCCTGGGACTCGGAGATCAGCACCTCCCAGGCCTCCATGGAGGGCTCGCGCAGGGGCACGGCGTCCAGGTCGACCTCCATGCCCATGCCGGCGCGGGCGGCCACTTCGGAGGTGGCGCAGGAGATCCCGGCCGCTCCCAGGTCCTGCAGGCCGGCCAGCAGGCCCGCCTCCACCAGCTCCAGGCACGCCTCGATCAGCAGCTTCTCCTGGAACGGGTCGCCGACCTGGACGTTGGGCCGCTTGGCCGTATCGCCCTCGGCGAAGCCGGCGGAGGCGAGCACGCTCGCCCCGCCGATCCCGTCGCGGCCGGTGCGCGCGCCGAGCAGCACGGCCAGGTCGCCGGGGCGCTCGGCACGGCCGCGGAGCAGCCGGTCGGCCGGCGCGACCCCGACGGTGAGCGCGTTGACCAGCGGGTTGCCCGTGTAGCAGGGGTCGAAGGCGACCTCGCCGCCGACCGTTGCCACGCCGACGCAGTTGCCGTAGTGGCCGATGCCGGCGACCACGCCGTCGAGCAGGCGGCGTTGCAGCGGCTCGGACAGGTCGCCGAAGCGCAGCGAGTTCAGGGTGGCCAGGGGCCTGGCGCCCATGGCGAGGATGTCGCGGATGATGCCGCCCACGCCGGTGGCCGCGCCCTGGAACGGCTCCACGAACGAGGGGTGGTTGTGCGACTCGATCTTGAACACGGCGGCGAGCCCGTCGCCCACGTCGACCACGCCGGCGTTCTCGCCGGGCCCCTGCAGGACCAGCGGCCCGTCGGTGGGCAGGCCGCCGAGGTGGACCTTGGAGGACTTGTAGGAGCAGTGCTCCGACCACATCACCGAGTACATGGCCAGCTCGGCCAGGCTCGGGTCGCGCCCGAGCACGGCGACGATGCGCTCGTGCTCCTCGTCGGTCAGGCCGAGCTGGCGGTGCAGCGCGACAGCCGCCTCGGTCACAGCGTGACCCCGACCGAGGCGGCCATCACCGAATCGAACAGCGCGCGGCCGCCGGTCGGGCCGAGCAGGGGGTCGACCGCGTGCTCGGGGTGGGGCATCAGCCCGACCACGTTGCCGGCGGGGTTGCGAACCCCGGCGATGCCGGCCAGGGAGCCGTTGGGGTTGTCGCCGGGGGCGTAGGAGAAGACCACCTGGCCCTCGCCGGCCAGCCTGGCGGGGTCGGGGTGGACGTAGCGGCCCTCGCCGTGCTTGACGGGGATGACCAGCTCGTCGCCCGGGTCGCAGGCGCGGGTCCACGGCGTCGCCGTCGAGCCCACCAGCAGGCGCACCGGCCGGCAGACGAAGCGCAGGCCGGCGTTGCGCAGCAGCGCACCGGGCAGCAGCCCGGCCTCGCAGAGCACCTGGAAGCCGTTGCAGATGCCGAGCACCGGGCCGCCGGCGGCGGCGAAGCGCCGCACCGCGGCCATCACCGGGGAGAAGCGCGCGATCGCGCCGCAACGCAGGTAGTCGCCGTAGGAGAAGCCGCCGGGGATGATCAGGGCGTCGAGGGGGGCCAGCCGCTCGTCGCCGTGCCACAGGGCGACCGCCTCACCCCCGACGTGCTCGACCGCCGCCCGGGCGTCGCGGTCGTCGCACGACCCCGGGAAGGTCACCACTCCGAAACGCACGCCGCCTCCAGCCGCCGGTGCCGCCCTCCGGCGGCCCGCCAGCCGGCCAGCCCGGCCACGACCAGAGGGTCCGCCGCCCTCGCCCGGAGGCTATCAGAGCGCGCGGCGGCGTCAGCACGGGATCGTCACCCGCGCGAGACCTTGGTGCGACAGGAGGTAGACGATCGCGCAATATGGTCGGGCCACGCACCACCACCGATTCGCGCGACGACCGGACCGTCCCGGATGCCGAGGTCGACGATGCCAACGCCTGCCGGGCCGTGGCGCCCCGTCCAGACCACCGCTCCACCCCCACCACCCGCCGACGTCCGCCTCCGGCCGGCCGGCTGGCGACGCCGCCGCCGGACCGTGGTGGCGACGGTCGCGCTGCTCGCCGTGACCGCCGCCGGCGGGGCCGGGGTGCTGACGGCCCGCCAGCTCGACCGGCGGCACGCCACGCCGGCCGAGGCCGCCTCGCCGGGGAGCCGCCGAGGACCGGCCGCCACCGCGACCCGCCCGGCCGCGCCGCTCCCCCCGCGGCTGCTGGTGGTCGGGTCGCACCCGGCCGGTGCCGCGCTCACCATCACGACGCCCGGCGGCGCCACCCGCAAGGCCCGCACCCCCTTCAAGGGCATGGTCCCCGGCGGGGAGCTGACCTTGTCGCTCGCCCGGCCCGGCTTCAACCGGCTCGAGCACCGCCTGCTGCTCGACCGCGCCCGCACCCTCGACTTCTGGCTCGACCCGGCCGGGCTGCTCCACCACTGCCTCGGAGGCTTCTCCACCGGCTCCAACCCCAAGCAGGTCGCCTTCACGCCCGACTCCAAGCAGATCTGGGTGACGCTGCTGGGCGGCCATGGCGTGCAGGTGTTCTCCGCGGGCAGCCGGCGCCTGCTCCACCAGATCAGACTCGGCAAGCACGGCGCCGTCGAGGTGATCTTCACCAAGGACGGCCGCACCGCCTTCGCCAGCCAGATGGAGACCGCCTCGGTGTTCGAGATCGACCGGGCCAGCTTCCGGGTGCGCCGCCAGCTGGCCACCAAGGGCAGCTGGAGCAAGGTGATGGCGCTCTCGCCTGACGAGCGCACGCTCTACGTCGCCAACTGGTCGAGCAACGACGTCTCCGAGATCGACCTGGCCAGCGGCCGGGTGCGCCGCGTGCTGCGGACCGTGCCGACGCCGCGCGGGCTGTACCCGACGCCGGACGGCCGGCGCCTCTACGTCGCCGGCTTCGACGGCGGTGACCTGGCCCGGATCGACCTCGGCACGGGCCGCTCCAAGGTCCTGCTCCACACCGGCGGCGCCATGCGGCACCTGGTCGGCGACCCGGCGCGAGGCCTGCTGTACGCCGACGACATGGCCGCCGGGCAGACCTGGGTGGTCGACCTGGCCGGCGAGCGCGTGCGCAAGCACGCGCGCACCGACCACACGCCCAACACCATCGACCTGAGCCCCGACGGCCGCGTGCTGTACGTGTCGAACCGGGGCCGCAACGGCACCAGCTACTACCTGCCCGGCCCGGAGTGGGGCTCGGTGCTCGCCATCGACGCCGCCAGCGGCCGGCCGCTCGACGCGATCGTCGGCGGCAACCAGACCACCGGCCTGGACGTCTCCCCCGACGGCCGCCTGCTGGCCTTCTCCGACTTCCTGGACAACCGGGTGCAGCTCTTCGCCATCCCGCCCTACCAGCGCCTCGCCACCGGCCACGGCGGCCGCGCCACCGCCCACCGCGCGGAGCTCCAAAAGGGTTAAGTGGCCGTGGACAGGCCGTCAGACCACGACGGCCAGATGGTCATCGCCCAGGCCTCGTCGTCGAAGTCACGGTCGCTGACGCCGACCGCCGCGACGGGGACCTCGGGGTCCACCCAGAGGAAGCAGCCGCTCGCTCCGAAGTGGCCGAACGCGGCCTCGGAGCGGCGCTCGCCCATCCAGTGCGGCTGCTTGCGGTCGCGCAGCTCGAAGCCGAGGCCCCAGTCGCACGGGTCGAAGCGGCCGACGCCGGGCAGCAGGCCGGCGATCCCCGGGAACTGCACGCTGGTCGCCTCGGCGAACAGCTCCGGGGTGAGCACGGGCGCGCCGCTCGCGAGCAGGCAGCGCGCCAGGCGCACCAGGTCCGCGACGGTGCTGACCGCTCCGGCGGCGGGGTCGGCCGGCACGCCGTGGCGGGTGCCGAGCCAGGTCTCGCCGAGCCCGAGCGGCCCGAGGACGGCGCTGTCCAGCCAGGCGGGGAAGCTGAGCCCGACGGCGTCCTCGACGATCTCGGCGAGCAGGCGGAAGCCGAGGTTGGAGTAGACGCGGCGGCTGCCCTGCGGCCGCCGGCGGCCCGTCTGGTGCGGCAGCCCGGAGGCGTGGGCGAGCAGGTGGCGCGGGGTGGTGGGCTCGTCGTCGCCGGCGGGCGCCCAGCGGCCGAGCGGCACCCGCTGATCCAGGTCGACGCGGCCGGTCTCGACCGCGGCCAGCGCGGCCAGGGTGGTGAGCAGCTTGGTGACCGAGGCGATCTCGAACTGGTCGTGCTCGCCGGTGCCAGGCCGCCAGGCGGTCTCCACGCGGTCGGCGAGGACCACCGCCGTGCCGCCGCGCCGGACCGGCCAGTCCAGCTCACTCATGCGCATGATGTCGTCCTCCGTGACGCGGGGTTGCGGCTCACCGGTAACCCTCCGCTCGCAGCGCGGTCAGGGCGCGGGTCTCGCCCGCGGCCAGCAGCGCGGCCACGTCCAGGCAGCTCCGGTTGGGCCCGAGCCGCCCCTGGGCGGGGAAGAGCCGCTGGCAGGCGTCGGCCTGGGCACGGACCGCCGCCAGCTCGCCGGCGGCGTCCGGAGGGCCACCGGCGGCGACGTGGGCGCCCTCGTGCACCAGCAGGACCGCGACGCGCTCGGCGGGTCCCCGCGAGAACTTCCCGTTGACGAGCACCGTCGGACCGCCCGGGGCGAACCGGGTGGTCGACTCGTTGCCGCTCGCGCGGAACTCGGCGAACACCACCGTGGCATGGTCGCGGTCGAGCGCCCGGCGCGCCCGGTCGATCGGCTCGGTGGTGCGCAGCCCGCAGACGCGGTCCGCCGCCTCGGCCAGCAGGTCGACCTCGCCGGACGTGCCGACCAGGGTGAGGCCGGCGAGGCGGGGGCAGGTTGCGTGGCGGCGGGTCACGCGGGCGCGGTTGGCCTCCTCCAGGGCCGGCACGCGCGCCTCGCCGACGTCGTGGGAGAACTGCCCGCTCGGCGCCGAGCGGCCCGCGCCGAGCGGTGCCGCCGGGCGGTCCGCGCCCACCAGGGCGATGGCGGCGGCCACCATGAGGGCGCTGGTCGCGGCGGCCACCAGCCACAGCCACCAGGGCAGGCGCGGCCAGGGACGGGCCTTGACGGCGGCGGCCTCCACCGGCGTCAGCGGGCGGGGCTGGGGCGCTGGCATCGCTGCCGGCCTCTACGGCAGCACGCGGACGGTGAACTCCTCGATCACCGGGTTGGCCAGCAGGGCCTCGGCCATGCGGCGGGCGGCCGCCTCCGCGTCGCCTTCCTGGACGGTGAGCTCGACGTGCTTGCCGACGCGCACGTCGGAGACGCCGCCGAAGCCGAGCGCCGGCAGGGCGCGCTCCACCGCCTGGCCCTGCGGGTCGAGGATCTCCCGCTTGAGCATGACGTCCACCGCCACCCGAGGCACGCTGCCCCCTTTACTCAAACGCTTCGGTGGGCCACCGGCGCCTTGTGCGCCGGCTTCCCTCGTCGCTCCTTCGTCGCCTGCGGCTCCTTCGTCGCTCCTCAGTCCAGCCGGCGCGCGCCGGTGGCCCACCTCGCTAACACCAGCTGGCCCCGCCGGCGCTGGAACCGCAGGCTACACCGGGAGGTGCGGCGCTCGCCGGAAGCTATGCCTCGCCGGCGCGGCCGGCGGGGTGGGGCTCCGGACCGGCGCGCTCGCGCTCGAGGAAGACCTCCTCCCGGTGGACCTCGACGGAGCGTGGCGCCCGGATGCCCAGCCGTACCTGGTCACCCCGGACTTCCAGGACGGTGATGATGACGTCGCGCCCGATCATGATGCGCTGGTTGGCGCGGCGCGTGAGGACGAGCACGAGCGCTCCTTCGTGTCGGTCGGCCGCGCGCCGGCGGGCGCGCGTCTGGTGGCCGGTCGGTCGCCCGGGGGAGGCGTCGGCGATTGTACCGTTCGAGGGGATAAAGATTTTCGAGATCTAGCTGGATGGCAGCGACTCAGCTCAACAGGCCGAGCGCGACGGCGCGGACGACAGCCTCGTTGCGGTCGCTCGCGCCGAGCTTCTCGTAGATGTGGGCCAGGTGCGTCTTGACGGTCGCCGGCGTGACGTGCAGCGCGGCCGCGATCGCCGCATTGGAGCGCCCCTCCGCCAGCCGCGCCAGCACCTCGCGTTCCTTGGCGGTGAGCAGGCCGCCGCCGCTGACCTGCGCGCCACCGTTGCCGTCGACGGCGCCCAGCAGCGCGGGCACCAGGCTGGGAGCGAGCACCCGCTCGCCGGCTGCGAGCAGCCGCAGCGCGTCCTCCAGCTCCTCGGCTCCGACCGAGCGCTCCAGTAGGGCGTCGGCGCCCGCCCCGAGCAGCCGCCCGACCTCTGCCCTGCTTGCCTGCGCGACCAACGCCACCACTATCAGTGGCTTGCGGAGCTGCTTGGCGCGGTGGATCACCTCACTCGGAGTGAGATCGGTGATGGTACCCACAATGAGGAGATCGGCTTCGGCGTCGCTGACGGCGCGGAGCCCGTCGCGCGCGACGGCGGCACCGGAGACCCGCGCCCCCAGGGACTCCAGGATCGTCTGGAGCCCCAACCTGACCAGCGGCCATTCATCGACGACGACGGTCTGGCGCCATTGCTGCGAGTGGTCCACGACAGAGTTGTCGTCTCCGCACGGCGGTCCTTGAGACGCAGGTCAGCGCCGACGACTAGTCATCTGGTAGCAGCTCTCATAGTCCCGCCGACCACGAGAAGCGGTCGGTGTTCATCCGCCCGGCCGATCTAGTAGTCACGCATAGTGGCCGACACCTGTACCATGAACACTCTGCGCGCCCCGGTCCCGGCCAGCCAGCGAGCAGCCGAAGAGCAGCTCGTCCGCGACCACCTGTCCCTGGTCCAGCACGCCGTCGCCGAGGTCATCAGCCGGGTTCCCCGGCACGTCAGCCGGGACGACCTGGAGTCGGCCGCCCTGTTCGGGCTCGCCCAGGCGGCCCGCACCTTCGACCAGACCCGGGGCATCGCCTTCGAGCACCACGCCGTCAACCGCGTCCGTGGCGCCGTGCTCGACGAGCTGCGCGGGGCCGACTGGGCCAGCCGCTCGGTGCGCGCCCGCGGCCGCCAGCTGCAGCAGGCCACCGACGAGCTCACCGTCCGTCTCGGCCGCGCCCCCAGCCAGGCCGAGGTCGCCGCCGAGCTCGGCGTCGAGCCCGCGGTCGTGCGCAAGCTGGAAGAGGACGTCCACCGCGCCACGGTGCTGAACTACGACTCGATCGTGACCGACGGCGAGATCGAGGACCTGCTGCCGGCTGACGGCGATACCCCGGACCAGGTGCTGGTCAAGCGCGAGCGGCTCTCCTACCTGGTCGACGCGATCTCCGCCCTGCCCGAGCGGCTGCGCGCGGTGGTCACCGGCTACTTCTTCGAGGAGCGGCCGATGCAGGAGATCGCCACCGAGCTCGGCGTCACCGAGTCGCGTGTCTCCCAGCTCCGCTCCGAGGCCCTCGTCCTGCTCAGGGACGGGCTGAACGCCCACCTCGACCCGGACGTGCTGCCGGCCGAGGCCCGCCCCGGCGGCCGCGTCGCGCGCCGCAAGGCCGCCTACTACGCCGCCATCGGCTCCGCCTCCGACTACCGGGCGCGGCTGGACGCCGAGGCACGGCGGCCGAAGGCCGAGGCGCAGCCCCAGCGGCCGGCCCTGGCGGCGGCGGGAGCGTGAGCGTCGTGGCTGCGACCGGATCATCCACTACGCGTCCGCACCCAATCAGCCCGTTCGCATCGAGCAGCTCGGAACAGGCGAGAACCGGCACCCGATCGGAGACGAAACAATCTAGACTTCGGTTGCCGACGCGGATCCCCGCTCCCCCCGCGGCAGAGATGGGAACTAGTAGCTTCTCTGTAACATTTCATTACGTCTATGTAGTTTTGGCGTCTCTTGGGGCGAAGCAAGCGATAAGCTCCGCCCGCTCGGTGGAGGACAGGGTCTCAGAGGGTGATCGCGATGACGGACCCGATGCTCGTTCGGCGGTTGGCGCTCGACCTGAGGAATCTCTCGAACAAGACGCTCTCGCTTCGGGGCGCCGTCGAGGACTACCGCCACGAGCTGGTCCGGACCGAGGACGACTGCGTCACCGACGACCAGGAGCTGCTCGCCCTCCAGCGCCAGGTGCAGGAGCTGTGGGAGGCCATGGACCGGGCCGAGGCCAGCCTGCGCCGCGCCTCGCGGGAGATCTCCCCCCTGCTCTGGCTCGAGTAGCCGCTATAGATCGTCGCGGTCGCGAATCTTGCTCTTGTCGCGTAGCTCCATGTACGGCTCGACGTCCGCCGGGTGGCCGGCGGCGATCGCCCGGCTGCGCTCCAGCTCGGCGTTGAGCTCGGCGCCGAGCAGGATCGCCAGGTTGGACAGCCACAGCCAGACCAGGAAGATGATCACCCCGGCGAGGCTGCCGTAGGTCTTGTTGTACGAGCCGAAGTTCACCACGTAGAGCGCGAACGCGACCGAAGCGGCCACCCAGACCACCACCGCCAGGATCCCGCCCGGAGTGACCCAGCGGAACCCCTGCCTGGCGTTGGGCGAGGCCCAGTACAACAGCGCGAACAGGAAGCTCACCACCACCAGCAGCACCGGCCACTTGGCGATGTCCCAGGCGGTGACCGCCGCCGAGCCGATCCCGAGCAACCGGCCGACGCGCTGGGCCAGGCCACCGGTCACCACCACCACGATCGCGGAGGCAGCGAGCAGGATCATCACGACCACCGTGACGGCGAGCCGGATCGGCACCGTCTTCCAGATCGGCCGGCCCTCGGGGACGTCGTAGATGGCGTTGGAGGCGCGCATGAACGCGGCCACGTAGCCCGAAGCCGACCACAGCGCGACGCCGAGCCCGACCAGCGCGAGCACCCCGGCGGAGCCCTGGCTCCGCTGCAGGTTCTGGATCGCGGTCTTCAGGATGTCGTTGACCGAGCTCGGCGCGACCTGCCCGAGGTTGTCCACCAGGCCCTGGATGGTCTCCTGCCCGGCCAGGCCGACCAGGGAGACGAGCACCAGCAGCGCCGGGAAGATCGAGAGCACGCTGTAGTAGGTGAGCGCGGCCGCCCAGTCGTTCAGGGCGTCGATCCGGAACTCGCGGACGGTGCTCTTGAGCGCCGCCCGCCACGACCCACCGGGCAGCTGGGTCGGCCGCTCCGCGGCGCGCCGGCGGCGGCGCGGCTTGCTGTCGTCGTCGGATCCGGACACGGTCCTGGCCATCGCTCGTACCTCCTCGCACGGCGGCCGAGCCGCTCGATCACCCGGGCCAGCGGCCGGTCAGCCTGCGGACGCCCACGGCGCCGCCGCGGTTGACAGCGGCCTTCACCAGCCCGAAGATCGCGCCCTCGAGCGCGGCCGCCGCCAGCACCTCTCCCCAGCCGTACTCGTCGGAGGTGGCCTCGGGAGGCTCCGGCTCCCCGCTGGCCAGCTGCCAGATCCGCTTGAACGCCATGGCGGCGAGCGCCCCGCCGACGAGGCTGGCCCCGAGGCTCACCGGCTTGTACAGCAGCTTGCTCATCACCCTCTCCTTCCACGCCGCCAGACGACCAGCGCCGCGGCCAGCGCGCCGGCCACCGCCACGCCCCACAGCGCCAGGCCACGGGCATCGGCCGCTCTCTGGCCGGCGCGGGCGGTCATCCCGGCGAGCTTCTCCCTGGTGCGGGCGCGCACATCCGCCTTGGCCGCGAGCGCCTCGACGGTCTCGCCGAGCTCCATGCGGGTCCGCTCGATCTGCGCCCGCAGCGCCTCGGGGTCATCGGTCACAGTCCCCACCGCCACCTCTCCGTCCCACGGTGCCCTGGTCATCGCCGTGCCCTCGTCGCGATCTCGTGGACGTCCGCCTTGACGCTCGCGGCGGCCTGCTCCGGCAGCGGCGGGGTGGCCCGCCTGAACTGCGCGCGGCCGAGGAGCACGAGCCCCCCGGCGAGCGCGAACAACCCCAGCCCCACCAGCAGGGCCGCGAGCCAGGCCGGCAGCACCAGCGCCAGCGCCAGGATCGCGGCGGCGACCAGCGCAGCGAGCCCGTACACGGCGACCAGCCCGCTGCCGCCGAACAGGCCGGCGCCGAGCCCGGCCCGCCGACCCTTCTCCGCCAGCTCCAGCTTGGCGAGCTGCACCTCCTGCCGCGCGAGCCGGGAGATCTGCTCGGTGAGCTGCCGCACCAGCTCGCCGGCCGGCCGGCCGTCCAGTTCCTCCCGCCGGCCGCCGCCTCGCTCGGTCCTCTCGCTCATCTCGACCTCACCTCACTCGGGTGCGAGTCATCCGGCTACCCCGATCCGTCCGAGCCGTAACGAGCTGGGCGAACCGAGCGGACGAAGCGTAGCGACTTGGCCGACGGTGGGACACTTCATCCTTCGGCAGGAACCCAGCGATCGAGAGGAGCGCACGTGGACGCGACCGTGCTCGTCACCGGCGGCCGTGGTGGCCTCGGGCCCGCGGTGACCGAGGCCTTCCTGGCCGGCGGCTGGCGCGTGGTGACGCCCCTGCGCCGGCGACCGGAGCCTACCGGCGGCGGCGGCGGCCTGATTCCCGAGGTGGTCGAGGCCGACCTGGCCGACCCGGCGGCGGTCGAGCGGGCGGTCGCGCGCGCGGCCGGCGACCCCGGCGCGCCGCTGCGTGCCGTGGTCAACCTGGCCGGCGGCTACGCCGCCGGCCCGCGGCTGCACGAGACCCCGCCGGAGGAGTTCGAGCGCCTGCTGGCGCTGAACCTGCGCCCGACCTTCCTGGTCACCCGCGCCGCACTGCCCCACCTGCTGGCCGCGGGTGGCGGCGCGGTCGTCTGCGTCTCCGCCCGCACCGCCCTGCAGCCGTTCCCCGGCGCCGTCGCCTACGCCACCGCCAAGGCGGCCGTGCTGGCCTTCGCTCAGGCCGTCGCCGTCGAGTACAGGGCGAAGGGCGTGCGCTGCAACGCCATCCTGCCCAGCGTGATCGACACGCCGGCCAACCGGGCGGGCCAGCCCGACGCCGACCACTCCAGGTGGGTCCCGCCGGCGCAGGTCGCCGCCGTGATCCGCTTCCTCGCCGGCGAGGAGTCGGCACCGACCAGCGGCGCGGCCGTCCCGGTGTACGGCCGCGCCTGAGGGCCGGCGGCCACCGTCCCGGTTCAGGGTTGGCGCCAACGGTCCGAAGACCCTTGCAGGCGGCCCGGCGTGCCGGGTGGCCGACGGGCCGGGTCGCGGCCCGGACCGACCGGAGGCGACGCCTGCAATGGACGACCTCGAGGACATCATCCGTGAGTTCCTGGTGGAGAGCTACGAGAACCTCGACCGGCTCGACCAGGACCTGATCGTCCTGGAGGCGGACCCCGCCTCGCGCCAGACGCTGGCCAGCGTCTTCCGCACCATCCACACGATCAAGGGCACCTGCGGCTTCCTCGGCTTCTCGCGCCTGGAGGCGGTCACCCACAGCGGCGAGAACCTGCTCTCGCGCCTGCGGGACGGGCGCCTCGCGCTGACTCCGGAGATCATCTCGGCCCTGCTCGCCCTGGTGGACGCGGTGCGGGAGATCCTGTCCCACATCGAGTCGACCAACCTCGAGGGCGAGGGTGACTACGGCGGCCTGATCGGCACGCTCGAGCGCCTGCTGGACCCGCCGTCCGTCGTGGGGACCCCGGGCGAGGGGCAGGAACTGCCGGCGACACCGCCCGAGGAGACGACGACACCCGAGCACGCGGCACCGTCAGGGCCGGCGGCGGCGCCCGAGCAGGCGCCACCCTCCGGGCCGGCGGACGCCGTCGCCGAGCCCGCCCAGCCGCCAGCCGGCGACGGGCCGAACGAGGCGGGCCACGAGGGCGAACGGCACGAGGAGACGCGCGCTGGCGGCGTGTCGGAATCGACCGTGCGCGTGGACGTCGGCCTGCTCGACGGGCTGATGAACCTGGTCGGCGAGCTCGTCCTGGCGCGCAACCGCCTGGCCCGCATGGCCGGCACCGAGCGGGACCAGGACCTGGCGGCGCTCGCCCAGCGCCTCAGCCTGATCACCTCGGAGCTGCAGGACGGCGTCATGAAGACCCGGATGCAGCCGATCGGCAACCTCTGGGGCAAGCTGCCCCGGATCGTCCGCGACCTGGCGCTGGCGCTCGGCAAGCAGGTCCGCATCGAGCTGACCGGCGGCAGCACCGAGCTGGACCGCACCATCGTCGAGGCGATCAAGGACCCGCTCACCCACCTGGTGCGCAACGCCGTCGACCACGGCGTCGAGAGGCCGGAGGCGCGCCTCGCCGCCGGCAAGCCGGCCGAGGGCCGCATCACGCTGCGCGCCTTCTACGAGGGCGGCCAGGTCCACATCGAGATCACCGACGACGGCGGCGGCATCGACCTCGAGCGGGTCAGGCGCCGTGCCGTCGATCACGGCCTGGTCGGCCCCGAGGACGCCCAGCGGATGAGCGACCGGGAAGCCCTCGACCTGGTGTTCCTCGCCGGGTTCTCCACCGCCGAGGCGGTCACCAGCCTTTCGGGGCGGGGCGTCGGCATGGACGTGGTCCGCACCAACGTGGAGCGCATCGGCGGGACCGTCGAGGTCGAGAGCCGGCCGGGGGCCGGCACCACCTTCGTGGTGAAGCTCCCGCTCACCCTGGCGATCGTGCCCGCACTGGTGGTGACGTGCGCGGGCCAGCGCTTCGCCATCCCGCGGGCCAGCCTGGTCGAGCTGGTCCGCCTCGGAGGCCAGGGTGCCGGCGTCGAGCTGGTCGGAGCCCGGCCCGTGTTCCGGCTGCGGGGGCGGCTGCTGCCGCTCGTCCGGCTGCGCGAGGAGCTGGACCTGGCCGCACACGACGGCGAGGACGGCGCGATCGTGGTCCTGCAGACCGGCGAGCAGCGCTTCGGCCTGGTGGTGGCGCACGTGGACGACAGCGAGGAGATCGTGGTCAAGCCGCTCGCTGGGGCGGTCAAGCGGATCGGCCTGTACGCCGGGGCGACCATCATGGGCGACGGGACGGTGGCGCTGATCCTCGACGTCCCGGCGCTGGCGCGGCGCTCGGGCGTGAACGCCGAGGCGGTCGGGCGCCCGCTCGACGAGGCCGAGGGCGACGCGGAGGAGGGCGTTCCCGTCCTCGAGCAGCTGCTGGTGGTGGTCGGCACCGGCGGGATCCGCCTGGCACTGCCGCTGGCCCTGGTCGACCGCCTGGAGGAGGTCCCGCGGGGGGCGGTCGAGCTCACCGGGGACGGCGAGGTGGTGCAGTACCAGGGCCGCATCCTGCCCCTGGTGCGGGTCCCGGAAGGCGGCCCCGGCACGGCCGGTGACCAGCTCTCGGTCGTGGTCGCCAGCGTCGGCGGACGGAAGACGGGGCTGGTCGTCGAGCGCATCGTGGACGTGGTCGAGCAGCGGCCCGGCCTGGCCGAGCCGTCCAGCAAGCCGTGGTCGGCGGGCAGTCTCGTGCTCGGCGGCCGGGTCACCGAGCTGCTCGACGTCGGCGCGGTGCTGTCGGGGAACCGGCACGGGGTACCGGCCGTGCAGGCACCTGTCCCCGAGCCGGCGGAGGTGTGACGGTGACGAGCAAGTGGCTGTGCACCTTCAGGGCCGGCGGCACCTGGCTCGGCGTCGAGGTGGCCCGGGTCCAGGAGATCCTCCGCACCCGTGCGACCACCCCCGTGCCGCTGGCGCCCCCGGTGGTGGCCGGCCTGGTCAACCTGCGCGGCCAGATCGTCACCGCGATCGACCTGCGCCGCCGCCTGGACCTCGGCGAGCCCGCCGAGGGACACGACCCGGCCCAGGTGGTCGTCCACGGAGCCGAGGGCGCCGTCAGCCTGCTGGTCGACGAGGTCGGGGACGTGCTCCAGGTGTCGGAGGAGGACTTCGAGCCACCTCCGCCGACCCTGACCGGCGTCGCCCGCGAGCTGATCGACGGCGCCTGGAAGCTCCCCGACCGCCTCCTGCTCGCCCTCGACGTCGACCAGGCGGTGACCACGTGACCTCGATCCCCGCGGCGGGCCGCACCCCCCGTCAGAACGTCGTGCTCGGACTGCTGCGACGCCAGAGCCTCGCCGCCAAGCTGGTAGGCGGCTTCCTGCTCCTGGCCGCGGTCACGGCCACCGTCGGGCTCTACGGTCTGACCCGTCTGTCAGCGATCCACCAGGGGGCCGCCGATCTCGTCAGCGGCGACCTGCCCCGGGTGGAGCGCGCCGACCAAGCGCGCGCCCGCGTGCTGGGAGCGCATGCCGCGTTGCAGGACCTGCTCGACGGGAGCGCGGCCGAGCGGACGCAGCTCGAGGCGCGCATCGACGCCGCAGGCGCGGGCGTCGAGGAGGCCGTTCGCGCCATCCGGGACGGGGGGCTGGGCGACGAGGAGGCCGGCGTCCTGCGCGAGGTCGAGCAGGAATGGGCCTCCTACCAGGACGAGCTGCGCAAGGTCAGGGAGGCGCTGAGGACCTCGGACCAGCGCGCGGCCACGGCGGCCGCCAAGCGGGCGGACGGCGCCATCCACCGGGCGGTCGACGGCCTCGGCCAGCTGGACGACCTGGCAATCGAGAAGCTGCGCCAGGACGCGGCCATTGCCGCGAAGACCTACCGCGCCGCTCGCGAAGCCACCATCCTGCTGCTGGTGGCGGCGGTCGCGCTGGCCGTCTGCCTGGCGCTGGGGCTGGTCCGCAGCCTGACCCGGCCGCTGCGCAGGGCGGAGGAGCTGCTTCAGACGGTGGCGGGCGGCGACCTCTCCAAGCGCGTCCAGGTCGGCTCCAGCGACGAGCTAGGGCGCATGACGGCCGCCCTCAACCAGACGGTCGACCGCATGCGCGGCGCGATCGGCACGATCGCCGAGAGCTCCCGCGGCCTGGTCGGCGCGGCCGAGCGCATGCAGCAGGTGAGCGAGCAGGTGGGCGCGACCGCCGAGGAGACCTCGGCCCAGGCGGCCAGCGTCTCGGCGGCGGCCGACCAGGTGAGCGCGAACATCCAGACGGTCGCGTCGGGCGCCGAGGAGATGGGCACCAGCATCACCGAGATCGCCAAGAGCGCCAACGAGGCCGCCGACGTGGCCGCCTCGGCGGTGCGGATGGCCGACGACACCAACCGGACCATCGCCAAGCTCGGCGCCTCCAGCCAGGAGATCACCGAGGTGGTCAGGGCGATCACCTCGATCGCCGAGCAGACCAACCTGCTGGCCTTGAACGCCACCATCGAGGCGGCGCGGGCGGGCGAGGCCGGCAAGGGCTTCGCCGTGGTCGCCGGCGAGGTCAAGGAGCTGGCCAAGCAGACCGCCAAGGCGACCGAGGACATCATCCAGCGGACCGGGACGATCCAGGCGGACAGCCAGGAGGCGGTCGAGGCGATCGCGCAGATCGCCAAGATCATCGACCAGATCGCGGCGACGCAGACGACCATCGCCAGCGCGGTGGAGGAGCAGACGGTGACCACGTCCGAGATCGGCCGCAGCGTCAGCGAGGCAGCCGGCGGCAGCTCGGAGATCGCCCGCAACGTCTCCGGGGTGGCAGAGGCGGCCAAGGACACCACCCGCTGCGCGGTCGACACCCAGCAGGCCGCGCAGGAGCTGACCCGCATCTCGTCCCAGCTCACGGAGCTGGTCGGCCATTTCAGGACCTGACACTTGACGCGGCCGCGAGACCTGTTCGCGGCGAAGGGAGGTGACGGGTGCGCGCGCTGGTGATCGACGACTCCAAGGCGATCCGCATCATCCTGCGCAAGCTGCTCGACGAGCTCGGCTTCGAGGTGGTCGAGGCGGCGAACGGCCGTGAGGCGCTGCGGCGCCTCGACGCCTCCATGGGCCAGTTCGACCTCGCCCTGGTCGACTGGAACATGCCGGAGATGAACGGCCTCGAGTTCGTGCGCGAGGTCCGCGGCCAGGGTGGGCACGAGGACCTCACCATGGTGATGGTCACCACCGAGACCGAGGCCGGGCAGGTGGTGCGCGCGCTGGCCGCGGGGGCCAACGAGTACATCATGAAGCCGTTCTCCAGGGACGTCCTGGTGGACAAGCTGAGCATGCTCGGACTGGTCCCGGCATGACCCGACCCGTCAGGGTCCTGGTGGTGGACGACTCGGTGGTCGTGCGCCGCCTGGTCACCCGCCTGCTCGACGAGGACCCGGGCATCGAGGTCGCCGGCGTCGCCTCCGACGGCCGCCGCGCCCTGGCGGTCCTCCCCCAGGTCGACCCGGACGTGGTCGTGCTCGACGTGGAGATGCCGGAGCTCGACGGGCTGGCCGCCCTCGCCGCCATCCGCGAGCGCCACCCCCGCGTGCGGGTGATCATGTTCTCCAGCCTGACCGAGCGCGGGGCCGCCACCACGCTCGAGGCGCTCGCCCTCGGCGCGGCCGACTACGTGACCAAGCCGCCGGCGCTGGCCCCGTCGGACGCGGCCCTCGACGAGGTCCGCGAGCAGCTGGTGACCAAGGTACGGGTGCTCGGCGGGCAGTCGGAACGGGCCCGCACGGTCACCGGCCTGTCGCGGCGGGCCAGCCCGGTGCGGGAGGTCACGCCCGGCCACGGGAGCGGACGGGTCGACGTGGTCGCGATCGGCTGCTCGACCGGGGGGCCGAACGCGCTCGTCGAGCTGCTCGGCGGGCTGCCCGCCGGCTTCGCGGTGCCGATCGTGATCGTGCAGCACATGCCGCCGCTGTTCACCCGCATGCTGGCCGAGCGGCTGGACACGCGCTGCCCCCTGACCGTCGCCGAGGCGGTGCCAGGGGTGGAGCCACGTGCCGGCGAGGTGTGGCTTGCTCCGGGCGGGCTGCACCTGCTGGTCGAGCGCCAGTCGGGCGTGGTGCGCCTGGCCACCAGCCAGGCGGCGCCCGAGAACTCCTGCCGGCCCTCGGTGGACGTGCTGTTCCGCTCGGTGGCCGCCGTCTACGGCGGTGGCGCGCTCGGGGTGGTGCTCACCGGCATGGGCCGCGACGGGGTGCAGGGCAGCGCGGTGCTGCGCGCCGCCGGCGGCCAGGTGCTGGCGCAGGACAAGGCCAGCTCGGTGGTCTGGGGCATGCCTGGGCTGGTGGCCGAGGCGGGCATGGCCGACCAGGTGGTGCCGCTCGACCGCCTCGCGGCCGAGCTGCGCCACCGGGTGGAGACTCCCGGCCGGCCGCGGGCTGCGCTGCCGCTGCTCGGAGGGGAGCAGGCGACATGAGCATGACCACCTTCGAGTTCGACTACCTGCGCAGGCTGGTGCGGGAGCAGTCGGCCATCGTGCTGGAGTCCGGCAAGGAGTACCTGGTCGAGGCGAGGCTGGCCGGGCTGGTGCGCGAGCAGGGCATGAGCACCGTGACCGACCTGGTCGCCAAGCTCCGCGGCCTCCGCGACGGCCCGCTGCACACCCAGGTGGTCGAGGCGATCACCACCAACGAGACGCTGTTCTTCCGCGACCCGCCGCTCTGGGAGACGCTGCGCAAGGAGATCCTGCCCGGCCTGATCGAGCGGCGCCGGAGCGAGCGTCGCCTGCACATCTGGTCGGCCGCCTGCTCGAGCGGCCAGGAGCCCTACAGCCTGGCGATGCTCCTGGCCGAGCACTTCGGCGAGCTGGCCGGGTGGGAGGTCGGCATCCTGGCGACCGACCTGTCGACCGCGATGCTCACCCGCGCCCGGGAGGGCAGCTACAGCCAGCTCGAGGTCAACCGCGGGCTGCCGGCCGCCATGCTCGTCAAGCACTTCGCCAAGGAGGGCATGCACTGGCGGGTGGTGCCCGGCCTGCGCCGGGCGGTGGAGTTCCGCCCGCTCAACCTGGACGCGGCCTGGCCGCCGCTGCCGCGGATGGACCTGGTGCTGCTGCGCAACGTGCTCATCTACTTCGACGTCGAGACCAAGCGGACGATCGCCGGCCGGATGGGGCGGCTGCTCCAGCGCGACGGCTACCTCGTGCTCGGCGCCGCGGAGAACCTCCTCGGCCTGGACGACGCCGTCGAGCGCGTGATCTTCGGCCGCACGATCTGCTACCGGCCACGCCAGGCCGGATAAGGAGGAGGCATGGGGATGGCACCGGTCGCCCACGTCGACGAGGGCGACATGACCATGATCGTCGAGAGCATCTTCGCCGAGCTCCTCGGGCTCAGCGTGCAGCCGGCGGCACCGCCGGCCGAGCCAGGCCCAGGCGGAGCCCGCCTGGTCGGGATCGTCAGGATCAGCGGGGCGTGGCACGGGACCGTGAGCGTCACCTGCGACCGCGAGCTGGCGGTGCGCATCGCCACGGCGATGCTCGACCGCGAGCCGCGGGACGGCGCCGAGCTGGCGGACGCCATCGGCGAGGTGGCCAACATGACCGGCGGCAACGTCAAGGCGCTGCTGCCCGGCCCGTCCCTGCTGTCCCTGCCCGAGATGGCCGAGGAAGGCTCCCCGGCGGCCACCTTCCTCGGCGACCTGGTGAGCCGGCTCGCCTTCGCCGTCGACGGATCGCCCCTGGTCGTCACCGTCGTGGAGCGCACCGGGGAGGACGGCGGCGCCTGAGCCTGGCCGGATGCCTCAGGTCGGCTCCTGGCCTGCCGATCTCGGGGATGGCGGCGAGAGCCGTCGCCACGGACCGGCGAGGAACTGACGCGATGATCGTGGTGACCCGCTTCCACGGGCGCTCCATGGCCCTCAACTGCGACCTGATCGAGTGTGCCGAGGCCGACCCCGACACCGTCCTGACGCTGGTCGACGGGACCCGCTTCGTCATCCGGGAGAGCCTGGACGAGGTCATCGACAAGGTCCGCGACTTCCGCGCCTCGGTGGTCACGCGCGCCCGCGCGCTCGAGCAGGAGGCCACCTTCGAGCAGACCCTCCGCCTCGTGCCGGACCCGGACCTGGACGCCTAACCGGGACACCCACCGCGATCCGCGCCCAAGGGCGCTTACGCCCCTGTTACACCGGCCGGAGCAGGGTGGTCCGGCCGGTCGCCCCGAGCCCGTGCCAACCACGAAGTCCGGCTCGTGGCTCGGCGACCGGTCCAACGTGTCGGCGGCGGTGCCGGAGGGCGTCGGGGTGCGCGTGCTGGTCGTGGAGGACGAGGGGGTGCTCGCCGCCGCGATCGCGCGGGGCCTGCGCCACGAGGGCATGGCCGTCGACGTCAGCCGCGACGGCGCCGACGCGCTCGAGAAGGCGACGGTCAACCGGTACGACGTGATCGTGCTCGACCGCGACCTGCCGGAGGTCCACGGCGACCAGGTCTGCCGGACCCTCGCCGACGGCGGCGCCGCGGCTCGCATCCTGATGCTGACCGCCGCCGGCGCCGTCGGCGACCGGGTCGACGGCCTCACCATCGGCGCCGACGACTACCTCGGCAAGCCGTTCGCCTGGGACGAGCTGGTGGCCCGGGTGCGAGCGCTGGCCCGGCGCGCCCGCGAGCCGTTGCCGCCCCTGCTGGAGCGCCACGACGTCCGCCTCGACCCGGCCAGGCGCGAGGTCACCAGGGAGGACCGGCCGATCCGCCTGACCCGCAAGGAGTTCGGCGTGCTGGAGGTGCTGATGGCCGCCGACGGCGCCGTGGTCAGCTCGGAGGAGCTGCTGGAGCGGGTCTGGGACGAGCACGCCGACCCCTTCACCAACACCGTGCGGGTGACGGTCATGAACCTGCGCCGCAAGCTCGGCCAGCCGCCGCTGGTCGAGACCGTCGTCGGCGTCGGGTACCGGCTGTGAGGCCCGGCTGGTTCCGCCCCACCGTACGGCTGAAGCTGACCCTGCTGTACGGGGTGCTCTTCCTGCTCGCGGGGGCGGGCCTGCTGGCGGTGAACTATGCCCTGGTGCACGCGAGGTTCACGGGCGGCCCGGGAGCGGTCGGCGTGATGGTCAAGGTCAACGGCCCGGACCAGTCGGTGACCCCCGCATCCCGCGACGGCACCACCTTCGAGCGACCGGTCGCTCCCGACGGCCCCACCCTGGACGAGGTGGTCCGGCGCATCCAGCGGGACGTCGAGGCCAAGGCCCAGCGCGAGCTGCTGACCCAGTCGGGCATCGCGCTCGCCCTGATGGCCCTGGTCTCGGTCGGGCTCGGCTGGGTGGTGGCCGGGCGGGTGCTGCACCCCCTGCAGGAGATCACCGCCACCGCCAAGCGGCTCTCCGGCCGCAACCTGCACGAGCGCATCAACC
>WNFV01002575.1_pt1 | contig 29128 bp, 29 predicted proteins | sample 5400101 | NCBI WGS metagenome assembly WNFV01 (sample SAMN13153361, study PRJNA577476) | soil metagenome | isolation source: 115 cm soil or saprolite under grassland replicate 1 | place: USA:California | collected 2016-06-15
GCCCTAGCGATCACGGTTTCTCAGCGATTCCCCAGGAATCTCACAGCGCCCAACCAGCGCGCTGAAGGACGATCGCGAGGATGACGCGCAAGCTCTGGATCCCGATCGCGGCCGCCATAGCCCTCGCCCTGCTCGGCGGAGGAGGCGCATACGTCTATTTCTTCTCCGGCCTTCGCACCGCGCCGCCCGCGCTCGCACTCGCCTCTCCGAGCGCCACATCGACCGCGACCACAGGCGGGCCAGGCACATGGACGGTCGCCTCCGGATCCGTGGCGGGGTATCGCGTCACGGAGCAGTTCGCCGGCCAGAGCTCCACCCACCAGGCGGTCGCTCGGACGAGCGCCGTGAGCGGCCAGGTGACGATCGTCCAGTCCGGCGACACGTATCAGATGTCCTCGGCAACGATCACGGTCCAGCTTTCCAACCTCGCCAGCGTGGACGCGGTCGCCGGCTACAACGTGACGAACCGGGACCGCATCGTCCAGGAGTCGCTCGATGTGGGCACGTTTCCGACGGCTGTGTTCGAAGCGAAGAACGTGGCCCTGCCGGCGGGCGCAGAAGCGGATCAGGCCGTGACGGTGTCGGCCCCGGGCAAGCTCACGATCCACGGGGTGACGAAGGACGTCACGGCGAGACTGCAGCTGCGCGTCAGCGGAGGCTCGGCTCAGATCGCGGGCTCGATCTCGTCCAACATGACCGACTTCGGTATCAGCCCTCCCAGGGCGCCGTTCGTGACGGTTCAGCCCCCGGTCACGATCGAGGTGTCGCTCAACCTGAGCAAGAGCGCGTAGCCGAAAGGGTCCAGCTCGTCAGGAGGCGCGGCGCATTCCGCCCGCCATCTCCTCGAGGCGGCGGATCCGCTCCTCGATCGGCGGGTGCGTGCTGAACAGGCCGGCCCAGCCACCGCTGAGCGGATTGACGATGTAGAGGTGCGCGAAAGCAGGCTGGGCAGTCTGCGAGGGAATGACCTGGGTCGCACGCTCCAGCTTGCGCAGCGCGGAGGCCAGCGCCAGCGGATCGCCTGAGACCTCGGCTCCGGTGCGGTCGGCCTGGTACTCGCGCGACCGCGAGACCGCGAGCTGGATGAGGAGCGCCGCGATCGGGGCGAGGATGATCATGAGCAACCCGAACAGGGCGCCGCCAGCACCCTGCTGCCGGTCGTCGCGGCCTCCGTAGCCGCCGAACATCATCCCCCACTGCGCCATGTTCGCGATCAAGGTGATGGTTCCGGCCAGGACCGCGACCACCGAGCTGATCAGGATGTCGCGGTTGCGAACGTGCCCGAACTCGTGAGCCAGCACCCCGTACAACTCCTCCTCGTCAAGGATTCGGAGCAGGCCCTGGTTGACGCAGATCGCCGCATGCGACGGACTGCGGCCCGTGGCGAAAGCGTTCGGAGAGGGGTCTGGGCTGACGTAGACTCGCGGACGCGGGACGCCGTACTGGACGGCGAGCCGGTCGGCGAGGCGGAAGAGCATGGGAGCGTCGGCCGGCGACACCTCCTGCGCCCGGGCCGCGGCCAGGGCGATCCGGTCGCTGAACCAGTAGGCCACGCCGTTCATGACGATGGCGATGCCGAGGAACAGAAACATGCCGGCCGTGTCCAGCCACAGACGGCCGATCAGGACGAGAAGCACGGTCAACCCGACCACCAGGAACGCGGTCTTCAGCTGATTCATATCCCGATTGTTCCACGGTCCGGCCCGGGCCAACCAGGGGGCCCGGCTCCGGCCAAAGGAGTCCCTTTGTAGACTGCCTGCAGGCATTCAGTGAATCCAAGCTTCCGGCTCGGAAAGATCTTCGGCATCGAGGTCGGATTCAACTGGAGTCTGATCTTCATCTTCGCCCTCGTCGCCTGGATGCTGGCGACCACCATCCTCCCGATCGACGCACCGGGCCACGCGCCGCTTGTCTACTGGGCCGTGGCCGCGGCCGGTGCCGGCCTCTTCTACGTCTGCCTTCTCGCGCACGAGCTCTCGCACGCGCTGGTCGCCAGAAGCCACGGGGTCAAGGTGGCGGGCATCACCTTGTGGCTCTTCGGCGGCGTTTCGAGGTTGGAGGGCGAGCCCACGAGCGCTCGCTCGGAAGCGCTCATCGCGGGCGTCGGACCGCTGACGAGCTTCGTGGTCGCGGCAATCGCATTTGGGCTTGGACTCGCTGCCTCGACCGCCGGCAACGCGCTCATCACCGACCTGTTCGGTTGGCTGACCTTTGTCAACGTCGCGCTGGGCCTCTTCAACCTCGTGCCCGCTTTTCCGCTCGACGGCGGCCGGCTGCTCAGCTCGTTTTTGTGGTGGCGTTCAGGCAGCCGGCAGCGCGGCGTTCACAACGCGGTCCGCGTCGGCCGCGTATTCGCGTTCCTGATGATCGCGGCCGGGGTGCTCGAGCTCTTCCTGGGCGAGGTCGTCAGCGGCATCTGGATCGCGTTTCTCGGCTGGTTCCTGCTGTCGGCCGCCGCGTCGGAAGAAGCCGGGGCAAACATCCGGACCCTCCTTCGCTCCGTCCCTGTGTCGGCGGCGATGACGTCGCCAGTCGTCACGATTCCCGACTGGGTCACAGTCGAGCAGTTCCTCGAGTCGGTCGCACCCAACCACAGCTTCACCACGTATCCGATCCACGAACCGTCCGGCAAGCTGACCGGCGTCGTCAGGCTCAGCGACCTCGTCCGCCTACCCGCAGGCGAGCGGGCGGAGAAGCACCTGATCGACGTCGCCCGGCCGATCGCGGAGGTGCCGACCACGAATCCTCGCGAAGACCTGTCGACGCTTATCTACCGTGTCGGCCTCGGCATCGAGCAGCGGGTGCTCGTCTTCGACGACGGCAACCTGGTCGGCATCGTCTCGCCCGCCGACGTGGCTCGCGTGCTGACGATCAAGCAGTCGGAGGCCAACGCCCCGAAGAGCTGAGTCGCCTCGAGGGCTGCGCCCCATCCCCACACCGTGGGGAGGTGTCTTCTACTTCTTGCGGACGGCTTTCTCGATCTCGTCGCTGAGGTCACGGAACGTTTCCGCGACAGCAGACCCAAACGATCGCGCGGTCTCCTTCGTGCGCTGGCGGACCTGCGGGTCTTTGGTCGCAGTCTCCAGCGACCTGAACACGCTCTCGGCAGCCTTGCGGAGCTGCTCGAGCGATTCGTTCAGCTCCGCCCTCCCCCGCTCGTTGCCGTCAGTCGCGCGATAGTGGCGCTTCAACTCACCGGCCAGGTCTTTGATCTCGTTCTCGAACCGATCCCAGGCCTTCTCCGTCTCCTCGTAGGGCATCGACAATCCTCCTTCGGGTCTCACCCCAAGTTACCCGCTTTCAGAGGATGACCGTGCTGATGCTCCGCCTTGGCGCGACCTCACCTTCACGGATCGCGACCGCGATCCTCTGCAGCGCCACCGCGTAGGCGGCAAGGCGCAAAGACATGTCGCGTTCGCTCGCGAGCGCGGTCACGGCGTCGAACGCCCGCCGCATGATCACGGCGAGGCGAGCCTCGACCTCCTCCAGCAGCCAGCGCTCGGAGTGGAGATCCTGCACCCACTCGAAGTAGCTCACGACCACGCCGCCCGCGTTGGCCAGGATGTCGGGCAGCACGTGGATGCCGCGGTCTGCCAGCACTGCGTCCGCCTCGGGGGTCGTCGGCCCGTTGGCCAGCTCGACGATCCACCGCGCCTTGACCCGCTCCGCGTTCGCGGCCGTGATCTGTCCTTCCAGCGCAGCCGGGACCAGGATGTCGACGTCCTCGTACAGCGGCGCGTCGGCGCGCTTCCTCTCGTAATCGGTCAGATCGCAGAAGTGGGCGTTGCGCTCCTTGTAGGCGGTCAGCTCGCGGGCGGGCAGGCCGGCCGGCGACACGAGCGCGGCCGTGGAGTCTGACGCCGCGACGATCGTCGCGCCTGCCTCCTGCAGGAGCAGCGCCGCGTTGGCGCCCGCATTGCCGAAACCCTGGATGGCCACCCGCTTGCCGCGGAGATCCTCGCCCGCCGCGTGAAGCGCGGCCTCGAGCACGTCGAAGCCGCCGCGCGCGGTCGCCTTGTCACGACCCAGTGAACCGCCGTGCTCGACGGTCTTGCCAGTGACGACCGCGGGATCCGCCAGCCCGGAGAGACGGCCGTACTCGTCGGCGAGCCAGTCCATGATCCTGGCGTCGGTGTTGACGTCTGGTGCCGGGATGTCGACCAGCGGGCCGATGAACCGCCAGATGCGCTCGGTGTACGACCGGGTCAGGCCCTCGAGCTCGCGCAGCGACAGCACGTGGGGATCGACGGTGATGCCGCCCTTGCCGCCGCCCATCGGGATGTTGACGACGGCGGTCTTGATGCTCATCCAGCCGGCGAGCGCCATGACCTCGTCGAGGCTCACGTTCGGGTGGTAGCGAATCCCACCCTTGTAAGGGCCTCGGGCGGAGCTGTGCTGGACCCGGTATCCGGTCAGCAACTCGCGGCGGCCGTCGTCGCGGATGAGCGGGATCGAGACCTGGTGGATCCGCTCCGGTGTCTTGATCCTCTCCAGCAACCATGGGTCCGTGATCCCGGCCACGGCGGACGCGGCGTCGACCGTGGCGCAGAAAAGCGCGTACGCGCCCTCTTCGGCCATTGAAGCCTCCTCTTCGCGGATGCGGCGCCCAACTACTGTTGGGACCACTACCCTCGGTTCCTCGGGCGCCGGTCTCGTCACATCATGCACCGGCGGACCCCGTACCAGCACAATCGAAAGCCATGCCTGCGATGTCAGCCGGCCTGCTGCTCTACCGGCTGCGGGACGGCAAGCCCGAAGTCCTGCTCGTCCACCCTGGCGGCCCCTTCTGGAAGCGCAGGGACGACGGCGCCTGGTCGCTGCCCAAAGGCGAGATCGAATCCGGCGAGGCGCCGCTGAGCGTGGCCCGCCGCGAGTTCGAGGAAGAGCTGGGCCAACCGGCGCCCGCCGGCCCGATGCTCGGGCTCGGATCCGTGCGCCAGGCAGGGGGCAAGATGGTCGAGGCCTGGGCCGTGGCGGGGGACCTCGACGTGGCCCGCATCGAGAGCGTGACCTTCGAGGTGGAGTGGCCACCGAAATCGGGAAGGAGCCAGGCCTTCCCCGAGGTGGACAGGGCCGAGTGGTTCGACCTCGAGACCGCGCGCCGGAAGATCCTGGACGCGCAGAGGACGTTTCTCGACCGGCTCGAGGGAGAGCTGTCGAAGGGCGGGCGCTAGCGCGCGCCCGCCCTTAGTTGTCTAGCTGACGGCGGACAGGGCGTTGACCTGTCCGTGTCCGTACCACGAGTTGTAGCTGGGACCGCCGCTGCAGGTCTGCGGGAACGGTGCGTAGAGCGCAAGCTCTGCCGCGGTTGGGCAGGGCATGGGGTCCGCGGTGTTGTTGAGTCGTGCCTGCGTCTGCCCGGGATGTGTCATACCGAGGCTCTCGATCAGCGCGGCCACGCCCGCCGCGTGCGGCGACGCCATGGACGTGCCCTGGGCGTAGCAGTACAGCGCCCCGCCCTCGTGGACCTGGCGCAAACAGTTGGCTGCGAGGGCCGCCGGCCACGTAGACAGGACGCGGCCGTTGGGAGCCGCCGCTGTTCTCTGCAGGATGCTGTCGCCGCCGGGCGCGACGACTTGCACGGCGCCGATGCCATAGCTCGAGTAGAACGACTTCATCTGCAGGTTGCCGTCGGCGGTCACCCCGACGACGCCGGGGATCTCGACCGGGATCACCACGCAGGCGTTGTTCACGGGTCGCTGGACCGGCGTGGTGTCGTCAGGGCTCGTTACATCCTGGGTGGGATGCGCCAGGTCGTCGGCCTGGTTGCCCTCGGCGGCCACCACGAGCACGCCCTTGCCCTGCGCGTAAAGGATCGCCCGCTGCTCCGCCTTCCAGATCGCGCGCTGGTCAGGGTCGTTCTTGCAGTTGAAGAGCCACGGGTCGGCGAAGTAGCTGTTGTTGGTCACGTTGAAGCCATGAGTCCCGACCCACACGAACGCGCACACGACCGCTTCGGGGAAGAAGAACCCGTCCGCGTTGCCGGCCTTGATGCCCGCGATCCTGACATTGGGCGCGACTCCCACGATGCCGATTCCGTTCGCCGCCGCGGCCATAGTGCCCGCGGTGTGCGTCCCATGACCGTGGTCGTCATTGGCGGCCACCTTGCCCGGGACCGGGGTGCCGCTGACGCAGTTGACGCTGTTGGCGTCATCGACGTTCGGGGCCAGGTCGGGATGCGTGTAGTCCAGGCCGGTGTCGATATCGCCCACGAGCACGGACGCGCTGCCGCTCTCGATCGCGTGAGCCTCGAAGGCGTGGATTTGAGTCATGTCCCACTGCAGCCCGGACAGGCTGTCGCCACCTGCCGGGATGTCCTGGGTCACGGTTGGTGCCGTGGCGCCGTCGAGCTGGTCGTTCTCGAGGCGAGTTGCAAACCGAGTCGTCGCCGACGCGCCCTCTACGCCCGCGACCGATCGCATGTTGGAGGCGAAGTCGCCGCGGTCGGAGCGCGCGATGACGACGCCGATCTGCTGATAGTTGTACACAAGCTGGCCGCCCGCGCCCTGGACGACGCTCGCGGCGTTCTTCGAGGACGCACCGTCCCTGTAGAGGACGATGTAGGTTTCCGTCGCTCCAGTGGTGGACGCCTGGACTGGCACCGCCGGCGCGCCCAATACGAGGAGCGAAAGGCCCGCGAGGATCGCACGCGGCCGCAAGCGGACGAAACGTAAAGCTCCTTGCATACCAACCCCCTACTCGTGCAAGTGCCGACAGAAGCACGTCTGAGCTTATCAACCCACGGCCCTTCTGGAAAGGCAGCGAATAACCAGCGTCCCTTTGGGGTTAAGGGTTGCATGTCGAACGGGATGCGGATCGAGACGGCGGGTACCACCGACCTGACGCGCGTGAACGACTGGCTGTCCCGTCACCGCGGGCAGACCGTTGAGCTCGACCGCACCAAACGGCTCGAATTCGGTGTGCCCGTCACGGCAGCGCGCGCCGTCCTGGTCGCCGTGACCCTGCAGGACGGCGACGGGCACACGCCGCAGATCGGCGGTGTGATGCGGGCGATCGCGAGCCGCGTCGACGGCGATCCGGTACGCCTGGTCTTCGAGGGTCGCTCGCCGGCCCGGCTGCCGGGCGAGCAAGCCGAGTCAGAGGCGTTGCGGATGCTCGGCGCAATCTCCGGCCTGATGGCCGAGGACCAACCTATCTCCCAGGTCGCCTAGCCGCTTCCGCCCGTCGCAGGCGTTCCTTGTAGGTATGGCGCGTCGGAAAACGTTCGTCAACGAGGTCGACGTCGGCTCTGCCCCCATCGAGCGGTTCCAGCCCCTGTTGACGTCCGAGGTCTGGTCTGAGCTCGAGCGAGGCATGGGCTTGCTCGCGAAGGCCTTGCATGGTCACTCAGTCTGGAACGTGAGCTCGACGGCCCGTGGCGGCGGCGTCGCGGAGATGCTCGCCTCGCTGATTCCGTATGACCGAGGCGTCGGCATCGATGAGCGGTGGGCCGTCATGGAAGGCTCGCCCGAGTTCTTCGCGGCGACCAAGAAGATCCACACCCTGCTTCACGGCGTCGAGCCGCACGACGGGCGGCTGACCGAAGACGAGCGTCGTCACTACGAGCAAGCGACGGCGCGCAACGCGGAAGCCCTCATCGGGGTGATCCGGCCCGGCGATGTGGCGATTCTCCACGATCCTCAGACCGCCGGATGCGTCCCTGCGCTGGCGGAGCGCGGCATCCACGTCATCTGGCGCTCGCACATAGGCGTGGACGAGCCCAACGCCGCAGTGCGAGATGCGTGGTCGTTTCTGGGGCCGTACCTCTCCGGCGCTTCCGCGCTCGTGTTTTCCCGACGCGCCTATGTCTGGGATGACCTCGATGAACCCCGCGTCCATATCATCGCGCCCTGTATCGACCCCTTTTCGACCAAGAACCAGGACTTCGTCGCCGGGTCCATGAACGCGATCCTGCGTGCAGGCGGGCTGCTGTCTACTCACGACGGCCAGGCGGGCTTCATGCGTCACGATGGGACTCGAGCCCGCGTCGTCCACCCGGCCCTCATTGCCGGCGCAACCCTTCCGGATGGGGCGCGGATCGTGACCCAGGTCTCACGATGGGACCGACTCAAGGACCCCCAAGGCGTTCTGGAATCCTTCGCGCACCACATCGCGCCGAGGTCGGATGCCTACCTGGTGCTTGCCGGGCCGGCCGCCGCCTCGGTGACCGACGACCCCGAACAGCCCGAGGTGCTGCGCGAGCTGAAGAGCCTGCGCGACGCGATGACCAGGGATATGCGCGATCGGATCGTGATCGCACAGCTGCCGATGGAGGACACCGACGAGAACGCGGCGATCGTCAACGCGCTCCAGCGCCGCGCCGATGTGGTCGTGCAGAAGAGCCTTGTCGAGGGCTTCGGGCTCACCGTCGCCGAAGCCATGTGGAAGAGCCGCCCGGTCGTGGCCAGTCGCGTCGGCGGGATCGAAGACCAGGTCGAGGACGGAAAGAGCGGGGTCCTCGTCGACGACCCGAAAGACCTCGAAGCGTTCGGCTCCGCAGTGGTCCGAGTGCTGGGGGACCAATCGCTGGCCGAGGAGCTCGGGCACGAGGCCCGCCGCCGCGTCATCCGCAAGTTCATAACCCCGTGCCACCTCATCGAGCAAGGGCGGCTGGTGGTCAGTCTTGTCGGCCGTTAACATCGCTGACTGATTGGCGATCACCGTCCTCAAACAGGCTGAGCTGCCGAAGGACGTCGTCACTCGCGACTTCGTCGGAGAGCACCACGGCGGCGTCGGCGCGTGCGTGCTGTTCGTCGACGCCGGCCCCGGGGAAGGGCCGCGTCTTCACCGCCATCCCTACGTCGAGCTGCTGATCGTCCTCGAGGGCACTGCCCTGGTCGACGACGAGGAGACGAAACGCGAGCTTCACGAGGGCGAGATGGCGGTCGTCGACGCCGACCAGCCGCACGGCTTCGTCAACTCCGGCCAGGGACGGCTGCGCCAGATCGACATTCACCTGAGCCCGCGGTTCATCACCGAGTGGCTGGCATAGTGGATCCGCGATGCCGAAGTCTGACCCGCACGATCCGGGAGTAGAGGCGGCCCGGCGCCGATCCGAGCAAGCCGGCGACGCCGCGCATGCGCCGATCAAGGTCGGCAAGGGCGTCGTGCGCTTCGGAACCGCGAGCTGGACCGACCCCACCATGACCGCCCCCGGCGTCTTCTATCCACGCGGCGCCGACAGCGCGGAGGAGCGCCTCCGCTTCTACGCGACCCGCTTTCCGGTGGTCGAGGTCGACGCCACCTACTACGCGCTGCCCAGCCGGCGAACCGCTGAGAGCTGGGCCCAACGCACGCCCGAGGACTTCGTCTTCGACATCAAGGCCCACGCCCTGATGACAGGCCAGCCGACCGAGCTGGCGCGGCTGCCGAAGGCGATCAAGGAAGAGCTGCCGGCGGAGCTCAAGGAGAAGAAGCGGATCTATCGCAAGGACGTCCCGGCCGAGCTCCTGGATGCCGTGTACACGCAGTTTCGCGAGGCGCTCGAACCCCTGACCAAGGCAGGCAAGCTCGGCGCGGTCTTCGTCCAGTTCCCGAAGTGGGTCTTTCCCTCAAATGAGGCGCGCGAGCTGATTCTCGAGACGCGACAGCGTCTCGAGCTCCCGATCGCGGTGGAGTTCCGCCACGGCAGCTGGTTCAACGAGAAGAATGCCGAGCGCACAGTCAGGTTCCTGGAGGACAACAAGATCCCCTACGTCGCGGTCGACGAGCCGCAGGGCTTCAAGAGCTCTGTGCCCCCGGTCATCGTCCCGACCAGCGAGGAGCTGGCGATCTTCCGGTTCCACGGCCGCAACGCCGAAAACTGGGAGAAGAAAGAGATCACGCCGGCGGAGCGCTTCCGCTACCTCTACGACGAAGACGAGCTCGCGGACTGGACATCCAGGATCGCGAGCGTCGCCAGGAAGACGAAGCAGACGCACGCCGTCTACAACAACTGCTTCTCAAACTACGGGACGACGAACGCCCAGGAGGCGGCGAGGCTGCTGGCGGAGATGCAGACTTGACCCGACCCCTCTTCCCATCGGGGAGAGGGAGCTTCACCGGTCCAGGTGTTTTCTCATCCAGGCGTCCAGGTCGGCGCCGTCGCGCCAGACCTGCGCGACCCGATCTTTCGCTTTCGACGTCGCGATCCACGGCGCGGCCGGCCATCGCTTCCAGTAGATGAGCCGCTTGTGCCGGAGCAGGTCGGCCCGGGCATGGTCCTGGGGCCAGGGCGACGGGACGCGCTTCAGCTCCTGGCCCTCGACCTCGTAAGCCTTTTTGCGCAGCGCAGCCACGATCCCCACCAGCTCCTTGCCTGAGCGATCGGCGGCCACCGCCTCGCGAAGACGCTTGAGCTGCTCGTCGTCGACCATGTAGCGGCCGCCGGCCGCCACCAAGCCCTCTGCGTCCAGGGCCACGTATCCACCACGGTCGAGGTCCGCGTAGATGTTCAGCTTGTACGGTGACTTGTCGGCCGAGAAGCGGATATCACGGTTGGGACGCGACACCCGATGCGGCGGACCGAACTCCGCTTCCAAGTCCTTCAGGAGCAGCAGGAATGGCGCCTTGACGTCGTCCTCGTACTGGCGTCGATGCGCGTCAAACCACGATTTGTTGTTGTTGGCGCGCAGGCCGAGGAAGAAGCCACGGAAGTCACCCCGCCAGCCCTTGAAGTCGCCCGCCACAGAGGGCAGACTAGCTCAGGCCACCACCGCACATTAATTAAGGAAGAGGTCCTCACCGTTGCCGACGACAATCGCGTCGCCGACGGAGATGGATCCGCTCGTGAGCAGGTCAGCCCTCAGACCACCCCGATGCACCAGCGGCCTGATGAGCGGCTTGCCCACGAGGGTTGCCAGGTGTGCGCATGGCTCACACAGGTCGGTGCCTCTAGCGCGCACGCGGCCGATCGAGAACTCCTTGCCCACCAGGTAGTTCAGGCGGATGCCGCGGGTGGTGATGTTGCGACGGCTCTCGCCCGGCGCCATGAGGATCCCCGCCTCCGCCAGAGCCTCGATCGCCTCGGCTTCGATCAGCGTCAGGTCGCGGCTCTCGCCGTCGTCCGGCCAGAAGCCCTTGCCCTTCGCATAGCGGTCGCCGGCGAGACCGACACCAGCGATCGCCTCCACCGACGTGAGCGACCGCGGCCGGCCCCCCTCGACCTCGGCGATGTGGATGTGCTCGACCCTGCCCGCGACTCCTTGCTTCATCGCTTGAACTGCTGATCGTATTCCGGGAAGTAACGGCGGATCACGGAGAGGTCGAAACGCCGGAGGATCGAGGTCGGCGGCTCGCGCTCGAGGAGGAACGCGAAGCTTCGTGCCACCAGGTCCTCGACCGCCTCCGGCCCGGCTCCCTGACCCCATCGAGCCAGGTCCTGCGGGCTCACAGCAACCGTGTGCTCGGAGAACTCGCCCTCGTGCTCGACCGACACCTCGCAGACCCAGCCGTCCGCCTGCGACGCGACGCGGACCTTGACCATCCGGCAAAGCGTAGCGCGCGATTTTTTATGTAAGTTGCTTAACAGAAGTCGGAGCAGGGCCGCGGATAATTCGAAGATCTTGACCACCATCCAACAGTGGAATGACCTTCCCGGGGCGCTGGTCGCATACGACCCGAACGGCCAGGTCACCGAAGCCAACGAGGCGGCGCTTTTCATGCTCGGACTCGCGCGGCGACAGCTGGTCGGTTCGTACGCCGAAGACGCAGACTGGCTCGTGCTGGAGGCGCCGGACGGCCCGATCTCGGTGCATCCCGTGATCGCGGCCCTGAAGAGCCAGCAACCGGTGCGGGGAGTCATCGCGCGTGTGCATCGTCCGGATGGCGTGGACGTCTGGATCCAGGTTGACGCCGTTCCCCACCTTGGGGCTGCCGGCGATATCGCGCACGTCGTCAGCTCACTGACCGACGTCACTCACCTGTTCACGCGCAGCCGTCTGACCAGCAAGGGCGCGGGTGACCGCATCGTCAGCGAGGTGGTCAACGCTCTCGCCGACGTGCACCTCGACTCGCGGGCGATCATGGTCGGTGTCACCGACGCCCTGAGCCGCATGCGCCCGGGGACGTGGGTGGCAACCCTCCTCGACAAAGACCCGAGCACGTGTCAGGTCGTCGCGTCCAACTCGGCCAACCCGGAATTCGCCGAGTACATCAACCGACACCTCGCTGCCCAGGAGCGGCCAGGGCACGCGGCGACGACAGGGATCGACCACCGCCTCATCGAGTCGGGCGAGCCGCTCCTGCTCAGGAACCTCACAGTCGAGAAGGTGCAGGAACTGAACGGGCCGGAGATCCAGGCGTACGCCGCCGAGCACCCGCTGCCCCAGCCGGTCGAGTCGGTGAACATGCTCGCCGTGCCGATGCGGGCGCGGGGAGCCGTGGTCGGCACGTTGGCGTTGTACGAGATTCCTGGCTCGAACCCGCTGACCGAGAAGGATTCGATCTGGATGCAGGCGGTCGCCGACAGGACCGCCCTCGCGATCGAGAACGCCCAGCTCTATGAAGACGCCGTCCGCCGCCTGGAGCGCCTGACCTCGCTGCAGAGCCTGAGCCTCGCCCTGAGCGCCAGCCCCGATATCCGGCTCACGCTCAAGGTGATTCTCGACCAGGTCGCCACCCATCTGAAGGTCGACGCCGCCGACGTGCTGTTGCTGGACGAGACTGACAACATGCTCACGCTGGCGGCGAGCACCGGATTCCTGGCCACCGCGGTGCCAGACTACCGGTTGACTGTCGACGAGGGGCTCCCCGGCCGCGCCGTGCTCAGCCGGCGCATCGAGACGGTGACCGTACTCAGCGCCTTCTCCCAGTTCCGCCGGCGCTCGCTTTTCGCGCGCGAAGGGTTCAAGTCCTACGGCGCGGTGCCGCTGGTCACCCGAGGCAAGCTCCTGGGAGCCCTGGAGGTTTATCACCGCAGCCCACTTGCCCCCGACCAGGAGTGGGTGGACTTTCTCGATGCCCTGGGCAGCGTGGCGGCGATCGCCATCGACAGCGCCGCGCTGCAGGACCGCCTGCGCCGGGCTCAGGCCGGGCAGCTCGCCCGGCGGGCCTCGGCCCCGCCCAAGGACCTCAGCCGGCTCGAGCTGCAGATCGTGCGCCTGGTCGTCGAAGGCCGCACGAACCGCGAGATCGCCTCCGAGGTCCACCTCAGCCAGAACACCATCAAGTTCCATATGCGCCAGATACTGCAGAAGACCAATGCCTCCAACCGCACCGAGCTGGCTCACCTCGTGGCCAAGGAAGGCTGGCTCTGATCCCTTGAATTGACGAGAACTACCCAGGTGGGTAGGTAATTCGTCCTTCGGAGTCGAAGCCGCTAAGCAATCACTTCTTAATCTCAACCCGAGAAAAGGGGTCGCGTTGCTTTACACGGCGGTCGCCGCCAGGGGGATGGTCGAGAGCAGGGACAGGCCTGAGGATGGCCGGTCTCCGCGCGTCGCCTCGGTTCTCGTCCTGGCCGCCAACCTCGTCTTGATGGCGATGCCTCCCGTCCTGGGCATCCTCGTCCTCTCGGGGGTGCTCAGATGAACGTCCAGGAAGGATCCACGCTGGGCCCTTACCGCGTCATGGAGCGCATCGGACGCGGGGGCATGGCGTCCGTCTACCGCGGCTATCACCCCGCGCTGGACCGGTTCGTCGCCATCAAAGTCCTGCCCGACTTCTTCGCGGACGACCCCGACTATCGCGAGCGATTTCAGCAGGAAGCCCGCTCGGTGGCTCGGCTGAAGCACCCCAACATCCTCGAGATCTTCGACTACGGCTACGACGACGGCACCGCGTACCTCGTGCTCGAGCTGATCGGGGGCGGCACGCTGGGCGACCGCCTCGGCAAGCCGGTGGAGCTGCGCGAGGTCGTTCGCCTGCTCGAACCGCTGGGCAGCGCCCTCGACTACGCGCATGCCCAGGGCATCCTCCATCGCGACATCAAGCCGTCGAATATCCTGATCCAGGAGAACGGAACGCCCGTGCTGGCCGATTTCGGGCTTGCCAAGATCGCGGGCTCGATGCACAGGCTGACCGGGTCGGGCATCGTCATGGGCACGCCGGAGTACATGTCGCCCGAGCAGGCTGCCGACGAGTTCGTCGGCCCTGCCGCAGACCTCTACTCGCTGGCGGTGGTCGCCTACGAGATGCTCACGGGTCGAGTTCCCTTCCTGGGCGACACGCCGGCGGCCGTGCTCCTCTCCCACGTCACCAAGGCCATGCCGGCGACCCGGGAGCTGAAGGGCGAGCTCTCCGCCCACATCGAGGACGTCCTGCGGCGCGCACTGTCCAAGCAGCCCGAGGAGCGCTACCCCTCCGCGGCGGCCCTGGTCGCGGCCCTGAAGCCGGCCGCCTGGCCGAGCCGCCACGTCGAAGAGACCAGCATCCTGCCCACCCGTCGCATCGCGAGGCCTGACCGCACGCCTGCCGTGCTGGTGGTGGACGACGGGGCCGCCAACCGCGAGCTGATCGAGGCCTGCCTGGCGGGCGTCGACTGCTACGTGCGCACGGCCGAGGACGGCCCAAGCGCGCTCAAGGCCGTCCAGGCCTCGCCCCCAGACCTCGTCCTGCTCGACGTCCAGATGCCCGGCATGGACGGCTACGAGGTGTGCCGCCGCATCAAGGCGAACCCTGCGTCGCGGCTCATCCCGGTGGTGATGCTCACCTCGCTCGACCAGACCAACGACCGCATTCGCGCGCTCGACGCCGGGGCGGACGACTACATGACCAAGCCCGTCGACCGGGTGGAGCTGGTCGCGCGAGTCCGCTCCGCCCTTCGCTTGAAGAACGTGTACGACTCACTGGACAGCGCCGAGCAAGTGATCTTCGCCCTCGCGGCGGCGGTCGAGGCGAAGGACCCTTACACCGAGGCGCACACGCAGCGCGTCGCCGAGTCGGCGCGCGCGATCGGCGTCCGCCTGGGACTGGCCCCCGCCGACCTCGACGCGCTCTATCGCGGCGGCTTGATCCACGACATCGGCAAGATCGGCATCCCCGACGCGATCTTGCTCAAACCCGGCCCGCTCGACCGCGAGGAGGAGACGACGATGCATCTCCACCCGCTGATCGGCGAGAATATCGTGGCTCCGCTCCGCACGGGCGCCAGCCTGCTGCCCATCATCCGCAACCACCACGAGCGCTTCGACGGCACCGGTTACCCCGACCGGCTGGCCGGCTCCAGCATCCCCAGGCTCGCGCGCATCGTCAGCGTATGCGACGCGTTCGACGCCCTGGTCAACGACCGCCCGTACAGGGCGCGCAAGAGCGTCGACGAGGCCATCGCGACGCTGATGGCCGGCGCCGGCCGGCAGTGGGACCCGGAGGTCGTCGCCCTGTTCGTCAGCGATGTGCCGACGCTGGCCAGCCTGGGTGCGGCCTGAGAAGGCGAAGCGATGACTGAGCTGCTTGCGTACCTGATGGATGCGGTCGCCATCGCCTTCGTCGCCCTCGGCGTCGCGACCGCGATCGGTTGGCTGCGGCGGCGCGACAGCTCGCTCGGTTGGCTCGCGCTTGCGATCATCCTTCTCGCCACCGTCGTCGGCGAGGGCCGCCTGCAGGCGCACCTGCCCTTCAAGGTCGCGATGCTGGGCGGGATCGGCCTGGTCGCGTTCATGGGCTGCGCGTACGCGCTGCTCCGCTATCGAGACACCATCATCCCCCTCCCTCGACGCTGGCACGTCGCCGCGGCCGCTTCGTTGGCGGCTGCCAGCGCTCTCATCCTGGGGGCTCAGGCGCTCACCACCAACCGCGTGGTCCTCACCGTGATTGCGATCGGGTTGATCGTCATCTGGTGCGCCTGCATAGGCGAGCCGATCGTGCGGTTCTGGCTGGTCGCCCGCGACCTGCCCGCGGTCCAGGCCTGGCGATTGCGCTCGCTCAGCCTCGGCTTCGGCGGCCTGCTGGCCGTCCTCATCGTCGCCATCTCGGCCGGTCTTCTGGTCAAACACGTCGCCGTCCAGGTCCTGATCGAGTTCATCGTCCTGGCCATCGTCCCCCTCCTCTACGCGAGCTTCGCTCCACCGGCATGGCTCCGCCGGCAGTGGAGGACAGAAGAGGAGGAAGGGCTTCGCGCCTTCATGGAGGAACTTCTCGTCAGCGAGGACCACGATCCGTTCGCCGCGAGGGCCCTCGACTGGGCGATGCGACTCGTGGGCGGCGGCTCTGGCGTGCTCTTCGACTCGACAGGCAAGCCCGACGCCAGCAAGGACATGTCGTCAGCGCAGATCGCCGACCTGCGCAAGCAGCTGCCTCGACTGGCCGAAGGCGTAAGTCGCATCGACATCCAGGGCGCCGAGAGCCAGGTCATCTCGCTCCCAGTGCGTCGCCTCGCAGGTTCGGGGACCGTGGTCATCCTGGCCGGTCCGTTCACGCCCGGGTTCGGCTCGGACGAGATGTCCAGGATGCAGCAGCTGATGAGCGCGTTTGTAACGGCGCTCGATCGGCGACATCTGATCGTCCGGCTCGAACACAGCAACGCCGCCCTGCAGGAGGCCAACCGGCACAAAAGTGTCTTCCTCGCCAACATGAGCCACGAGCTGAGGACGCCGCTCAACGCGATCATCGGTTTCTCGGAGCTGCTGACGGATTCGGGTGACGGCCAGTTCGACGAACCGACCCGGACTCGCTTCCTGAACCAGATCCTGACGAGCGGCAAGCATCTCCTGGGCCTGATCAACGACATCCTCGACCTGTCCAAGGTCGAGGCGGGTCAGATGGAGCTCCGACTACAGCTGGTGTCGGTCGCGGAGATCGTCGACCAGGTGGTCAAGACGGTGGAGCCGCTCGTCGCCAAGAAGAAGATCAAACTCGAGAGCAACACCAGCGAAGCCGGCGAGGTCCTCGCCGACGCCGGGAAGCTGAAGCAGATGCTGCTCAACCTGGCCTCCAACGCGATCAAGTTCACGCCTGAGGGTGGCAAGGTGAGCATCGACGCCAGGCGCGCCGCGAACGTCCTCGAGATCGCCGTCGCCGACACCGGCATCGGAATCGCCGAGCCCGATCAGAAACAGATCTTCAGGGAGTTTCACCAGGTCGACCAGGGCCCCGGGCGCAAGCACGAGGGCACCGGCCTCGGGCTGGCGTTGACCAAGCGCTTCGCCCTGCTCCACGGCGGCGACGTCCGCGTGACGAGCAGCGTCGGCGCGGGCAGCGTGTTCACGCTCACCCTTCCGGTCCAGCCCAGCGTCCACGCGCCGGGCGACCACGCGGAACCCACGGCGATGAACGGTCATGGGTCGGGTCCGCTGGTGCTCGTGGTCGAGGATGATCCCGCGGCCGCGGAGCTGCTGACCCGACAGCTGGTCGGGGCGGGCTATCGAACTGAGGTCGCGCGCACCGGCATCGAGGCGCTGGTCAAAGCGCGCGAGCTGCATCCGGCGGCGATCACGCTGGACATCATCTTGCCGGGGGTCGACGGCTGGGAGGTCATCACGGAGCTGAAGAGCGACCCGCTGACGTCCGCGATTCCGATCGTCGTCGTCAGCGTCGTCGACAACCCTGAGCTCGGGATGGCACTCGGGGCCATCGACTACTTCGTCAAGCCGGTGGACGCCAGGGAGCTGATCCAGCGCCTGAACCAGTTCCACTTCGACCGCGGAGATGGTTCTGGCGAGGTCAAGGTGCTGGTCGTCGACGACGAGCCCGCCAATCGCACCTGGCTGGCCAAGGCGCTAGAGCCCGCAGGCTTCACCGTCCTGCCGGCCTCGGGCGGCAAGGAAGCAATCGACATGGCGAAATCGCTCAAGCCCGACCTCGTGCTCCTCGACCTGATGATGCCCGAGGTCACGGGCTTCGACGTGGTGGAAGCGCTACGCGCGGACGAGGCGACGCGAGACACGCCGATCATGGTCCTCACCGCGACCAACCTGACGGAGGCCGACAAACGCCATCTCAACGGCCGCGTGTCCCAGATCCTGAGCCGTGGCTCGATCGGTTCTTCGGACATCGTCGGCCTGCTGCGCCGCGTCGTGGCGCAACGGAACGGAGGGCCATGAGCTCGCAGCTGATCCTGGTCGTGGAGGACAACGAGGCCAACCAGCTGCTGGTCAGCGCGGTACTCCAGCGCGACGGCTATGAGGTCCGCATCGCCGGCTCCGCGCCCGAGGCGCGCGAGCAGATGCAGGACTGGCGGCCGGACCTGATCCTGATGGACGTCCAGCTCCCTGGCCAGGACGGCCTGTCCTTCACCCAGCAGCTGAAGGCTGACCCCGCGACGAGGGCGATCCCTGTCGTGGCCCTGACCGCGCACGCCATGACGGGGGATCGCGCGCACGCTCTGGCGATGGGCTGCGCCGGCTACATCTCCAAGCCGATCGACACCCGGACCTTCGGCGCGTCCGTGCGCCGGTATCTGGACAGAGGCGTGCAGGGCGACAAGCCGATGGTGGCCCTCTGAGCCGCCGCATCCTCGTCGCCGACGACGACCCGGCCAGCACCGAGCTTGTCTTCTACTACTTGCAGTCGCATGGGTTCCAGGTGTCGACCGCCAACGACGGGAACCGCGCCCTCGAGCTCGGTTCGACCGGCGACTACGAGGTCGTAATCCTGGACGTGCATATGCCGTTGTATGACGGTGTGGAAGTCCTCGAGATGCTGCGCAAGCGGCACGTGCTGCATCCAGTCAAGGTCATCGGCCTGACGGGCGACCTCTCCGAGCACGTGCGGCTCGCACTTTTGCGAAGTGGAGTCGACGGCTACCTGACGAAACCCGTCAACCTTGCGCTCCTCCGCGAGGAAGTGAACCGGTTGGTGGCGGTGTAGACCATGGCAGCCGTCGCGGACTCGCCTCGTGAGATCGACTACCCGGGAATCGCGCGCTGGGTGTTGATCGTGGATCCCGACCGCCGCAAGCAGCGCCTGGCGCGGATCGTCCTCGAGCGAGCCGGGTTTGGCGTCGCGATCGTCTCCAACGTCGCCGAGGCCGTCGACTGCCTGGCGATCATGACCCCGGCGTTGATCGTCGTCGACGATCTACCAGGTGCGGGTGACCTTTTGGATCGTGCGCGGACGATCGGGATCGATACCGCGCGCCACCGCGACGTCGTGAGCGAGAAGCTGGCCTAGCACGGCGAGCGGAATCGGCGTCAGCTCCTCCGGGAGACCCGACACGTCGAAGAGGTGCAGCACCTTGCATCCCTTCGCCTCCAGCCGGGCCCGGATCGACTCGAGATCGGAAGCCACTGAGCCGCCGCCGTCGACGATGAGCACAGGCAGGCCTTCCTCGACGACGGCTATGGGGCCGTGCTCGAAGTCCGCCACCGACCAGGCGCGCGCCAGCACGTAGCTCGTCTCGCTCAGCTTCAGCGCCACCTCCTCGGCGGTCGAGAAGTTGAATCCGCGCCCGAGCACGATGGCGCGCGGTCCCATCAGCGCTGGGACCAGAGCTTCGACGTCGGCCTCCCTCTCGATGGCCCGCGTGATGGCCGCCGGGACTTGAGCCAGCGCCGACTCGAAAGACGAATCGGGGTCGATCGCCTGCGAGATGAGCGCGAGCGCGATGAGGCTTGCGGTGTAGGTCTTCGACGCGGGGACGCTGACCTCCTCGCCGGCGTCGAGCGCCAGCACGAGCTCCGCCGCCGCGGCGAGCTTCGAGGACGCGACGTTGGTGATGGCGAGCGTCATGGCTCCCTGGCGCCTTGCCTCCTCGATGACCGCGATGACGTCGGGAGACTGGCCGGACTGTGAGATCCCGATCACGCACTGCCCGTCCAGCCGCGGCGGCCGCGCGTAGTGGGTGAACAGCGAGGGAGCTGCCAGCGCCACCAGCGTGCGGTTGCGGACCCCGAACAGGTACTTCGCGTAGAGCGCCGCGTGGTCGGAGCTGCCTCGGGCCGCGATCACCAGACCGCGGGGGGCTGCGTCGCGGAACCGCGCCCCGATGGAGGCCGCCACCCGGGCGCCGTGGGCGAGAAGCCGGGCCGCGACCTCGGGCTGCTCGCCGATCTCGGCGCGGAAACTGCTCATCGCTGCAGGAGCTCCCCGGCGAGCCGAAGCGCTCCCTCGACCGGCGGCCGGTCAAGCCGTATGCAAGGGACCGCCACCTGACCACTTACCGCTCTCTCGAGGGCGGGCTGGTGGAGGAGAAGCCCGCCCGCGAGCACGACCGGGCCCTCGACGCCGATCGAAGCTCCGACGTCGCGCGCGAGCCCCGCAAGAGCGCGCGCTGCGCCGTCAACGATCTCGCGCGAGGCATCGTCAGTTTCGACAGTCTCGAAGACTGCCGCCGCGGCGGCGGCCCACTGCATCGGCTCGCGCATGGCGTGCAGCTTGGCGGTGAGCTCTCGTGCGTCGCGCGAGCGACACGCGGCCAGCAACGCCTCGCCCAGCCTGCCCATCGTTCGTCCGGCGTCGGCCCGAGCCATCACGACGCGCGCCGCCTCTCGCGTGATCCAGACGCCGCTCCCGTCGTCGCCGAGCATCCAGCCCCATCCGCCGCGCTGAGCCTCTCGGCCATCCGCCGTGCGCCCGTACGCGACGGAGCCCGTGCCCGCCACCAGCGCGATCCCCGCCTCGACGCCGGCCGCCGCGAGGACCAACCGGGTGTCGTGGACCACCGACAGCCGGCAGCCAGGAAGCATTCGCCGCAGCAGCGACTCGAGGCGCGCCCTGGCGGCGGGCACCTCGGCGCCGGCGGCCCCCGCGCAGCAAGCCTCGGGATGGTGGTCGCCGAGCTGGGCGAGCAGGGCGCTCAGCCGGTCGTCGACCAGCGAGGCGGGGAGCGTGGCGACGTTGGCGCCTGGACCTTCGGCCTCCCGCAATGGCCGGCCGTCGGCGCGGAGCCACGCCCGGCTCGAAGAACCGCCGATGTCGAGGCCTAGGAGTGTCGGCGGAATTTCACCACCCCTCGGATCATGGTCAGGCGCACGCGCAGCTCGGAGTCGAGGACGACCAGGTCGGCGGCCGCCCCCTCGGCGATCCGGCCGAGACGCTCCTCGCCGAGAACACGTGCCGGCACCGCGGAGGCGAGACTGATCGCACGCGCGGCGTTCATGCCCGGCAGGCGGGCCATCAGGTGGACGAGGTCCGGCATCGATGCCGCGCTCCCAGCGAGCGTCCCGTCTTTCAGGCGCACGACCCGACCGTCGCTTTCGACGGGCCGCCCGGAAAGCTGGTAGGTGCCCGGCGGCGCGCCGGCCGCCGACGTTTGGTCCGTGGTCAGGGCGACGCGCGTGGAGCCTTTGACCCTGACCAGTTGTTCGCACACCGCGGGGTGCACGTGCTCGCCATCCGCGATCAGGCCGACCGTCACGCGAGGATCGAGCAGCAAGGCGAGGGCGATGCCGGGCCGGCGGTGATGCACGGGTGGCATCGCGTTGTAGATGTGCGTCGCGAAACGGACGCCCGCGGCGATCGCCTTACGTCCGTGCTCGTAGTCGGCCCCCGTGTGCCCGGCGGAGACGACGATCCCCGCCCCGTGCAGGCGCTCGATGGCGCCGAGGGCGCCGGGGAGCTCCGGGGCGAGCGTGACCAGGCGCGGTCGCGCGGCCTCGATGACGTCGACATTCTTCGCGGTCGGCTCGGCCAGGTACTCGCGGAGGTGCGCTCCCCTGAACGACGGATTCAGAAAGGGGCCCTCGATGTGGGCGCCGAGGACGCGCGCGCCCTGGGCCTCTGCGGCGGCGCCGACGGCGGCCGCAAACGCGGCGCCGACCTCGACCGGAGCCGAGATGAGCGTGGGCAGGAACGCGGTGACCCCACTCGCCGGCAGCGCATCGGAAAGGGCGGCGATGGAGTCCGCGCCCGCCGCCGCGTCGTGGCTCGCGTAGCCGTTGACCTGGAGATCGATGAACCCGGGAGCGATGATCTCACCGGGTTGGGCGACCGTCTCTTCGTCCGGCCGCCGCGGGGGTTTGCCTGTGCCGACCCAGGTGATGACGTCGCCTTCGACCAGCAGGCCGTCGTTTGCGCCGCCACCGTGGAGGACGCCGCGGAACAAGGTCCTCATGACGGACGCACGGCCTCGAGCGCCGCCCGGATGTCACCACCGGCCTCATCCAGGCGCCGGCGCGCGTCCTCGAGCGACAGCCCGGCAAGGTCGGCGACGATCCGCAACGCGCGCTCGCGCAGCTTGTCGTTCGCCGCCACCAGGGCGACCATTCGACCGCGGTGGGTGCGGCCGAGGCGCGTGAACACGGCCGTGCTGAGCATGTTGAGGACGAGCTTCTGCACCGTGCCCGCCTTGAGGCGCGTCGACCCGGCGATCACCTCGGGGCCGGTTGCGATCTCGATCGCGATGTCCGCGGCCCGCCCCACAGGCGAGCCCGGGTTGCAGGTGATGGCCACGCGCATGGCGCCGATCTGGGCCGCTTGGTGCAGCGCCCCCAGGACGTAGGCCGTGCGTCCGCTCGCGCTGATGCCGACGGCGACGTCGCCGGCGCGAGTGCCGGCGCGCCGGGCCGCCCTGCCACCCAGGTCGGCGTCGTCTTCGTCCGCGGGCGCCTCGGCGGCGTGCGCCTGGACGATATCCGCGGCGACGCCGAACGTGGCCGGGCACTCGGCTGCGTCCATGCGCGCGATCAGCCCGCTGGTCCCGGCCCCGAAGTAGTGCAGCCTCCCACCGGCGCCCAGGCGGCCGGCGATCTCCTCCACGGCGCGCGCCACCAGGCCGAGCTCCGGCTCGATCGCCCTGACCGCGCTGGCGTCCTCGGCGTTCATGAGCCGCACGAGGTCGAGGGCGTTGAGTGTGTCGAGCTCGTCCGCGCGTGGGTGCACGTCTTCGCTCACGGCCTCAATACCTCGGCTGCCGCTTCACCGCAGACGCGCGCCGAGCCGTGCGTCGCGAGATAAGCCGTCGCTCGTGCAGGCCTGGAGCTTGGCACGCCCATCTCGAGCAGGACGGCATCGGGCCGGCGGGACAGCAGGGCGTCGACCAGCTCCACCTGCCCGGGCCGCCGGTGCAGGTCGCGCACGACCAGGACCAGGCTCTGGCCGGCCGCTCGGTCGACGAGCACGTCGAGATCATGCGCCGCGGGATCGAGGTCGACCGCGGTCACGCGCACACCTCGTGCGGCAAGCGACCCGGCAACGCCCCAGGGCACCTCGCCGGCCGCGATCGAGGGCGGTGCCTCGAAACGAAGCACCGCGGCCTGGTCGCCCACCTCCACGGCGCCGTCGCGCCGGACCGCGCGCCGCGCCGCGGCCAGGCCGATGTTGGGATCGTGGTGGTGGGCATGGCTGCGCTGCGGGGCCTGCGACGCGAGCGCGTCGACGCGTCGCGCCGCGTCCGCGAGCCGGAGCTCGGGCAGTCGCCCCTGCCTTACCGCTCCGGCGACCGCGCCGATGACCTCGTCGACCACGTCTGGGCCGGCGAGGCCGCCTCCGATGCAGATCGCATCGCATCCGGCGGCCAGGGCTTTGACCGCGCCCTCGCCGATGCCCAGCCCGTCGGTGATGGCGCGCATCTCCAGACCGTCGGTGATCGCTGGGCCGTCGAAGTGCAGGCTCTCCCGGAGCAGGCCGGTCATGACCCGAGGGCTGATCGTCGCCGGGAGCTCGTCGAGGGTCCGGTCGACGATGTGGGCGCTCATGATCGCCCGCACCCCGGATGCGATCGCCCGCTCAAAGGGCTCGAGGCCGGCCTTGCTCAGCACCTGGTCGTCGACGACCGGGAGGCCGAGGTGGGAGTCAACCGACGCGGCGCCGTGGCCGGGAAAGTGCTTGGCGCAGGCCGCCACGCCCGCCGCCTGCATGCCCTGGATCCAGGCCGCGGTTTGCCGAGCCACCGCGGGCGCGTCCGCGCCGAAGGACCGCACGCCGATGACGGGGTTCATGGGGTTGCAGTTGACGTCGGCGACCGGGGCCAGGTTGAGGTCGACTCCGCACGCGGCGAGGTCCTCACCCATGGTCCTGGCGACGCGGTTGGTGAGCATCAGGTCGCCCACGAAGCCGAGCGCCAGGTTGCCCGGGTACGAGCTCCCGGTCCGGGCTTCCAGCCGTGTGACGTCGCCGCCCTCCTCGTCGACGGCGACGATCAGGTGCGGGCGGGCGCGATGGAGGGCAGCGGTCAGCGCGCTGAGCTGCGAGGGAGACTCGACGTTGCGCGCGAAGATGACCACCCCGCCCAGGCCCGCGGCCGCGCGGTCGAGTACCCACTGCGGTGGTTCGACGCCCTCGAATCCCGGCAGCAGGCACCGCAGGGCCAGCGCCTCGGCCGATATGCTCATCCCTTCACGGCGCCCGCGGTCAGGCCGCCGGCCAGGTAGCGCTGCAGAATCAGGAAGAAGGCGACGACAGGCAGCCCGGTCAAGGTCGCGGCGGCCATCAGCGGACCCCACTCGGGACCGTGGTTGGTGGTGAACGAGGCCAGCCAGACGGTGAGCGTCTGGTTGCCGGGGCTGGAGAGGAGGACGTAAGCCACGATGTACTCGTTCCACGCCTGGATGAAGCCGAAGATCGCGGTCGCGACGAGGCCGGGCCCGACCAGTGGAAAGGTGATCCGCCAGAACGCGCCGACGCGCGTGCAGCCGTCGATCATCGCCGACTCTTCGAGCTCGACCGGGATGTTGGCGACGAAGCCGCGCAGGGTCCACACCATGAAGGGCAGCACGACCGCCAGGTAGACCAGGATCACGCCCGGCAACGCGTCGGTCATCGCGGCACGGTCGAGCATCAGGTAGAGCGGGATGATCAGAGCGTTGAGGGGCACCATCTGGACGCCGATGATCATCACCAGGAAGGCGGTCCGACCCTTGAAGCCGAAGCGCGCGGTGCCCACGGCCGCGAGGAACGAGATCGCCAGCGCGAGCACGAGCATGACGCCGACGACGACCAGGCTGTTCTTGACGTCGTCGAGAAAGAACGGACGCTCGATCGCATCCAGGAAGTTCTGCAGCGTGAAGGGGGCGGGAAACCACTTCGGCTCCAGGCGCAGGATGTCCTGCCCGGGCTTGAACGCCGTCGCCACCATCCAGTAGATTGGAAACAGCATCACCACCGCGACCGCGATGCCGGCGGCGTCGTACAGCGATTGTTTGACGCGCTCCAGGATGTTGACGCGCAGGTTGAGGTGTGTCGCGGCGCGCTCGGTGCCGGTGCGGATCCCTTGAGCGGCTCCCGGGGCGATCACGCGATCTCCGCCACCTTCACCGTCTCGCGCACGTAGAAGAAGGTCACGAAGACGAGTATCAGCACCATCAAGACCGCGATCGCGGCGCCAAGCCCGTACTGGGTGACCCCGAACGACTCCCGGTACGAGTAGATCGCGATCGTGAAGTAGTCGGAGCTCGGGCGCTGGTTGAGCATCACGTAGATCTGGTTGAAGACCCCGAAGTCCCAGATCGTCGAAAGACAGGTGACGATGAGGAAGATCGGTTTGAGCAGCGGCGCGGTGACGAACCAGAACGCGTGCCATCCCGACGCGCCGTCGACCCTGGCCGCGTCGACGATGTCGCTCGGCACCTGAAGGAGCCCGGCGAACACCGTGATGGTCACGAAGGGGATGGCGCCCCAGACGACCACGACCACCAACACGCCCAGTCCCTGCACTGGGTTGTCGAACCAGTTGTGGTGGATGAAGTTGCCGATGTGCAGGTTGGTGAGCAGGTAGTTGATGACGCCGAACTCGTAGTCGAACATCCACTGCCAGATGTCGACCGAGACGATCACCGGCGTCGCCCACACGAAGACGAGGGAGCTCATGACGATCACGCGGACGGCCTGGTGGACTTTGAGCAGCAGCAGCGCGATCAGTGTGCTGAAGACCACGGTGAGGGCGACGCACGCGAACGTGAAGAGGAGCGAGCGGACGATGACCTGGTGGAAGAGCGGGTCGGCGAGGATGGTCTGGTAGTTCCCCAGCCCCACCCACTCGCCGGAGTGCTGGATGAGCTCCTTCAGCCCGTAGTGCTGCAGCGAGAGCCACACGAGCATGCCGAGCGGGAAAGCCAGGATGCCCGCGATGACGAGCACGCTCGGGCTGATCAGCGCATAGGGAAGGAAGCTCTTGCGCAGCCACGCGCGGCGGCCCGAGAGTTGGGGGACTGGCTCGAGGTCAGGCGTTACGACCGCCACTCCCATCGAACCAGCCCCCTGTGCCTAGCTGCTGCTCGCGCCTAGCCGCCGCCGTTCAGGATCGCGGTGATCCTGTCGCTGGCCGACTTGGTCGCGACCGGGATGTCCTGCTGCTTGGTGAATATCTTGACGAGCATGTCCGGGAGCACGTTCGCGCTCTCGACGCTCGCCCAGTTCTGCGAGTTCGGCACGAAGCGGCTGTTCTTGGCCGCGCCGAAGAAGACCGCATTGAGCCCGGTGCCCAGGTTGAGCATCGAGGTCGTGTTCGGGATGACGCCGCCGACCGTGGCCATGTCGGTCATGTGCTTCTGGCCGGTCAGCATGGCGACCCACGCGTTGGCGAGGTCGACGTGCTTGCTCTTGGCGGCGACGCCGAGGTCGGAGCCGCCGAGGAACACCGGCGCCGTCTGGCCCGAGTTGTGGCTCGGGATGGGAAACGCGCCGAGCTTGTCCTTGAGGGCCGGGTTGCCGGCCTTCGGGTCGGTGATCACGCCGACCTCCCAGCCGTTGGCGATGATCATCGCGATGTGACCCTGCGCGAACGCAGCGTCCTGCTTCGCCTCGTCACCCGTCTTGTCGGCCTTGGAGAGTGTGCTCACGAGCGACTGCAGCCTGGTGAGACCCTGCTGCGCGCCGTCGGAGTTGAGGCTGCCCTGCCACTTACCGCCCGACTGGGTGGCTATGTCACCGCCGAAGTCCCAGACGAATGGAAGCGCCGCGTACCAGTACTTGCCGGGGAAGTAGAGCGCGGAGAAGTTGGGGTCGGAGCGGTGCGCGGTCATCAGCTTCTGGCCGACGGTCAGCAGCTCGTCCATGCTCTTGGGCGGTTGCACACCGGCCGAGTCGAAGAAGTCCTTGCGGTAGATGATCGCGCGGCTGCCCGCGTAGTACGGGACGCAATAAAGCTTGCCGCTCACGGTGCAGGAGTCGGTCAGGGACTGCAGCCACGTGGCGGAGTTGTCAAAGCTCGACTTCTTGCCGGTGATGTCCTCGAGCGCCCCGGCCGCGGCGTACTTGGCCACCAGCGTGTTGCCGAGCTCGACGACGTCGGGCGGGGTGCTGCCCGCGAACGCGGTGTCGAGCTTGGTCCCGATGTCACCCCATTGCTGGATCTCGACCTTGACTTCGACCTTTGGATACTTGGCCTTGAAGTCGGCGTTGACGCTGTCGATCACGCTCGCCGGCGCGCTGCCGTTCATCAGCCACACCGTGAGCGTCCCGATCTGCTCGGCGGGGTTGCCCCCACCCGTGCCGCCACAGGCGGTCGCGACCAGGGCCACGGCCACTGAGAGGACGCTTATCCATCCTTTACGAAGATTCATCTAGGCAATTTCCCCCTGTTCTTTGAACTCGGCGCGGGCGCGCCGTCGTGGTGGTCGCCACCTGGTGCCTCGCCCGTTTTCGACACGCCACGCGAAGCGCCGGCCGAGCGCCCGTTGCGGCTGCGTTGCGGAACGAGGTCGGCGACCAGGCGATAACGGTCGCCGCGGTAGATGGAGCGGACGAACTCGACGATCCGACCTGACTCGGAGACGGTCGTCCGCTCGAAGAGAAATGCGGGTGTGTGCAGCGGGACTCCGAGGACCTCGGACTCCTCTTCGCTGGTGACGGTAGGTTCGATCGCCTGCGTGCCTGAGGCGATCGTGATCCCGTATCGCTCGCGCAGCAGCTCGTAGAAGGAGTGGTCTTCGAAGTCGGCGCGGGTCAGTCCCGGAACCAGCTCCTCTGGCACGTGGAGGACTTCCATCGCCATCGGCCTGGAGTCGGCGAGCCGGAGCCGCTTGACGCGGACCAGGCGAGCCTCGGGCGAAACCCCCAGCCGGTGCGCGAGCCGGGCACCCGCCAGCGTGGAGGTGAGCTCCAGGGTCCGGCTGCCGGGCATCATGCCGCGCCGCCGCATGTCGTCGCTGAACGAGGTGAGGGTCAGCGGTTGGGCGATCTTGGGCTCGGTGACATAGGTGCCGCTGCCGTGGCGGCGGTCGAGGTAGCCGTCGCGCACCAGCTCGTCCAGGGCCGCGCGGACTGTCAGGCGGGAGACGGCGAGATCAATTGCGAGCTGGCGCTCAGATGGGATCGGCTGCCCGACAACGAGCGACTCGATCAGGTCGAGGACCTTGTCGCGTGTCTCTTCTTGCTTACTCATTGGAAGTGGTATTACCCTCCAATCCGTCCCACAGCGGCAAGTTAAGCACATCCTAGGCAAGTGGTCAATACCACTTTCAGAGGGCAGGTGATTTGTGCACTCCGTTAGGTATCGCGAGGCCTGGACACCGAACGGAGCGCACAATTGGCGTTAACACGCATAGTTGGCGCCACGAAGAGGCGCCGGCACTATGCCGACGTGGAGCCTTTTGACCTGGCGACCGCGAAGCGCGCCGGCCTGACGCGGGCGCAGCTCCTGAGTTCCCGCTGGCGTCGTCTCGGACCCCAGGTGTACGTAAGCCGAGACGTGGTGGACGACCCAGTTGTGAGGCTCAAGGCTGCTGTGTTGCGTCTCCCAATGGACGCTGCGTTCTCCGGACGTACTGCTGCATTCCTTCATGGTCTGGACTCGCAATGCCATGTCATCGAAGCGACGCTTCCGGCTCCAACGCGCATCTCACGCCGCGCCGGAATCACCATCAGGCGCCGCCGGCTGGCGCCGGATGAGGTCGTCATCCGGAAGGGCTTTTCGGGTGACGTCGGCGCTCCGCACCGTTCGGGACCTCGCATCGCGCCTCGACCTGGTCGAGGCCGTGGTCGTGCTGGACACGGCGCTGCACCGTCGAACCCGCGAGCGAGAGTCCGATGGAGACACGACTTCGCATCAAGAAGTTGATTCGGCTCGACCAAGTTCCATTGCATGGCGAGCACTGCTGTTGGTGTTGGGGGGACTCCCGCGCCCAAAGGCGCAGATTCCCGCTTCATGACGAGCACGGTTGGTTCCTGGGCCGGGCCGATCTCTACTACCCCGAACGGCGCCTGGTCATCGAGTACGACGGAGCCGCTCACCGCGATAGCCTCGCCACCGACAACCGGCGCCAGAACCGCCTGGTCGACGCGGGCTATCGCGTCCTCCGCTTCACCGCTTGGGACGTGCTGGGCTCACCGGACTCGGTGCTCGACCTGGTCCGGCGAGCCCATATAGAAGGACGCGAGGGGCTCAGGTAGTCGCCGC
>WNFV01001923.1_pt1 | contig 29120 bp, 34 predicted proteins | sample 5400101 | NCBI WGS metagenome assembly WNFV01 (sample SAMN13153361, study PRJNA577476) | soil metagenome | isolation source: 115 cm soil or saprolite under grassland replicate 1 | place: USA:California | collected 2016-06-15
CGCTCCCGCACCGGGTGGTGATCTTCATGAGGGTGGTCGGGTGCGGCACTTTGCCGTCGATACCGATGCGGGTGAACCGCCGCCACCCGATCGAGTCGGCCACCTCAGCGCACACCGACTCGTAGCCCAGCCGGTAGCGAAACTTCAAGAACATCAACCGCAGGTAGGTCTCCGTCGGGATCGACGGACGGCCGAACAGCGGGTCGAAGTACGCCCGGAACGGGGCGAAGAACCGCTCGTCGTCCAGCAGCGCATCGACCCGGGCCAGCTCGGCCGGCAGCCGCAGCAACTGCTCCGGCAGCACGGACTCCCACAACGTCGGCTGGTCGTTGCGTGTGCGTAGCATCCGGGCCTCGATTCCCTTACACCACAACACTTCCAGCCGATTCTCCCAGCCTACGAACCCGACACGTGGCAGACACGCCGATCGATCAACCGCCACCGACACACCAGTTGTTGATCTTACCTTTTCAGGTCGAAGTAACTAACGGTGGTTTGTTAGGGCGGGAGGTAGGCGGGGATCGGGTGGCCGGTAGCGACGGCGGCGAGTAGCTGCTGCAGTTGGGATGGTGGGGGCGCGTGCGACCAGGCCTGCCAGTAGCGTTGCAGCAGCGTGGCCGGGGTCAGCCAACTGCGGATGTGTCGCAGCGTGACCGGCCAGCGGGGTATCGGTGGCTGGCTGTCCATCGTGGACGTGCTGGTGCCCCCTCTCTCGGCGACCGGTAGGCCGGTCGCCGGTAGCGGTAGCGGCGTTCACCGTCGGGGGCGGGTCGGTGATCCAGGCCTGCCAGCAGAACGAGAACGCGCAGCACACCAGGGTGTAGTGCCGGCGGATCGCGATGTCGGAGCGCACCTGGAAGTCGGCCCAGCCCAGTTCGTGTTTGACCTGCTTGTAGCCCTGCTCGACCCAGTTGCGTAGCCCGTAGCAGCGCACGATCTCGGCCAGGTCGGCCGCCGGCAGCGTCGTCATCTCGTCGTCGGCCCGGTCCGGGTGGGGCCGGTTGGTGACCACATACCAGGTGGACCGTTCCGGCAGCCGGCCCGGGTCGGTGCTGGCCACCACCAGCCGCTGCGGCTGGTCCGGGCCCCAACCGGCCAGCCGGGCGTCGCCGGCCCACCAGGTCTCGGTGTGCCCGTCACGGAACCGTCGGGTCACCCGGTGCCAGCCGCCTGGCCGGCGCCGGCTGTGCCAGCCCAGATCCTGGGCGGCCTCGATCGGGCTGTGCGCGTCCTCGGCGCGGGCCCAGGTCTTCATCCGAGGCTTGAGCGCCAGCACTGGCCCGCGCGGGCAGCCGGGACGGCCGCTGTTGAAGGCGTACGGAAGGGATTCATCTGGCAGGCGGGGCCGCGGTGAGGTGGCTATGGCGATGAGTTCGAAGCCGCGCAGCCGGCGTCGAGCACGGAATGGGAAGGAAAATCTGTTCGATAACCGGCAGCATCTGCTCGTCGGGCAGCGGACCGTTCCAGGCCAGCTCCTCGGTCCGGCCCCACTGCGCCGACAACTCCAATAACTGCGCGCTGGCGGCGATCGACGCGAGGGTGTCCCGGACGGCATCGTCGATCGACATCAGCCAGGGGCCTTCCTCCGCACCGCTCCAGAGAAGCTCCATGCTGACCAAGTTGACATCCCATGAGACGCCGCGAACGAGGGCCACAAGCTTGCCGAGGGTCACCGCCGGCTCGACGCCCTTGAGGTCGAGGGCGTCCATGGCAGCGCCGTCGCCGGCAGCGGCGGGCCCACCACCGGACTCATCCATCAGGCTCACTGCCGCCGCGTCGCTGGCAGCCCGGAAGTAGTCGTACAACACACCCATAGCGAGCAGTTCACCATATCGGTACGACAGCTTCCGTCCCCAGTCTCTCCACGAGTCGCCCGTCGTGGCCGATAGCCGGATGCTCGATCTTGCGGAAGTGGCTTCGTCTCCGAGGCGCCTCTCCCAGCCGGTCCCGCTACTCGGGCAGCAGCCACTCTTCAGAGTTCGGCGACCTTCCCTGTCCCTGGCGTCCGCGTCGCATCCTCCGGTGAGCTGGTGCTGCGCGCGGCGGTGTCTGCATACCTCGGTCGCTACCGTGGCCAGACCCGACTGCATACCGAGTCGGACCTGCGGGTCTTCCTGCGCTGGTGCACCGACCACGAACTCGACCCGCTGGCAGCGGTCCGGGTGGACATTGAGCGCTACGTGCGCTGGCTGCAGGAGGTGCGCTGCTACCAGCCCTCAACGGTCTCCCGCCGACTGTCGGTTGTGGTCGGCTTCTACCGCGTCTGCGTCATCGACCAGATCCTGCCGCACTCGCCAGCTGACTACGTTCGCCGGCCCACGGTGCCGGCCGAGTCGCCCACCTTGGGTCTCGGGCATCTGCAGTTCGAAGCGCTGATCACGACAGCGCGGTTGTCGGCGAACCTGAACGACTTCGCTCTGGTCGCGCTTCTCGGCCTACTCGGGCTGCGGATCTTCGAATCCTGCGGGTCCAGCATCGCCGACCTGGGCGAAGAGCACGGCCACCGGGTGCTGCGCGTGCGCGGCAAGGGCGGCAAGGTAGTACTCGTGCCGCTTCCACCAGCGGTTGCCCGGGCGATCGACCGCGCCGTCGACGGCCGCGTCGATGGGCCGATCCTGCGCAACACGCTGGGCGCGCGGATGGACCGCCACTCCGCCACGCGCCGGCTCAAGCACCTGGCCGCGACTGCCGGGGTACGGATGCCGCGGATGCACCCGCACATGCTTCGCCACACCTTCGTGACCACTATGCTCGACGCCGGCGTCAGCCTCCGCGAGGTGCAGATCGCCGCCCGCCACGCCGACCCCCGCACCACCATGCGCTACGACCGGGCCCGCAAGAACCTCGACCGCCACCCGAACTACATCCTCGCGGCCTACATGGCCTCAGGCACGTAGCTGCCAGCTCACGACTTTGCCGAGATGAGTGCGGCCTGGTTCGCCTCGACCGCGGTCAGTGGGGCCGCGCTGGGGAGGCGGCAGATTCGCTCGGCCCCGGATGACCGGTCGGGAGGTCGGCCAACGGCGAAGGCGCTGTTGCCTGGTCCGGGCATACTCGGGTGTGGCTCCACGCTCCGGAAATGAGGACATGCGCAAGGTTCGCGACCTGCCGCCTATCAGCTTCCAGCCACCATACGTGGTGACGTACAGGTTTACTCCGTTCGTCGTGTTCTTCGTGCCACCGGCGATGACGCTTGGGGCCTTCTTCCTCGTGGGCGTTGTCCTGGCAACCCGACTGGAGACCGGGCGATCGTCAGACGTGCTGGCGAAGGCGGATTGATCATGATGGTCGCCTGCGCTGCGGTGTTCTTCCTGGGCGCGGGACTGTCATACTTGCTGGCTGCGGCGACCGGTGGCCTTGCCCTGCGGGTTGACTCGTCCGGGGTGACGTTGGGCCGCGCGTGGCTACCCACCCGAGCCGTGTTCGTACCGTGGCCGGACATCGAGCACATCGTGCGTTTCGCCGCCGTCAACCGGTCCGGCACCGCACAGTTCGTCGGCGGCGAGCGCCCCTTGGGGTCCCTTGGGGTCACCGCCCTCCGCCGGGCGCGCCTCCCCTGGCCGCCCCGCGGCCTGCGGCGCCGTAGACGATAGCGATCCTTCCGTTGTTGAGAGGCATGGGCCGGTCTCCGATCGGCAGATGGTCAACGGTCGACGTCGGTGTGTGCCGCCGGGCGCTGTGGTGCGGCGTTGAGGTATGCGAGCATCTCGACGGTGGTGCGTATCTGCTGCAGGTAGGTGCTGCAGCCGTCGCATTCGTCGAGATGCTGGTCCAGGCGGGTGCGCCAGTCGGTGGGTAGCACGCCGTCGACGTAGTCGGTGACGAGGGCGACCAGATCCCGGCAAGCGACGTCGGTGGCGACGGCCGGCTGGGTGGTACCGGCGACGGGATCGTCGAGGTCCGGTTCTGCGCCGGTCGGCTCGGGGGTGCCGGCCCGGCGGCGGGTGGACGCGGCGACCAGCACGACAAGCAGGCCGACGACGCCGACGAGTACCCATCCGGCCCAGTGCACGCCGTGCGCATTGATGAGCCAGCCGAACCCGAGAGAGAACGGAAGGAACAGCATCCAGGACAGGGTGCCCACGCCGGAGGACACTCCAGCGCGGATGGTGGACGGGACCGCGTCGTGAAGCAGAAGCCCGGCGTGGATGCCGATGATCGCCACGAGCAGTTGCAACGCGGTCTGTGCGGCGACCACGGCAATGACTGAGTTGCTGGTCGCGAGCAGAATCGGCGTCGCGGCGAGCAGCCCGGCCAGGAGCAGGACCGCTCCGCGGCGTTGCAGGCGCAGCTTGCTGGTGAGATATCCGCCGACGCCGAGGGTGGCGACCAGCGCTGCCCAGTAGGGCCCGAACGCCGCGGCCGGGGCATGCAGTGAGACCAGCCAGAGCGGCCCGAATTCGAACACGGCCTGGGCCAGCAGGGCGGTCAGCGCGGCGAGTAGCATGACCTGCCGCACCTCGGAGATGCGGGTCATGGCGGTAAAGGTCGTGGCGACGTGCTGGCGCAGTGCGACTGGCTCGGCGGCCCGGTGAAGTTGGGGTTCGTCGAAGCGCAGGAACGCCACGATCGAGACCAGCGCGAACGGGACGGTGACGTAATAGGTCACGCGCGGGGATGTCGCGCCGGCGAGGACGCCACCGATGAGGGCGCTGCTGGCGAATGCGGCCGCTTCGACCATCCGGACTCGGCCGATCCACTTCTCGTACACCTCGCTCGTGCCGGTTTCTTCCAGCACCGCGTCGTAGACGACGCTGTCCACGGTGCCGGAGTTCATGGCAAAGTAGACGCCGAGGATCATCGCCGCGATGACGTAGGTAACGACACCGGTGCTCAGTCCGCCGAGCAGCGAGCTGGCCGCGAGCGCGGCGCTGGCTACCACGAGAATCCCGTTGCGGCTCCACCGGTCGGCCAGGATGCCGGAGGGCACCTCCAGCAGCGGCACGACGGCGGCGTAGAGGGCTGCCATGATGCCGATAGATGCGGCGTTGAAACCGATCTGGGTCTGGAACAGTTTCTCCACGGGCACCCACAGCATGAAGCCCTGCAGGGCGACGCCGATCTGCAGCGGCACCAGCCGGCGGGCGAGGGTACGCGGGGTCGACCGAGCCTCGTCGATGGCCCCGGGTGCGAAGGAGCTCATCGACCGCCTCCCCGGCCGAGCAGCTCGGCGAGCTGGTCGCGAAGTGCCGCCCGGGCGCGGGTGAGGATGTTGCGCTCCTGTTCGTGGGTGATCCCGAGTTCACCGGCGACATCGGTGTCGGATCGGCCGGCGATGTCGTGGCGGTCCACGACTGCTCGCCACGTGGGGGGTAGCCCGCTGAGTGCCTGGCGCAGATGCTCCCGCGCCGCAGCGTCCTTTGTAGACACCTTAGGCCATGGCTGCGGGAACTGGCGCCAGTGCCGCGGATACGGGTCCGTTGATCCTTGGAATCTACCGTCCGCAACGGGTCCGGTGCGCCGGAACCAGCGGCTCCACCGGGCGATCCGGGAGCCTTGCCCGCCGCGCAACACGGTGTTCGCTACGGCCCGGCCCAGCCAGCCCTTCACGGCTGCTCCGCCAAGGTGGCGGCTTCACGCGCGGCGGCGCGGGTGGCCTCGGAACTGGCAAGGATGTCGTCGAGATTGTCGAAGGAGGCCTGCCAGCCCTCGCGGTGCGACTGTTCATCCGACTCGGTGAGGCCCCGGTTGACGAGCACGACGGTGGTGGTCGCATCCGCGTTTTCGGTGAACGTGATCTCGACAAGCTGGGACCGTGCGCCCAGTTGCACACTGTCCCACTGCCAGGTGAACACGAGCCGGGTCGGGCGGCTGATCTCCACGTAGCGGCCTTCACCGCCGAACTCGGTGCCGTCGGGCGCGCGCATCACCAGTCTGAGCCGGCCGCCGACGCGGATGTCGACATCCGCGACCGGCGTTTCCCAGCCTGGCCCGGCTGGCCACCATAGGCGCAGCACCTCGACGCTGGTCCAGGCGTCGAACACCGTCGCTGCCGCGGCGGCGAAGGTTCGTTCGATCCGCAGGGGGTTTCGTTCGCGCTCGTCGGAGGTCATCGAGGGCCTCCGTTCGAATCGCTGTCACGTCGGGCACCGAGCGGCCCGGCGTTGAGGACGCCGAGGTGATCCTCGACGGCGTCGAACATCCGGTCCCAGACGAGGCGTTGCCGATCGAGCCAGTCGACGGCTTGGTTCAACGTGGCCACCTTGAGCCGCAGCTGATGGGTTCGCCCCTGCACGCTGCGCTCGACGACGCCGGCGTCTTCGAGCACCTTGAGGTGCCGCGAGATGGCCGGCTTCGACACCGCGAATCCGCTGGTTGCGGCACCGACCGTGCTCGGCCCGGACGCGAGTCGCTCCACGATGCCCCGGCGGATCGGGTTCGCCAGGGCGTCGAACGCATTGTTAACCATAACGTGAACAATAGCGGGGAGTCCCTCGCGCGGGAAGGAATACCGAGTATCCACCCCGTCACGTACAGTGATCGTGACCGACGCGGCGCGACCGCTGTAGCTGCGCGTGCGGTCATGGCGGTTCCGCTCCCAAACGAGTTGAAGCCGGCTCGGTACTTGGGTCACCACGCGGCTGCGCTCGGCGGCGGACAGTTGGCGCGGATCCCGTCGTGTTACCCGTTGATCCGGTGCAATTCGAGCGGTAGAGGTACATCTGCACGTTAGCGACTGCCGACGCAGCGGGGTCCGATGATCGGACTGAGACAGGCCGTTCTGCCACCGCTCTACCGACACTCTTCTAATGCCGTATACGGCGCGCCCTTCAACATCATCGACAGAGCGAGCCGCGTTCTGCCGCAGCATGCCGCATTCGCCTCCCCTCCACCCGTTGTGGATGGGGTGCATCTCAGTGCACGACTTCGGTTGTCGGCAACGACCGCGGGAAGGCCCGACAATCTGTTGACACGTGTCCAGCTGGGTGATGGTGGGGATGCCCCGCGATCCCGCACGATGCCCGAGATCAGGCGACAGGACGGATTTGATCAAGTCTTGTGTTCGATATCGGTGAGGCGCTGCTCAATGACACGGTGGGGTCCGAGGCGGATACGGACTTGGTGCGCGGCCCAGGTAAGCGTTGCCCGGTCAAGACCTGGTCGCTGTGCGGCCGTGGCGGGCAGCCGGCTGAGCCGGCGGGGGCGTGTGCGGGCGTGTGCGGGCGTGTGCGGGAACGCCGCCGCCGCGGGGTTCAGCCTGGCAACGCATCGGTGATGACGGACCATCGGAACGGCTCGTCGGGCGTGCCGGGCCGAATCGCTTCGGTTGGTGTGACAGTGGCCCCAGTGTCGCGGAGAAGGGCGAGGTTGCGGGCGAACGCTGGGTGGGCGGCAAGGGGCGCCTTGGCGTAGGGGGCGACGACGATCGGCAGGCCGAGACCCAGGGCTTCGTTGAGGATGCCCAGGGCGAAGGTGTCGCTGATGCCGGCCGCCCATTTGTTGATGGTGTTGAACGTTGCGGGTACGACAGCGATCGCATCGGCTCGCGGGAGCACGTCCGGGTCGTCCGGGTGCTTGTAGTCAGACCTGACCGGGTACCCGGTCTGGCTCGCCAACCGGTCGATGTCGATCCATGAGGCCGCCTGTGGGGTGGCGATAACGCATACCGTCCAGCCGAGGCGTTGGGTGCGTTCGACCAGCTCGCCAATGCGTCGCGCCGGTGGCGCGGCGCAGACAACGAGGTAGAGAACCAGTCCGGTGGCGCGTGGGTGGGCATTCATGGTCAGGCGGCTACCCCTGCCCGCGTAGCGAGTGGCCGGAGCCCGGGGGTCACGGCGCGCCGTTCTCGGGCGAGCAGGCTGGCCAGCAGGGACCGTGCCGCCGCGTTGACGCGCACCGCCTGCGGGGCGACGCGTTCGGCTTCCAGCAGGTGCAGGACCGCGAGCGAGTCGCCGTCCGGTCGTTGCGCGCATGCGGCGGCGAGGTCGAGGTGGATCTGTGTACGCCGGCCTATCAGTGTGCTGGGCAGTCGGGCCGTGTCCACCGTCTCGCCCATGCTGGTCGCCTCGTCTGGTCGGCCAAGCGCGACCGCAACGGATATGCGGTGGAGGAGGACGTTGGTCGGCCCGAATGCCGTCCACAGGTGGTTGCCGTCGCGGCCCAGTTGCTGGGCGGCGCTCGCCGCTTGGGTGAGGTACTGGCGCGCGGCCCGTCCGTCGTTGCGTCGCGCGGTGATCAAGGCGGCGAGTAGCAGCAGCGAGCCGCGGGCCGACAGTAGGTCGGTGTCCCTTGCGGCGATATTTGTGCCGATGTCCTCGGCCGCCGTGACTGCGATGGCTTCCGCGTCGGCGAGCTTGGCGGGCAAGAGCAGCAGCGCGCATGCGGCTTGGTAGGCGGCCACGGCCGACAGGGCTGCCGCGTCGGCCAGTTGGGCCGCGCTGGCCGCGCGGTCGGCTGCGAGCCAGGCGAGTTGCCCGTCGCCGGCCTTGCTGGCCAGCTTCGACGCGGCAATATAGGCGACGGCCTGCGTATGCAGGGCCTGCTGACGACCGGTGCTGTTGGAGTCCATCACCGACGCCTGCACGTCGTCGAGGACCGTCGGGAGCATACGCGCAGCCGCGCCGTAGTCTGTGCGCTGGTACGCGTCGTGCAGGTGTTCGGTGGCTGCGGCAAGGGCAGGAAGCGGTCGGCCGCTGCTCACCGACCCGGTGACCGGCCGGTAGATGGTCAGAGTGGCCTGTAACCCGTCAAGCACCGCGTCAAGGTCGGCGTTCCGATGCTGCGTGGGCGCATCATCCGGTGTCGCCGACCGCCCAGTACTGGTGGCGACAGCTTGATGGATTATTCGTCCGCGTTTGGTGGCGATGGCCTCGGCGGCCTCCAGGCGCTGCCGGTTCTCCAGGGCGCGGAGCTCGTCGTAGCCGTGGGCGAGTGCTCCTTTGGCGTGGAGTATCTCGTCGCAGCGCTGCCAAAAGTCACGGGTGCCGAGTTGGCGGCCCCGTTCGATGTTGGCGATGCTGCTGCGTGAGGTGAACACGAGCTTGGCCAACGCGTGCTGGTTGTGCCCAGCAACGCGGCGCAGCTCGGCGAGTTGCGCTCCCATTGCCTCCTTCGCGGCGGCGATGTCCTGCGGGGTGACCATCGTCGGGCTCAAAGTCCTTTCGTTGCCCGTGGTGTCAATGAATTGTCAGTGCCAGGTGTTGACACTGCCCGACACGCCTCTGGGTGTGGCGAGATTAGCGCAGTTCCGTCGCGGCGAGGCAGCCGGACGTCCCGACTACACGTTTGGGGAAAACGGGGGGTGATGATCGGCCGTCTGCCGCCATCTCCAACCCCGTCCGGCAACCATGCCGGCGTTGTCGCCGGAATGCACGATCCTTCCTCCGCCGGACGGCTTCCGGAACCCGGAGCCTTCTGGTCCGGCTCGCCGCAAGGAGGCGGTGCAGCGACGGGTGTGAAGGTCACGACCGATCGAGGCCGCGACCGGCCGGTTGCGGGGCGCACAGATTTGCTGATCATGGGCCAGCAAGGGAGCATCCAGTGACACGACCGCTGATTGTCGACACGCACGCCAGCAGCTGCTACTTCCGTACCTCGGTCGGCGGCGACGGCCGGAAGGCGCTGGTCCAGATCACCGAACGTTGCAACCTGCACTGCGCCCACTGCTTCGTGTCCTCCACCACGGAGGGTGGGGACATGCCCGTCGACGTGTTTGTCGACCTGGTTCTGCCCCGACTGATCGAGGCCCGGGTCGCGCGGCTAACGCTCACCGGCGGTGAGCCGTTCGTACACCCGGACATCCTCGCGTTCTGCGACGCCGTGGTCGGCGCCGGGCTGCCGGTCGGGATATGCACCAACGCTACCCAGACCACCGACGAGCAGATCGCGTACCTGGCCGAGCTGGGCCAGGTGCACATCAACGTGTCCTTCGACGGATTCCGGCCGGCCAGCCACGGCAAGTTCCGGGGCGACCGGTCGTCGTTTGCCACCACCGTGGCGACCACCCGCCGGTTCGCCGAGGCCGGCCTGCTGCAGGGGCTGCTGTCCACCCCGAACACGCTCACCGACCCTGACGAGTTCGCCGACCTGTGCGCGTTCGCGGTCGAGGTCGGCGCCCAGTACGTGCTGATGAACCCGCTGTCCGCCTTCGGGCGTGGCGTGAAGAGCCAGGGCCGGCTGGCCGCCCCGGACGAGACGATGCGCGCCATCCACGCCCTCACCCAGCGCTTCGCCGACCGGCTCGACCTGGTGCACATCCGGTTCCCCAACGAGAACAAGCCGCTGGGCGGCTGCGACGCCGGAAAGATCATCTACGTGTTCGTCGACGGCACCGTCGGGGTCTGCCCGTACCTGGTGTTCGCCGCCCGTGCGCCGCAGTCCCGCTACCCGGACACCGACTTCCTGGTCGGCAACATCCTCGCCCACGATGTCGCGGGCCCGCTGGACGACTACGAGTTCCACGACCGGTTCACCGTCGGCGCCAACCCCACCTGCGGGGGCTGCCAGCTCGCCGGCGTCTGCGGCAAGGGCTGCCCGGCCGCGCTGGTCTCCCGCGGCCAGCTCATCGGCGAGGTGGACAGCGAGCAGTGCCCGGTGGTCCCGGTCGGCCGGCGGCTGCGGGTCCTGCCGGCACTGGCCAGCCGGCCGTGAGCAGCGCATTCCTCGCAGTGGAGGGCCCCAACGGGGTCGGCAAGACCACCGTCGCGGCGCTGCTGGCCACCCGGCTGCAGGCTCGCACCGGCAGGCCGGTGCACCTGACCACCGAACCCACCGACACACCGCTGGGTCGGCTGCTCCGCCGCTCTGAGTCAGTGCTGCAGGGCCGGGCGCTGGCTCTGGCGTTGGCCGCGGACCGGGCCGCGCATATCGAGGTGGAGATCATCCCGGCGCTGGACGATGGCCGCCACGTCGTCACCGACCGGTACGTGCAGTCCTCGCTGGTGCTGCAGTGCCTCGACGGGCTCGACCTGCGCGAGATCTGGAGCTACAACCGCTACGTGCTGCCCGCGACCACGTTCTACCTGGAAGACGACCCGGACGTCATCGCCGGCCGGCTGGCGCAGCGGCAGGCGTTGACCCGGCTGGAGCTCACCGGCACCCCGGCCAAGGAACTGGGGCTGTACCGCAAGGCGTACGCATTCCTGCGCCGCCAGGACTGGCCGCAGCACCTCATCGACTGCCGGGGCAAGGATCCCGACCGGGTCGTGGCCGATATCCTCGACCGTCTCGACCCGTGAGCTGTGCCGGAGTGCCATGCTGTCCCTGCTGACCCTCAACATTCAGGCCGCCGCCCCGCCCCGCGCCCAGGCCTTGCTGCGCTGGCTCGACGGCCGGGATGAGGACGTGTTTATCCTGACCGAGACCAGCGTCGGTGACGGCACGGCGTACCTGCTCGACCAGTGCCGCCGCGCCGGCCTGGATGTGATCCACACACCGGACCCGGCCGGCGACCGGGGAGTCGCCCTAATCAGCCGGGTACCGCTCGTCGCGCGGCCCGACTTCGTCGCCGGTGTGACGCTGCCGGGCCGGGTGGCCGCCGCCACGATCGACGGCCGACCCGAGTTGGCGGTGGTGGGGGTGTACGTGCCGTCCAGCGACCGGGCACCCGACAAGGTGGCGCGCAAACGCGGCTTCATCGCCTCGCTGCTGGCCGTGCTGGACCGGCTCCCCGACGAGACGCGGACCTGGCTGGTGATCGGCGGCGACTACAACGTCATCACCCGCGACCACCAACCGCCCTACCGCGGGTTTCTGCCCTTCGAGTACCAGATGCTTGATGCCCTTGACTGCCTGGGCCTCGTTGACGCCCACCAACAATGTTCGCCCGGTGTCCAGGCGCACAGCTGGATCGGCAGGTCCGGCAACGGCTACCGGTTCGATTACTTCCATGTCGGAGCCGCCTTGACCGAGCGCGTCGTAGCTTGTTCCTACCTGCACGAACCCCGGGAGCAGAAGCTGGCCGACCACGCCGCGGTCGGCCTTACCCTCGACCTGCCGGCGGTCGTCCGCCTGCCGGGCGACCCGGGCGGGCTGGCCGACGTCGGCACTCTGTTCTAAAAGATCACCACCTGCGCGGCCGCGATAGGGTCACCTCGGTGTGGCGTACGTGGGGCGAGGTGACGGCATGGGTAGTTCGGGCGTGGAGGACCGGCAGCGGGCGCTGGCGGTCATCGCCCACCCCGACGACGCGGAATTCTGGGCCGGTGGCACCATCGCCGCGTGGACGGCCGCCGGTGTCGAGGTGTCCTACCTGGTGCTCACCGACGGTGAGGCAGGCGGATTCGACCCGCGCGTGCCCCGCGTGGAGATCCCCCGGATCCGGCGGGCCGAGCAGCAGAAGGCCGCGGCCGTGCTCGGGGTGAGCGACGTCCGGTTCCTCGGGCGCAACGAAGGCGGTCTGCTAGCGACGAGCCCTGAGTTGCACGTCGAGCTGGTCCGTGCGATCCGCCGGGTGCGACCGCAGCGGATCATCACGTGGAGTCCGGAGTGGAACTGGCAGCGTTTCCGCTCGTGCCACCCGGACCACCTGGCCACCGGCACACTCACCCTGCATGCGGTGTACCCCGACGCGGGCAACCCGTTCGCGCTGACCGCCCTGCGCGAGCAGGAGGGCCTGCAGCCGTGGACGGTCGACGAGATCTGGTTGATCAACAGCCCGCAGGTCAACCACTACGTGGACGTCACCGACACGTTCGACCGCAAGGTGATGGCCGTGCGGGCGCACGGGAGCCAGACCGCCCACCGCGACGACCTGGCGGCGTATCTGCGCGGGCGGATCGCGGCGAACACCGCCGCCGCGGGGCTTTCCGAGGGGCGGTTGGCCGAGGTGTTCCAGGTCGTGGTTAACCGGTAGCGGTCAGGCCGCCGTGCGGGTGGTGAGGTAGACGCGGGCCTGGTCGAGGAAGTCGGTGCAGGTGGCCGACCGTGACCCGGTCCGCTGCACGGCGCGGGCCAGGCTGGCGATCTCCTGGTCGACGTGGCGGGAGGTCAGGGTCCACGCTGCCGCGACGACAGCGAGGCCGGTGTCGGCCGCCTGGTCGACGTTGCCGCAGCGCAGCTGGCCCGTTGCCAGAATGGCCTGCCGTTGCGCGCGGGTGCGCCCGTGGGACTGCTGGCACAGCGCGGTCGCCCGCGCGGCATGGCGTTCGCACGCCGCCCCGTTGTCCAGGTAGCGGTACGCGCGGGCGGCGTGGCCCCACAGACCGCCCTCGTCGAAGTCCAACCAGTCCGGCTCCTCATCAACGGATCCGGCCCGCGTCAACGCCTTCTCGGCCGCGGTCAACGCGGCGGTGGCCCCGCGCGGATTCTGGTCGGCCGCCTGCGCCATCGCCTCCATCGCGGCGAGCATCGCACGTGCCCGCGGTGGCGCGCCCTGCCCGGCGCCGAGTTGCGCCGCCCGGGCCAGATCCACGGCCAGCCGGACCTCGGCCAGGTGCAACGCCTGATGGCTCATCGCGGCCATCACCCGCCCACCGAACAGCCGGTCGCCGGCAGCGTGCGACAGCCGCAGCGCCTGGGTCATGTACCGGGCGCCCCACCGGTGGCTGGCGCTGTCGTAGGCCATCCAGCCCACATCGAGGGTCAGCTCCGCGACCGCACCCAGCAGCGCCCGGCCGGTGCTGTCGGTGTAGCTGCCGCCCACCAGCGGTCCCACCTCGCGGCGCAGGTACGCCACCGCCATGGGCAACGTGGTGCCGCCGCCGTGGGCGTTGTCGACCGCCTTGAGCGTGCGGCGGACCGCCCGCAGCCGCTGCACGTCCGCCTGGCCCACCCGGCGAACGCCGCGCCGCGGCAGCGACGAGTCCGCCGGGGCAGTCAACCAGCGAAGGGCCACCTCCCGGGCCGCGGCGGCGTCGATCGCCTCGCCGTCGGCATCGACCGGCTCCTGACCCCACAGCCCTACCGCCTCGCCCAGAGCCTGGGCAAGATCCGGCGCCCAGGACAGGTCGGCGTCTCCCGCCGTGCTCGACAGGCTCGGCCCGATGGTTGCTAGCGTGTCGGCCTGCAACGTACGCGCGGTCTCCTCCTGCTGCTGCGCCACCATCGCTTCGATCCGGTCGTAGCCCGCGGCGAGAACCCCTCCGGTGCACAACACCTCATCACAGCGCCGCCAGAACGCCCGGCCAGTACGCCGCCGCCCCGTTTCGGCGTTGGCGAGCGTGCTGCGGGTGTAGAAAGTCCGTGGCGCGAACTCACGCTGCGTCTTGTACCCGGCCGCCTTGCGCAGGGCCGCGAGTTGCCTGCCCAGCTGCCGACGGGCCTCAGCGACCGCTTCCGGGCTGATCATGGCAGCCTCCCGGCCGTGGATCAACGCACTGTCAGCGCATTGTCGCAGACCACACCTTCACCACGCGACCGGCCGCACACCGCCGCGAACAGCGCAGCTCAGACTCGGGCAAGCAGGGCCGCGCGGATCAGCGAGTCGTAGGTGTCGGTGGTCCGCTCGACCGGCACGCCCAATGATCGAACGAATTCGTCGAGCCGCCGCTGGGCCGCCTCACCCGACTCACCGGCCGGGACGAGGCGCTCGACCTCCAGGAACACGCCGGCGTGCTCAACCTCATCCACACACAGCGACAGGTCCCCGAGCGTGCCCGCACGGCGCGTCTTGACGATGCGGACCGTGGGGTAGAAGCCCATCGCCAGCAGCGCCGCGTGCATCTGCTCCCGGTCGGCGACCTCGGATTCGTGCTCCAGGCAGGCCATCTCGTTGTCCAGCGGCTTCTTCACCGTGAACAGGTACCGACCGTCCTGGGTACGCAGACGGGCGAACGGCACGCCGGTCTTGGGCTGGTCATACGCCCAGCCGACCGGCGCGTACGCCTGATCGTCCTGATGTACCGCCGCCGACATGCTCACCCCACGGGCCGTGAGCTGGCCAATCACAGCCTGGCTGTCGAAGATCAGGTACTTGACCTCGACCTCCTGAGCAGGACCGTCATGCCCAACCTCGGTGCCTGGATGTGTCCGCACGTTGCAGGAGCCTAGCCGGCGCCGGATGCGAAGGGAGGTCGCCACGCAACCGCCCGGGCCGGCTGTGTCAATGGTCTGTCTGCACAGCGAGTCGGCTCTGGCAGGCATCGCACCTCACCCATAGGCGATCGACTATTGGTGTCAGACGGCAGCAGCCGTGCCCCGTGCGAGAACCAGCAAGAACGGCAATCCGAGCCCGACAGACGTGGCTCAGGCGACCAGACGCACACCCGCAAGGTGAGATCGAGCGCCGGCCGGTCCGGCGAGGATGGGGCCCAGTTCCCCCGGTTGCCGCAGGCCGCAGCCGACGGCCAGTCGTCGGTTCCCGCTTCCAGCGAGTTCGCGGTGCGAGGATCTATGCGTGGTGTGGCGGAGTGATCTGCGGGAAATGGCGCGTCAACGGGCGGACGCGATGGTTGATCGGTTAGCCGAATTGGTGTCGTGCGAGTCGCCGTCCGGCGTGCTGCACGCATTGGAACGTTGTGCGGATCTGCTGATCGCGTGGGGTGATGACGCGGTCGGTCGTCCGGCGGAACGGGTCGAGCGCGACGGGATGCCTCATCTGCTGTGGCGTGCCCCCGATCCGACCGTGCTCGTGCTGGGCCACTTCGACACGGTCTGGCCGCTCGGCACGGTCGCTGACTGGCCGATGACGGTACGCGACGGAGTTGCGAGCGGTCCGGGCGTGTTCGACATGAAGGCAGGCATCGTTCAAGGGCTGGCGGCCTTCGAGTTGGTGGCGGACCGCTCCAAGGTCAACTTCTTGCTGACGTGCGATGAAGAGATCGGCTCGATCACCTCCCGATCGCTGATCGAGGAGGAGGCACGTCAGGTCAAAGCCGTCCTCGTGTGCGAACCGAGCGCGGATAGCGGTGCGGTCAAGGTGGCCCGCAAGGGTGTCGCGGGGTACCGGGTGGTCGTGACGGGCCGCGCCGCTCACGCCGGGTTGGAGCCAGAGTTGGGGGTGAACGCCGGCATCGAGTTGGCGCATCAGGTACTCGCGTTGGAGGCGTTGTCCGCCCCAGCGGACGGCACGACCCTCACCCCGACAGTGCTCGCGGCGGGCACCACCGCGAACACGGTGCCGGAAGTGGTCCGCGACCTGGGCCAGTGCTGTCACCGCCGGCTTGCGAGATGACGCGGAAAAGTCGTCCCAATGACGCGGCACAGTCGCGATCAATCCGTGGCCGTGACCGGCCGCCTACAGCGATGCTGCTCGGCAACGGGCTTCCCCGGTGGTTCGTGACAACGGGCCCGTGCCATCGGGTGACCAGCCTGGCGAAGTACGGCGTGTGCGGCGGCCGCGGCGGTGCTCCCAGCGCAAGCCGCCGCACATCCGTGACCTCGCAAGGGATGACGGGATAGCCGCTGCCGGAGCGGGAGAGCGGGTTTCGGACGCGATCGAAAGAGGCGCGATGGACTACGTGATAGCCGCCTTGCCGGTGTTACTGCTGGGCTTCGTCGCTGGGCTGGCAACGCCGAAACGCTCGTCGCGCTGGTGCCCGGCCTGCGGCGCTGTCCTGCGGTGCATCGAATGCGTCGGCCAGCCGAGCTGGTTCGAGGCGGCGCACAGAGTCGAGGGGTGGCAGGCGTCACCGTCATGAGCGTCGACGACGAGGCAAAAGTAGCCAGCGCCCTCGCTGTCCGGGTGAACGGCGCCGCCCCTACCGCAGTGAGGGCACAGCTGGGCGAGCGTTCTGGCATGCGGGGTCTGTGGCGGTCCGCCGCGCGGCGGGAGCCGGACCGGCCCGAGACCGTGCATGTAGCGGGCGTGAACGGCACGCCGATCGAGCGGTGCGACGGGGAGTTGGCAATGATCACCCCCGGACAGGTTGCCGAGGCGCGTAGGGATCTCGGTCGCCAGCTAGCTGCGTTGCGGGAAGGCGCCGGTCTGACCCAAGTCGATCTTGCCGCTCGGGTCAACTACTCGCGTAGCACGATCGGCAACGTGGAGACCGGACGGCAGAAGATCCCACGCGGCTTCTGTCAACGCTGTGACCGCGAACTCGGTGCGGATGGGGTGCTGCTCGCTGTCCATGATGATGTGGAGGCTTTGGTGCGCGGCTACCACATGACGACGGCTCTGGACAGTGGCCAGCGGTGCGAGGCTTCCGACGGCACGGGCCGCGTCAATGGCAACGGCGGTGCCGGTCTGGCGACAGGGCTCACGGGCGACGCAGATGTGCAGGGCCTGTTGATGTCGAACGCGCAGCGGGCGCGGGATTGCCACTACACACTGCATCTCGACTTTGCCGCTGACAGCCCGGCAGCCGCTCGGGAGTTGGCGGTGGCGCTGGCCGAGGGGCTAGGCATCCTGCGGGCCGAGGTTGAGACGTACTCGGCGCGGTTGTCGGCTGGCGGCCGGTGGGTCGACGCGGAGTCGCTGTTCTGCATGGCTAGCCGACCGGAAGGCGCGTTCTACGGTTCCGCAGCCGGACATCCGGGATGGCCGCAGAGGCCGGGGCGGACGGGCTGCAATGGGGCGACCGAGACGGGCGAGGGATGACTGCGACCCCGTGGCTGCGCGGTGGCGGCGGATCAGCGGTTGGCCGAGGCACAACGCACGCTGGACACCCATGCATTAAGTGAGCCGCGGCCGAGACCCGCAGACGGCGTTCCGTCGCACGATCAGACGGGCGACTCTTGAGACTCGATGGTGGTTACCCATAAGACCCTGCAGGGGGCCGGTCCCACAGCGCACTATGCGGCCAGCCTGGTCCCTTGCCTGGACGGTCGTGCGCGCATCAGGGTGTATCGAAGGTCGACAAGTCGCGGGGCGATGGACACGTCGAGTTGTTCGACGGGCATGAGGCGACCGTCCGGAGTGAGTTCGGCACGGTTGACTTGGTGTTCAAGCGAGGGGTAGGCGGGGTTGATGCCGATCTCGCCTTTGGGGATGGCGGCGTTGAACGGTAGCACGATGTCCATGTGGTTCCAGTAGTTCCATGCCTGGAGCGCTTTGTACTGGTCGAAGTAGAAGTAGAAGTCGGGGTAGCGGCCGAAGGCGCGCAGTTCGCGATGGATGAGGTGGCCGAGCAGTGGCCCCGCGTATGGGGTTAGCGCGTCGAACTCCCACCGGAGCCGGCTCCAGTCGGCGGTGTGGAGGGTCGGGGTGAGCAGCCGCGCGCAGACCAGCAGGGCGACCCTGTCGGCGGTGTAGGCCATGAGGTGGGCGAGGTCGAGGGATGGGTCGACCTTGGGAACGAGGCGGGTGAGGGTCGGTGGCTGAGGGCCGGAATCGGGCCAGGTCGAACTTTCCGGCCATGGTCGGGAAGCCGCCGAAGAGCAGCTCTTTGTATAGCCAGTTGTCGAACTCGCCGTGGCGCTTCAGGTCGGTGGCCCGAGGTCCGGTGGAGTGCAGCATCAGGTATTCGGCGAGCACTTCGAAGTAGATGTAGCCGAGGATCGGGAGTTGGTTCACGGCGTGCACGAGTTGGTCGAGGAAGCGGCCGGGGTCGGGGCGGGTTTCATCGAAGCAGGCGGCTACGCAGGTGCCGAGGAAGGCCATCGCGTTCTTGATCCGGTTGACCACGGTGTCGCGTAGTTGGTGTCGTTCGTTGCGGGCGAGCAGGTATTCCAGGTGTTGGTAGATGCCCAGGTGGATGGCGCCGAGCCGGAGGTAGTCGATGCCGACGAGGCCCCGGAATGCTGATGCCGGCAGGCGAATGTCGATTACGAGCGGGGTGGGGGCGGCCAGTGTGTGTCCGTTGCGTCCGGCCAGCGGCGCCTCTTTGGTGAGCACGTAGGAGCCGAGGTTGTGCAGGCGGTAGCCGTCGTCGCTCTTGGCCAGTGGGGTGCAGTACACGCTGCCGACCAGGCAGCCTCCGCTGGGGTAGAGCACGCCTCGTTCGTTGATCTCTTCGAGCGCGTGGGTGACGTGCAGCAGGCTGACCTGCTCGTCGGCGTGGAGCATGTCGAACATGGCGTTGTGTACCAGTAGCTCGCCGTTGGGGGTGTCGTTGGCCATCCGGGCGTCCCAGGCGGCGAGCTTGTCCGCGATGGGGTCGCGGTCGGCAGTGCGCCGGATCGGGTTGTTGTAGAAGACGTGGGAGTCCGCCCACAGCCCGTAGGTGTCGGCGAAGTCCATCACGTGGTCCCTTCTCGGTGGAGTGCGGCGATGACGCTGCGGTCGCTGGGGAATCCGGCCAGGTGGTTGGCCTCTGAGCGCAGGACCAGCCGGTAGGCGAACGACTTCAGCCAGGCCGGGGGCGGCATGCGCAGTCGGTCGTCGCGGGGCCACCACTTCAGCTTCGGCAGCCGGTACCGGTCGAGTGCGTCGGCGGTCTTCAGCACGTCGACGATCGGCCCTGCGCTTTCATGCTGGCGTTGCTGCGCATCGTCGAACTGCTCGTAGGCGATATCGTGCAGCGCCATTGCCGTGGCGATGCACTTGGGCCAGACCCCGTCGAGAGGCAGATCGAAGTGATCCGTTACGGCGTTGAGGTGTTCGAGGAACCAGTCGGCCGCACGGGCGCCGTGGCCTGGGTCGTCTTGGTCGTGTGCGCGCCGGCAGTCGTGGATCGCCGCGGCGACCACGGCGGCGTTGCGTGCCTCGGGTGGTAGCCCGAGGTGCGTGGCGAGCAGCGCGGCGTTCGCCGCGGTGCGCATGAGATGCCGGGTGCCGTGGATCGAGTCGACGGTGGCCGGTTCCAGGTGCCAGGTTGCTGGGATCGCCACTGGGTCGACAGGAATCTCCAGTGGTAGAGGGTCGCCGGATGGTGCCGCGGCGAGTGCTGGCCGGTTGGTGGCGATCCAGGTCCACGTCTCGTGGTCCATGTACTGGTGGCGGGGCAGCGTGCCGAGGGCCGCTGCCCGTACCAGGCTCACGGCGCCCGGAGGCTGTTCGGACCCGGTTTGGCGTACCACGTGCCTTCCTTCCGAATCGCTGGCTCGTGGCACGCCTCGGTCACGTTGGGCCGGCCGCGCGTGCCTCCTCGAACTGCCGGGTGAACTCGCTGAGTTCCGCCTCGCTCATCAACTCGACGCCGAGTTCGTCGGCGACCGAACGGATCCGCGCTTCGGCCTGGTCGCGTTTGTCGTCGCTGGCGTCGTCGCCGAGGACGATCTCGAACTCGGCGTGGTAGCCCCACGCCTCGCTCCACTTCAGCGCCACGTCGACGCCCCGGTAGCGGTAGTTGTGTCTGCGGTTGAAGGCGTCGTGGCGGTACTGCTGGTAGCCGAGCAGGTCCAGCAACCGGACTGCGGTCGGTACATCGGCGGACGCGATAGGCAGCTCGACTTCGGGGAATGCGCTGCCCTGGCCGATCCTGCTGCCCTTCACGACGATCTTCGCGGATCGGTCGGAGATGTTCTCGGTGACCTTGAGTAGCTTGTCGGGCAGGACGTAGAAGTAGATGTGTTTGTCATCGACGCCGAGATCGTCGCCTTGGCGTTGCAGCCGTGAGCGGACCGTCTCGTACATGGCTTCGTTGAACCGGGCACGGAACTCGATCTCCAGGGCCAAGGCGACCTCCTCGACGGACGGGCGGATTTAGACGGTCAGCAGGTCTCGCAGGCGGTTGCGGACCACGCCGTCGTGGAAGAGTTCGGGTAGGGGCACGCCGCCGACCGTCATGTGGTCGGACTGCACGTCCTCCAGGGTGCTGGAGGGCAGTCCTTCCAGCAGTTCAAGGCACGTCTTGGCGTACTTGCGGGCTTCGTCGGTCTGGCCGTCGTCGCGGTAGCGCACCGCGAGCGCGTAGGCGAACTCGGCGGCGCGGCGGTCGTCCTTGTAGTAGCGCTCTTCCTCGAACTGCCGTACGACGTCGTCTATGGATGGAACCGGCTTCACCAGTTTCCCTTTCTCGCTGGGCCGGCCAGATCAGAAGGTGTACCGCTCGGCGAGCGTCTCGTAGTCGAACTGCTCGTCCGTGCCGAACCACAGGTCGACCTCGTACTTGGCTTCGTCGGCGTTGCCCGACGCGTGGACGAGGTTGACGATGCCCTTGTGCTGGGCGTCGGTGTACGCCTTCGACATGTGGGCGAAGTCGCCCCGGATCGTGCCGGGTGCGGCCTGGTTCGGATAGGTGACGCCGACCAGCTTTCGCACGTTCGCGACCGCCTCCACGCCTTCCAGCACCATGGCAAGGACCGGACCGCGTTGCACGTACTCGGCCGTCACGTCGTACACCGACTTGCCGAAGCGTTCCTCCAGGTCGAAGTAGTGCTTGCGGGTGAACTCGGCGTCCATCCAGCGCATCTTCACACCGACGATCTTGAATCCGGCGTCCTCGAACCGCTGGATCAGCCGGCCGGCGAGGCCCCGCGCGAGGGCGTCCGGCTTGAGCAGGACAAGGGTCCGTTCGACAGTGGCCACCCCTGTGGCTCCCTTCGATGGTCACTTAGTTGCTACCGCGTACACACTGCCCCATTGCCGCTCGGGGTTGGCAATGCGGGGGTCGAACTGCCACGGTTCGACGCTGCGGAAGCCGGCCGAGATCATCAGAGATTCCAGCTTGGAGTAGTCGTACGCCCACAGGTGCGGGGTGTAGCGGTCACTGTCATCCTGGTCGCGGAACACGTAGTTGACAAGATCGACATAGGTGTTGACGTGTGCCTGGTTGTCCCGGTTGCCGTACCAGTCGCGCATCATGCGGTCGCACAGCGCCTGGTCGTCGTTGAGGTACCCGTCGATGACCAGCGCCGCGTCGGGCACGCCGACGATCAAGTGCCCACCGGCGGCCAGGACGCGGAAGCACTCGGCGACGAACCGCTTGGCCGACACCGGGTAGTCGATGTGTTCGAGGAAGTGCTCGGCGAAGATCACGCTGCTGATGGCGTCGCGGAAGGGCAGCCCCTCCCGGACGTCCCACAGCACGTCGGCCGGCGGTACGAGGTCGACGTTGACAAAGCCAGCCAGCGTGTGGGCGCCGCCGCCGATCTGGATCTGGCGAGCCTCCAGGCGGCCCGCCTGGTTGCCAAGCTCGACGGCCGAGCAGGCATGCCCTTCCCACACGGCGATCTCCCGGGCCACGGCCCGAAGCGCACGCCGCAGCCCGTGTGTGGCGTGCTCGGAGGCCAGCGCCCGGTCCACCGAAGCCTGGAGGCCCCGGCGCAACGCCGCCACGGTCCCGGCGTCGTCGCGGGTCGGAGCGGCCGTCATGGGCGTCCACCTCTTCCTCGTGTCCGGCAGTTCGGCTGATCGGCCGGCGTCGGCTGGCCTCGAAGACGACCCTGCCAGCCGTCATCAGCAGGAACGACCCTGTGATCCGTTCCGCTTCACGACCGCCGTACACCCCGCCAGACGGGGATTACCGGCTTCCCCTGATCCGCTTGCGCTCAGTAATCTCGCTGCCTAGGGAGCGGGACGCCAGGGGGAGAGCTAGACGGCTTATGGCCAGAAGTGCGCGCAGCCTGCGGGAAGAGGCTGAACAGCTCCGCCGCGAGGGATGGACCTACCAGCGGATCGCGGCGGACTGGACGCGGCGCTACCGGCTCAACCCCCGGGTGGCGTTCCGTCTCGCCCACGGGCTCACCCAGGCGCAGGTAGCCGAGCGGTGGAACGACCTGTGGCCCGATCCCGTGCCCAAGACCGCCAAGCACATCTCCTACTGGGAGGTCTGGCCGGCGCCCGGAGGCCGCGCGCCGTCGCTGGACACGCTCAACAAGCTCGCGATGATCTACCAGTGCGCGGCCGGTGACCTGCTTGGGGGCGAGGACTACACCCACCTGGACCCGGCCGCCGCCGCACGGGCGGTCAGCGCCGCCGGGACCGCAACCTCCCCAATCGGCGACGACGCCGCGACCGGCGTCCAGGTGTTGACGGTGGCCATCGCCATCGTGGTCAAAGACGCCGAGGTGCTGCTCGTCCGCCGACGCGACGACTCGGCCGGGCTGGCATGGCAGTTCCCGGCGGGCGTGGTCAAACCGGGCGCCGACGCGGCCACCGTCGCCGAACACGAAACCTTCTCCGAGACCGGAGTGCACTGCATCGTGCGGCGCAACCTCGGCAGCCGGCTGCACCCGGCGACCCGCGTGTTCTGCGAATACTTCTTCTGCGGATACTTGGGCGGCACGGTCGAGAACCGCGACATCGCGGAGAACATCTCGGTCACCTGGGCCGACCGTGCCCGGCTGACCGACTTCATCCCAGCGGACAGGATCTTCCCGCCTGTCCTCGACGCCTTGAAGGAGCCTACGTTGACTGAGCCGGCTACGCGGCCCGCGATCGTCGCGGCCATCATCGTCGATGACGGCCGGGTGCTGATGGTGCGGCGACGGGTCCGTGAAGGCGACCTGTCCTGGCAGTTCCCCGCCGGTGAGCTCGAACCTGGGGAGTCGTTCGACGCGGCGGCCGTGCGGGAAACCCGTGAAGAAGTCGGCCTCGCCGTCAAGGCGACCCAGTTTCTCGGCGAACGCGTCCACCCCGCCACCGGCCGCCAGATGGCCTACGTGGCATGCGAAACGGTCAGCGGCACCGCCGAGGTGGTCGACCAGGACGAGCTGGACGCGGTCGCCTGGTGCACCCGCTCGGAGCTTGCCGCACGGGTACCCCACGCCCTGTTCCCTGCGGTGCAGGAGTACCTCGATGAATCGCTCGCCCCGTAGCCGCCGTCTACGGCGGTGCCGGTTCGGCGCGTCGGGCGGCCAGCAGCGACCCAGCGACGATGGCGCCCAGCCCGGCGACGGCACTCGGTGTGATCCTTTCGGAGAGGAACACGGCGCCGAGGGCGACGGCGAAGCCGGGTGACAGGTAGAACGCGAGAGCGGCGCGGGCCGGGCCGATGCGGACGATGAGGGTGTAGAACAGCGCGAGGGTGGCGCCGGTACATACCACGCCGAGGACGGCCAGGGCGCCGAGTACCTGGGCAGTCGGCGTCCGTTGGGGCAGGGTCAACGCGGTGGGGATGGCGAGCGCGCCTGTGTTGAAGAGCATGGCCGAGGTGGCGACGCCGAGGGGTTGGGCGTCGGCATGCCGACGGTGGATCATGATCGCGCCAGCGGCGTAGCAGACAGCCGCAGCGAGCACGAGGACACCACCGACCAGGGCGAGCCGCCCGCCGCGAAGGTCGATGCCGAACAGCAGGACCAGGCCGAGCAGCCCGAGGACGATACCGGCGGCGCCCGTCCAGCCTTGGGGCCGTTCCTCCGGTGCGTAGCGGTAGGCCAGCGCCGCCACGAACAGCGGCTGGGCGCCGACGAGGATGCCGGCCAGCCCCGGAGCGACGTGTTGCTGGCCGAAGGTGAGCAGCAGCAGCGGCACCGTGGACTGGACAAGCACGGTCTCGATGATCGCGCGGGGTCGCTTCCACAGCGGTCGGAGCGCGTCGCGACGGACGGCGAGTGGGGTCAGCAGCAGCGCCGCCAACGCGACGCGGCCGAAGACGACCGCCACCGGGGGCAGCCCGCGTAGGGCGATGGTGATGAGCGGGTAGACGGCACCCCACAGGGCGGCGAGGGTGAGCAGTTGCACCCAGGCGCGGCGGCTCACCGCAGGCGGGTTCGGTGGGGGTGGAGCACTCTTTCAGTTAAGCAGCACCTGCCGGTAGAGGCTCCGCACGCAGTCCAGGTGTGTCCAGGGCATCAGCTCGCACAGTAGTTGCCGCAGCCGCATGCGGTTGCGTTCCGAGCCGGTACGGCGGGCCAGGATGTCGGCCTGGGTGGCGACATCGCAGGCGTGCTCGACCTGGCTCATCTGCACGTACACGAACGCGAGGTCGATCAGGGCGCCGGAGCGTTCCCGGACGAAGTGCGCCGGCAGCAGGGTCAGTGCCTCGTACAGCGCGCCGACCGCCTCACGGGGCCGGCGTAGCCGCATCAGGCAGCGACCTTTGAGCCGGGCGGCGTGGCAGTCGGCGTTGAAGAAGGTCAGCCAGGCGGGGGTGTTGTCGATGCTGACACCGTCGAACGCGCGCTCGGCCTCGGCGAGGGCGGTCGAGCCGCGGCGGGGCTCACCCGCCAGGCCGTGCGCCTCGCCGACCGCCTCTCCGAGCCAGGAGGTGATCGCCGCCGGCGCATCTTGGGCGGCAATCTCCTGGGCGGTGCCCAGCACCCGCAGCGCACCCCGGCCGTCGCCGCCGTGCAGGTGGATGTAGCTGACCACGCCGAGGGTGTAGGCGTGCAGGGCGCGGTCGTTGGCCTTGTCCGCCACCGACAGGGCGAGCTGACAGTATCCACGGGCCTGCTCGTAACGCCGCCCGTCGATAGCGAGCCAGGCGGCGAGCTGCGCGGCGTCGCCGACCGCGCATAGCAGCCGGCGGTGGGCGGCCGTGGTCGGGGTGCGGTTGCTGACCTCCAACATCCGGCGCAGGTGCGCGGCCACGTCGGCGGACACCGTCTGTGCGCCGTCACGGTAGTCCAGCCGGCGGTAGGTGTCGGTCAGCGTCTCGAAGTCGGCCACCACCGCCTCGGTCACCACGCCGATCCGGCTGGCCGGCACCAGCGCGGACACCGGCCGGTACGCCAGGTCGGCGGCGCTGGTGTCGTCCGGGTGGCTGGCGTGCACGGAGTCCAGGTGGCTGTAGTCCTTGCCGTCGAGCAGCTCCCCGGCGCTGCACCGGTACAGGTAGGCCAGCCGGTTGAGCGTGTCCACCGAAGGGCACCGGCCACCCGGCGCGGGCCAGATCTCCCAGTACGAGATCTGCTTGGCGGTCTTTGGCGAGTCCGGATCGGGCCACTGCTCATTCCACCGCCGCGCCACATCCGCCTGGGTCAGCCCATGCGCCAGTCGAAACGCCACCCGGGAGTTGAACCCGTAACGCTGGCGCCACTCGGCGGCGATCCGCCGGTAGGTCCATCCCGCCGCCCGGAGCTGCTCGGCTTCCCGCTGGTAGCTGTGGGCGCTCCTGGCCATCGATCCCCTTTCTCGGCGATGCGTAACGGCCCCATCACTGCGTACGGTACCGATCGCATCGGCTGGCATGAAAGCGCCAGCCGGCGCTACACCCCGCCAAGCGGGGTGTAGCCACCAGTGTTGATCCCCACTCGGCGGGGTCGATCAAGCTGCTCGGCCACGCCACGCTAGGTCAGGCGGCCATCGCTGACTGGCGATCACCTGGATCCCTCCTCCCCTTTGGGGACGGTTCCTCGAACGGCCGCGTGCAAGAGCCGGGCCCGGGGCGGGCGCGGCGCACGCCTGGCACGTCCCCCCGACGGCCGGTGGTGCGAGGTACCCGTCCGCTCCGGTGCCCACCCAACCGGAGCGACAGGAGTCAGCCGGGATGACCGTGCCAGCGCAGGCAGAACAACCCGTAGCCGGGTCGATGTACCGGCGCATCGGCGCCGCCCTCTTCTTACGGGGCAGTGTAGTCGTGGTGTGAACATTGAGGTCCTGCAATGGATGAGCGTCCTACTTGGACCGTCTGGCGAGCTGTGCGTGCACCGGCCGCCGGTGCACCGAGCATTTGAACGACGCCTCTCGTTGCGCCAGCAGTGTGGGAATCTTCGGCGCGATCACCAGAGATCACTCTCTGTAATGTCAACGATTTGTCAGCGCGATCGTTCGCATCTGGTCGACATCGACCCGCAGACGACTAGATAGACCCGTCCCCCAACAGCCAAGCCCATCCGGCCGCGATGTTGTGCATTCGTCACAGGGAGGTGCCATGGCAGAAGCGTCTCGTGTAGGGCCGCATGGCCCTGCTGCCCGACGAACGCCATCCGCTCGTGCCGCGAACTACCACGCGACATTCGACCCGTCGGTGCTGTCGGTCATGGAGCGTCCGGGCGCCTTCGGACCAGCTCCGGTCATGCCCGGCGCAGCAGCAGTCGTTGCTGCGGCACCGATTCCCGGGCTGCGCGGATCCACGCTTTTCGAGACTTGCGTCGAAACCTATCGGCGCCACAGCGGCGAACAGATAGAGCTCTGCGCCTGCTGCCAGCGGCCCTCGCCCTGTCCACCGCGCCTGCACGCCGCTGGAGTCGTCGAAGCCGCGGGCGACGATCCCCACCGCCACGACGCGTCTACGCAACCTCATGTCGGACCGAGTGGCGAAGCGACGATTGACACTCAGGTTACAGGCCGACCAGGCCTACAACACTTGTCCGCCAACGTCATTGGGTACTCCATCGGCGGCGCACACCGCCCGGCGGTGCCGAACTGCAACTGGGAGCGGTGATGGCCGCCCACACGCTGTCTCGACCATTGCCATGGCACGGCGATGAACCCGCAGGGATCACAACCGGCCACACGTATAGCGCGAACGGCTGGCGGACTGCCGATGTCGCTTGCGACGCCGTGTCCACCTCCATCGCTACAGACACGACACGAGATCCCTACCGCCGCGTCCTGACAACCCGCTCACCCGGTGACTCGACCGTCCCCGCATCCGTGTCCACCGCCCGAGGCGGGCCGGCACCCGGCCGCGTTTCCTCCACTGCGGCGGCGTGGCCCCAAGGGATCGACTCGCAGCGTCCGAAGACTCTCCACTAACGACTCTCGCTGAGGACCCCGCCGACCATGGCCCCCGATCACCCCGAACACGACGCAGGGCGAGTACCCAAAAGCGTCCTCGCCCCAGTGCCTTGGCTGTGGCGCCAGATACTCGCGGCTCGACATGACTTCCACCCCCACCGATGGTGCCCCGTATCCGATTCGCGGACAGTCGCGACGCCGCTCGACGTCCGAGGGCGCTGGAGGAGCCTGCGGGCCGCGCTCGGGGAGGTTCGGTGAGCCACACTCCTGCCCAGAGCCGACGTGACCGGCGTGTCCAGCCGGCGGCGTCCGGCGCGGCGGGCCGGCGCACGCTGCGGGGACCGCGCTGGAAGATCGCCTCGAAGGTCCGGGTGCTCGTGATGCTGCCGCTGCTGTCGGTTCTCGCCTTCGCGGCGCTGGCGTTGTACACGACCGCTGGGCAGGCGCTGAGCGCGCATCGGCTGAGCGGCCTGGTCGACACTGCTAGCGCCGCCGGGGATCTGGTGCACGAGTTGCAGGGCGAGCGTGTCGCGGCCGCGGCACTGCTTGCGGGAGCCCCGGACGCGACCCGGATGAACGCCTACCTGCAGCAGGTCGCCGCCACCGATACGGCGACCGGCCGATACCAGGGCCCTCGTTCGGTGCTGTTGTCGGTGCCCGCCGGTTCCGCGGCGCTGTTGGCGCACGTCGACGACGACCTGGCAGCGCTCACGCCGCTGCGCAAGCAGGTCGAGTCCGGGACCTCCGCGGTCCTGTCGGCGGTCACCTTCCAGTACCGCATCGTGATCGCCGACCTGCTCGCGTTCACCGCGAGCGTGGCGCAGGACGGCGCTCCGGCTGATACCGCCGACCAGATTCGGGCGACGGCGGCGCTGGGCCAGGCGGGCGAGTACGTGGCTTTGGAGCAGGTGGCGGTGCTGCGTGCGGTGACCGCCGGGCCACTGACCCCGGCGGCGCAGGAGGAGATCACCGGTACCCGCACCGGCTACACCGACTCGATTCTGGCGTTCGGCTCGGTGGCCGACCCGGCGTGGCAGGGCTGGCTGGAGCAGGCCCTGACCGGTGACGATGTGCTGGCCGCGCAGCGGATGGAAGACCTGGTGGCCCGGACACCGGTCGGCGGCCACCCCCAGGTCGACAGCGCGGCGTGGGTGTCGGCGATGGCGGCGCGGATCGGCCGGATCCAGTCGGTCGACGATCGCATCAACGCCGTGGTCCTGGACACCGTCAGGGGGTTCCAGGACTCCCAGGTGGCGCTGGCGTCGGGTGAGGCGGCCGGCGTGGTCGTGGCGGTCCTCACCGCGCTGGTGTTGGGCTGGTGGGTGGGCCGAACACTGATCCGGCGACTGCACCGGATGCGTGACGAGGCCCGTGCGGTGGCCTACCAGTCTTTGCCAGGCGCGGCGGCTCGGCTGCGGACCCAGGGCGGCCTGGGTGCTGAAACGCCGGAGGAGTTCGCGCGCCGCGAAACGTTCGCGCCGCACACCCGGGGCACGGACGAGATCACCGAGGTCGCGGACGCGTTCGCCGAGGTCCACCGAGCGGCCGTGTTCCACGCCGCCGAGCAGGCGTTGGAGCGGGCCAGCCTGGGCACGATGTTCGTCAAACTGGCCCGCCGTGGTGAGGGGTTGGTCACCAGGCTCATTCGTGGTCTGGACGAGGAGGAGCGCAGCGAGGAGGACCCCGACCGGCTTAAGCGCAATGCCGAGAAGATAGGCGTTGCTGCTGGTAGAGATCGGTGCTGTCCGACAGCCTGATCATGGCACGGCGTGGCGGGTTGGGGAGATGGCGAAGCTCCTGTAGAACGTCGATCGACCAAGACAGACGTGAATACAGGAGCTTCGTGGTTACTCAT
>WNFV01002866.1_pt1 | contig 29115 bp, 33 predicted proteins | sample 5400101 | NCBI WGS metagenome assembly WNFV01 (sample SAMN13153361, study PRJNA577476) | soil metagenome | isolation source: 115 cm soil or saprolite under grassland replicate 1 | place: USA:California | collected 2016-06-15
GCGGCGTGCGAGAGGTCGGACGCCGGGCGGATCGGCTCCAGGCCGCACCGGACTCGATGATGCGTGCAGATCGCCGTCGCCATCTGGCTCGTGAGCCGCACCGATTTCCGGAGATTCGCCGCGTGCGAGTTGTCGGTGGCGTCAGGATCGCTCATGCCGAGCATCGCCACCGCGGCCTGCAGCACGCGCATCGGGTCGGTCGCCTTCGGCATGAGCCGGAAGGTGTGGACGAGATCGCCGGGGATCTCGCGCGCCGCGATGAGCGCGAGCGTGGTCTTGTCGAGTTGTGCCGTGTTCGGGAGATCGCCGTGCCAGAGCAGGTGGCAGACTTCCTCGAAGCTCGCCCGTCGCGCCAGATCTTCGATGTCGTAGCCGCCGTAGGCGAGACGGCCGTTCTTGCCGTCGAGGTCGCAGAGCTTCGTCTCGGCGGCGACGACCCCCTCGAGCCCGCGGATGAGGTGGCTGCTTTCCTTGTCCATGGCCGTGCCTCTTGAAACTAGATTGTCTGGATGGTAGCAGGAATCACGGCGCACGCCCACCGGCGCCTGCTAAAAGCGCCGTGGCGAACGCCGATTAGGCGCGCGAGGGCGGCTCACCTCGCAGCCTTCGCACCAACGCTGCCCGTAGCCGCCGCGGTGTCACGCGGCTGATCGCCACCTCGTCGGCGCCCACGAACGACGCGAGAGACCCCAGCGTCTCCGCGAGGCCGGCGAGCGCCTCGTCCCGATCCACGCGGCCCAACCCGGACGGCGGCGGTCCTGCAGCGACGAACCACGGCTCGAAGTGCACGTGGCAGATCTCCAGGCGGCGCTCGGCGCGATGGGCCTTGGCGTCGACGCGGCCGATGAGGTGGCCGTGATGAAGGAGCGGCAGCGTGTAGTAGCCGTGCACCCGCTTGGGCCCGGGCGTGTAGACCTCGATGCGGTAGTCGAATCCGAACAGACGCGCCACCCGGTCGCGATGCCACATCAAGGAATCGAACGGTGAAAGCAGCGTCGTCCCGACCGATGGCGCGGGCGCGCGTCCGGCGCGGGCCAGGGCGGGCAGGTCGTTCGTGAGCGCGAGCCAGCGGCCGGGCGCACCCTCGATCTCGATCTCCGTGATCTTGCCTTGCTCGAGCATGCTGCGGAGCGCGGCGCGGCGGGCGCGCGGCTTGAAGCGGGGGAACGTGAGATAGCGGGCCAGATCGAGCTCGGTCGCCGCGCCCATGGCGCGGAGCGAGCGTTCGACGTGCCAGCGCTGGAACTCCTCCGACGAGACTTGCTCGATCGCGAGCGCGTCCGGCATCGCGCGCTCCAAGAGGTCGTAGCGCTTCTGGAAGTGCTGCCGCGAATGGATCGTGAGCTCACCGGTCATCCACAAATGGTGGAGCGCGTGCTGGACGGGCCGCCACGACCACCACCCGCCGCCGCCGGCCGGGCGCCGGCCCTCGAAGTCGGCGTTGCCCATCGGTCCGTTGCTCTTCACGGCCGCTTGGACCGTGCTCAACACCTTTGCGTTCCGGCGTAACCAGCCCGACCAGCCCGTGTGCCGGCTGCGATAGTCGAGCATGGCGCGCCGCCACCACGGCAGCGTCGACGTCGGCACGAGGCACGCGGCATGCGCCCAGTACTCGAAGAGGAGCCGGCGGCGGTAGACGAGCCGGTCGAGCCACGCGCGGTCGTACGGGCCGAAGCGGCTCCACACCGTCAGATAGTGCGCGCGGTCGAGGACATTGATGGAATCGAGCTGGAGCCCGCCCACATCCTCGACGAAACGGCCGAGGCGCTTGGCCGTCAGCGCGGTCGCCTGTGGGCGGGCGAGATGCTGCCGCTGAAGGAAGAGCGCGGTGACGGCGCGCAGGGGAACGCGGCGGCGTGGCACGCGGCTCAGGGGTTCCTAGGACTTCGCGACCACATCCTCGGCGAAGGCGCGCAGCGCGTCCCAGTCGTACGGGCCGTCGCGGAAGGCGATGTTGACGCGGGCGTCCATGTGCCCGATGTGAATCCCGAACGTCATCGTCATGTGGAAGTCTCCTTGGTGAGTACTGAGACGTTCCGTCAATCGCGGCACCGTGTCAAGGGTGATAGGCTACCGGATCATGGTCGACACGCTCCTGCCACGGGGCGAGAGCTACGAGGACGTTTACGCCCGTTTCCGCTGGACGGTCCCGCCCGTGTACAACATCGCGGTCGACGCCTGCGACCGTCACGCCGGCGACCGCTCCCGCGTGGCACTGATCTACGAGGACGACGCCGGAAGAATCAGCAAGCACACGTTCGCCGAATTCCGTGCGCGCTCGAACCAGCTCGCGCGTGTCTTCGCGGGGCTGGGGATCGAGCGCGGCGATCGCGTTGGGATCGTGCTCTCGCAGCGGCCGGAGACGGCCATCGCCCATCTCGCCGCCTACAAGCTCGGCGCCGTCGCCCTGCCGCTCTCGACGCTCTTCGGCCCGGAGGCGCTCGAGTACCGGCTCCGCGACGCCGGCGCCAAGGTCGTGGTGACCGACGGCGAGAACGTCGAGCGCGTGCTGGCCGTGACCAAAGGGCTTCCGGCGCTCGCGCGCGTGGTGTGCGTCGATCACGCCGACGCCGATGGCGTGGTGGAGTACGCGAAGGCGATCGAGGGCGTCCTCGATTCGTTTGACCCCGTGGCGACGGCGGCGGAGGACCCCGCGATCCTGATCTACACCTCCGGGACGACGGGGCCGCCGAAAGGGGCGCTTCACGCCCATCGCGTGCTCCTCGGTCATTTGCCGGCGATCGAGTTCTATCACGAGTACTTTCCCAGGCCCGGCGACCGTCACTGGAGCCCGGCGGACTGGGCGTGGGCCGGCGGCCTCCTCGACGTGCTGCTCCCGAGCTGGCACTACGGCGTGACGGTCGTCGCTCACCGGCCGAAGAAGTTCGACGCCGAGCGCGCCTTCGACGTCCTCGCCCGCCACAAGGTGCGCAACACGTTTCTCGTGCCGACCATGCTGAAGATGATGCGGTCGGTCGGCGACCCGCGCGGGCGCTGGAAGCTCGAGCTGCGCTCGATGTTCACGGGCGGTGAGGCGGTCGGCGAAGAGGTCATCCGGTGGGCGCGCGAGGCGCTCGGCGTCACGCCCCACGAAGGGTTCGGTCAGACCGAGGTGAACCTCGTGCTCGGCAACTGCTCGATGCTGATGCCGGTGAAGCCCGGGTCGATGGGGCGCCCGATTCCCGGCCACGTCGTGGACGTGGTGGACGAGGCGGGCGGGTCCGTCCCCATCGGCGAGGTCGGTGAGGTGGCCGTGCGCAGGCCCGATCCCGTGATGTTCTTGCGCTACTGGAACAACGACAGGGCCACGCGCGAGAAGTTCGTGGGCGACTGGGCGCTCACCGGCGATCTCGCCCGGAAGGACGCGGACGGCTACTTCTGGTTCGTCGGCCGCAAGGACGACGTCATTTCGAGCGGCGGCTATCGCATCGGCCCGGGCGAGATCGAGGACTGCCTACAGGGCCATCCGGCGGTCGCGCTCGCCGCGGCGATCGGCGCGCCCGATCCCGTGCGCGGCGAAGTGGTCAAGGCGTTCGTCCAGCTCCTCTCCGGGGGCACCGGCACGCCCGAGCTGGCGCGCGAGCTCCAGGCCCACGTGCGCACACGTTTGTCGGCGCACGAGTACCCCCGCGAGATAGAATTCATCGAGGCCCTGCCCGTGACGACGACGGGCAAGGTGAAGCGCGCCGACCTGCGGCAGCTCGAGCGCCAGCGGCGAGGACGGGAGACCTGAGATGGCCTACGACTACAAGAAGCACTTCGGCGAGATCACGCTGACCCAGGACCTGACGACGCTGCCAGAAGAGCGCACCTGGCGTCTCGCGGCGCCCGAGCCGGAACCGGAGCGGCACCAGATCGTGCTCTACCTCGGCTGCAACGTGCTCCGCACCTCGCACATGGTGCGCACCGTCACGGCGATTTTCGACCGGCTCGGGCTCGACTACGTGGCCGTGGGAGGTCCCACCTATTGCTGCGGCATCGTCCACCACCGGAACGGCGACACGGCGGCGTCCGGTGGGATGAACAAGCGCACCGTCGAGCTGTTCCAGCGTTACCAGCCCGAGGAAGTCGTGATGTGGTGCCCGTCGTGCATGTACTTCTACGACGAGATCCAGAAATTCCCGTGGCCGTTCCCCGTGCGCCACGCGACGGAGTTCCTGGCCGACCGTCTTCCGGCGCTCGAATTCACGGATCGGGTCGATGCGCCCGTCGCGCTCCACTACCACTCCCAGAGCGAGCCGCGCCGGCGCGAAGGCGCTGCGGCCCGCCGGCTGCTCGAGGCCGTGCCCGGACTCCGCTACGTCGAGGTCGAGCCGGAGCCGCGGTTCGGGCGCCTCTGTACCGCCGACGTCCAGGCCCAGCTCGGCCAGGAAGTCTGGGATGGGCTGATCCGTGACGAGATCGGCCGGGCGCGCGCCGGCGGCGCCGAGATCCTCACGACGGTCTACCACGGCTGCCAGCGGCTCGTCTGCGGTTTCGAGGCGGAGGGCGCGATCACCGTCGAGCACTACCTCTCGGTCTTCGCGCGGGCGCTCGGGATCGAGTTCGAGGACCGGTTCAAGAAGTTTCGCCTCTGGCAAGACCCGGAGCGTGTGCTGGCCGAGGCGACGCCGTGCCAGACCGCGAATCACGTGGACCCCGTGCGCGCGCGGGAGCTGGTCGAGAAGACGTTCGGCCGGATCGTCGCCGCACCGGGCGCGGGCAACGCGGCGGCCTCCTAGCCGCGCTGTCACGCTGGCGAAACCGTCGTGGAGATCGGGCTCTTCACCGAGTTCGAATGGCGCCCGGGCGTCGACGAGGCCCAGGCCTTCGACGACTCGTTAGCCCAGGTGATGGCCGCCGAGGACCTGGGCTACGACGCCGTGTGGCTGGCCGAGCTGCACTTCCAGAAGGAGCGCTCGGTCCTGTCCTCGCCCCTCGTCGTCGGCGCGGCGATCGCCGGGCGGACGAAGCGCGTGAGGATCGGTTTCGCCGTCCAGGTGTTGCCCCTCATCCATCCCCTGCGCCTCGCCGAGGACGTCGCGACGCTCGATCACTTGAGCAAAGGACGACTCGACTTCGGTGTGGGCCGAAGCGGGCTCCCCAGCCACTACACGGGCTTCAACATCCCGTACGAAGAAAGCCAGGAGCGGTTCGACGAGACGCTCGAAATCCTCCTGAGGGCGTGGACCGAGGAGCGGTTTACGTACGAGGGCAAGTACTTCCAGTTCCACGATGTGTGCGCCGTTCCCAAACCGTACCAGAAACCGCATCCGCCGCTCCGCGTCGCGGCGACGTCCGAGGAGTCGTATGCGGCCGTCGGACGCCGGGGGCTGCCGATCTTCCTGGCGGTGCGGACGTCGAGCATCAGCGAGCTCAAGCGTTACGTCGGCGCCTACCATGCCGCCTGGCGTGAAGCCGGCCACGCCGGGCGCGGCGAGGTCGGCGTGATCCTGCCGGTCTACGTCGCCGACTCGGAGCGCCGCGCGCGGGAGGAGACCGAGGCCAGCGCGATGCACTTTTATCGCTCGGTCGGCGAGGCGCTCCTCACCGGGCCGCGATTGGCGGTCGGTGAGCGGCTCCGGCGCATGAGCTTCGACGAGGTCTTGAAAGATTTCGCCGTCTACGGCACGCCCGAACGCATCGTCGAGCGACTCGAAAACCTGCGGGAGGCCCTCGGCTTCACGCAGCTCGCCGTCTGGATGAACGTCGGCTCGCGCATCCCGCCCGAGCGCGTGCTGGCCTCTATGCGGCTGTTCGCGGAGCGCGTCGCCCCGCGGCTCACGTGAACGAGGGATCGATCCTCACGTCGACGAGGTGCGGACCGCCGCTCGCGAGCGCCTTGCCGATCGCCGCGCCGATGTCCGACGTCGTCTCGACGCGCGTGCCCGGAACGCCGAGCGAGCGGGCCAGGCCCACGAAGTCGATCAACGGCTTGTCGACGTCCATCGCGACGTAGCGGTCGTCCTCGGCTGAGAAGCCCTTCAGCGTCTTCGTCCGCTGCTTGAGGATCCGGTACGACGTGTTGTTGAAGATCACGTAGACCACCGCCAGCGACTCACGCGCCGCGGTCCAGAGCGCCTGATTCGTGTACATCGAGCTGCCGTCTGGCCCGCGGTGAGGAGCATCGGCGCGCCCGACTTGCTCGCGTCGTAGAGCATGCCCATCGCGTTGCCGAGCCCCGGTGAGACGTGCACGTTGACGGCCGCCAGCCCGCCGCTCGCCTGGGCGTAGGCGTCCGCCATCGCGATCGCGACCGCCTCCTGCAGCGCGAGCACGTAGTGGATGCCCGGCTCGCGCGCGAGGCCGTCCATGAGCGGCAGCTCGGTGGTGCCGGGGTTGCCGAACATGACCGAGACGCCTTCCTGCCTGAGGATCTGGAGGAACGCTTGCTTGCCGGTGATGTATGCCATCGGGGCAGATGATAAGCTCTCCTGCGTGTCAGTTCCAGATGCACCGCTGCTGCGCGCCGCCCGCCGGCAGCCGATCTCGTACACGCCCGTGTGGCTCATGCGACAGGCCGGGCGTTACCTGCCTGAATATCGCGCGATGCGCGAGCGGTACGGGTTCCTCGAGCTCGCTCGCAACCCGGAGGCGGCGGCGGAGGTCACGCTCCAGCCCGTCGAGCGTCTCGGCGTCGACGCGGCGATCCTCTTCGCCGACATCCTCCTGATCCTCGAGCCGCTCGGCGTCGGGCTCGAGTTCGCGAAGGGCGAGGGGCCGGTGATCCTCGTCTTCGAGACCGTGCGGAGGGTGAAGCGAGCGCTCGCCGGCAAAGTGCCGCTGATCGGCTTCGCGGGTGCGCCGTTCACGGTGGCGTCATACGTCGTCGAGGGCGGCCCGTCGCGCGACTATCTACACACCAAGCGACTCATGTACGAGGAGCCCGAGGGCTGGAGCCGTCTCATGGGGATCCTCGTCGACGGAACCGCGCGCTATCTCAACGGCCAGATCGCCGCCGGCGCCGACGCGGTGCAGCTCTTCGACTCGTGGGTCGGCGTGCTCGCGCCCGACGACTACCGAACCTTCGTGCTGCCGCACACACGCGCGCTGATCCGTGCGCTGACCCCGGGAACGCCAGTCATCCACTTCGGAACAGGCACCGCGTCGCTCCTGCCCTCGATGCGCGCGGCGGGCGGCGCCGTGATCGGCCTGGACTGGCGGGTGGACCTCGACGCGGGCTGGGCGGCCGTAGGCCACGACGTCGCCGTGCAGGGCAATCTCGACCCGGCGGTGCTCCTTTCGAAGCCCGCGTACATCCGCCAGCGTGTGAAGGACATCCTCGACCGCGCCGCCGGCCGCCCGGGCCACATCTTCAATCTCGGCCACGGGATCCTTCCGCAGACGCCGGTCGAGCACGCCCGAGCGCTGGTCGAGATGGTTCACGAGCTCTCCGACCGGCGATGAGCGCCGTCGACTCGGTGTTGCTCGTCGCCTTCGGGGGCCCGACGGCGCGGCACGAGATCCGGCCGTTTCTCGAGATCGTGACACGCGGGCGCGGTATTCCCGCGGGCCGTCTCGAAGAGGTCGCGCATCACTACGAGCAGATGCCGGGCGGCCGCTCGCCGCTCGCCGAGCTCACGTTCGCGCAGGCCCGCGGGCTCGAGCAGGCGCTCGCCCAGACCGGGCCCGCGCTGCCCGTGTTCGTCGGAATGAGGAACTGGCATCCGTTCCTCCACGAGACGCTCGCCGAGATGGCGGGCAAGGGAGCGCGGCGCACGCTCGGCATCATCCTCTCGCCGCTCCGCACCGAGGCCTCGTGGGAGCGCTACATGCAAGACGTGGCCGAGGCGCGGGCCCGCGTCGCGCGCGCGCCCGAGGTCGGCTTCGCGCCGGCATGGTTCGAATATCCGCGCTTCGTCGCCGCGGTCGCCGACCGTACGCGGGCCGCGCTCGGGGAGATTCCAGAAGACGCGCGGGCGTCGACGCCACTGGTCTTCACGGCGCACAGCGTGCCGGTCGCGATGGCCGAGGCCTCGCCCTACGTGTCGGACTTGACCGCGGCGGCGCGTGCCGTGGCGAGGCGCCTCGGCCACGCTCGCTGGTCGGTCGCTTACCAGAGTCGGAGTGGAAGCCCGCGCGAGTCGTGGCTCGAGCCGGACGTGACCTCCGTGCTCCGGCGCCTCGCGGCCGACGGCGAGCGCCACGCCGTCGTCGTGCCGATGGGCTTCGTGTGCGATCACGTCGAGGTGCTGTACGACCTCGACGTCGAGGCCCGTCGGGTGGCCGCCGCCGCTGGCCTCAGCCTTCATCGCGCGGCGACCGTGAACGATCACCCCGAATTCATCGCGATGCTAGCCGAGCTGGTCCGCGGCGTTCACGGCAGTGCGAGGTGAGGTCGGCCGACCGTCGAGCCGAGCGCTGACATGGCTCGGCTGAAGCTCGTCGTCGTCGGCGGGGGCATCACCGGGCTCGCGGCAGCACACCGCGCCGTGGAGCTCGCGCGTGAGCGGTCCACGGCGGTGGACCTCACGCTGATCGAGGCGCGAGCCCGGCTCGGCGGCACCATCGCGACCGAGCACGCCGGCGGGTTCCTGATAGAGTCGGGCCCCGACTCGTTCCTGTCGGAGAAGCCGTGGGCGCTGGCGCTTTGCCGGCGTCTGGGCGTCGAGAACCGGCTGGTCCGGACCGACGATCGGTTCAGGAAGGTGTTCGTGTGGCGCGCCGGGCGCCTCCATGCCTTGCCGGACGGGTTTCAGCTCCTGGCGCCGACGAAGCTCGGTCCGTTCATCACGTCAGGGCTCTTCTCCTGGCCGGGCAAGCTCCGGATGGCCCTCGACCTCGTCCTGCCGCGAGGGGTGTTCGACGACGAAAGCCTCGGCGCGTTCGTTCGCCGGCGGCTCGGCCGCGAGGCGCTCGAGCGCGTCGCCCAGCCGCTGGTCGCGGGCATCTACACGGCCGATCCTGACGATCTCTCGCTGGCGGCGACCATGCCGCGCTTCCGCGAGCTCGAGCGGCGCGAGCGGTCCGTCGTCCTGGGTCTCTGGCGGGCGAACCGCAAGGTGCCGCAGGCGGGAACGAGCGGAGGGCGGTGGAGCCTCTTCGTGACTTTTCAGGACGGTATGGAGGAGCTCGTCACCACGCTCGCGTCGCGGCTTCCACCGGGTACCGCGCTGCTCAAGCACCGCGCGGACGGAATCGAGCGCCACGGTCACGGCTGGCGGGTCCTCAGTGCCGAAGGTGCTGCGGTGGAGGCCGATCGGGTCATCGTCGCGGCCGAGGCGTACACCACCAGCCGACTGCTGCGGTACGTCGATCCGGCGCTCGCGACCTTGCTCGGCGAGATTCCGTATGCGTCCTCGGCGACGGTGACGCTGGGCTACCGCCGCGGAGACGTGCCGAATCCGCTCGACGGCTTCGGCTTCGTCGTCCCGCGCACCGAGCGCCGCGCCGTGCTGGCCTGCACGTTCTCGAGCGTGAAGTATCCGGGTCGCGCGCCCGAGGGGCACGCGCTGCTCCGGTGCTTCGTGGGCGGCGCGCTGAACGAGGGCATTCTCCAGTCGGACGACGGCGCGCTGGTCGCGGGCACGCGGGACGAGCTACGCCAGGCGCTCGGGGTCACCGCCGAGCCCGTCCTGACGCGCGTCTCTCGCTGGCCCAAGGCGATGCCGCAGTATCACGTCGGCCACGGGGGCCGTGTCGAGACGATCGAGCGGTGCGCCGCCGCGATCCCGGGACTGCATCTGGCCGGCGGCGCCTTTCGGGGCGTCGGGATCGCCGACTGCGTGAGATCGGGCGAGGCCGCCGCCGAGCAAGCCCTCGGCAGCGAGTCGCCGGCGTCAGACCGTCTCGATCGTCCCGAGCCGGCGTAGCTCCTCGATCCGCTCCCGGGAGTAACCCAGCACCTCGCCCAGGACCGCACGCGTGTGCTCGCCGACGCGGTACGGCGCCGCCCCGCGCGGCGCCACGGGCCGGTGGTCGACGTGAAAGGGCACGGCCGTGATCCGCACGGCGCCGCGCCCGGGGTGGTCGATGAGGGGGAACGCCTGACGCTCGGCCAGGTGCGGATGAGCGACAACCTCGGCGGGCGAGAGCACGGCGGCGGCGGGAACCCGCGCCGCCGTGAGCGCCGCCACCGCCTCCTCGACCGTCTTGAACCGGTCGAGCCCCTCGCAAATGATCGGGTGCAGCTCAGCCCAGTGCTCCCGGCGCGCCGCCGGCGTGGCGAAGCGCGGGTCCGCCGCCAGCTCAGGCCGGTCCATCATCGTCACGAGCCGCGGCCAGAGCTGCGGCGCCCCGACCGTTTGCATCGCGATGTGGCGGCCGCCGATCCCGTGGACGACCATGCCCGGGCGCGGGCCGGGATACTCCGCGCCCGCGTTCAGCATGCCGCCGTAGTTGATGTCCTCGGCGGCGACGAGACACTCGAGCATCGAGACGTCGAGGTGCCCGCCCTTGCCCGTCCGCGTCCGTCGCCAGAGCGCGGCCAGGATGGCGCCGAACGCGTGCGTGCCGGCCAGCACGTCGGCCGCCTGGAGATATCCGGGCCGTGGCGCCGGGTCGTCCTGCTGCTCGAGATGCATCACGCCCGACATGGCGTTGATGATGTGGTGGAACGCGGGCTGCAGGCTCAGAGGCCCCGTCTGGCCGAAGCCGGAGATCGAGCAATAGACGAGATCGGGCCGGACGGCCGTGAGCGTGGCGTAGTCGCAGCCGAGCTTCGCGACGACTCCCGGCAGGAAGTTCTCGACCACGACGTCGGCGGCGTGCGCGAGATCCAGCACGACCTCGCGCGCCTTGGGATGCGCGAGGTCGAGCGCGAGGCTCGACTTGCCGGCGTTGATCCGGATAAAGTACGTGGCCTGGTCGGTGCGCCCCTTCTCGATCTGAACGTGGCCCCGCCGCGTGTCGTCTCCTTCGCCCGGGCGTTCCACCTTGATCACGCGCGCGCCCAGGTCGGCGAGCAGGCGCGTGCAGTAGGGTCCGGCCAGCACGCGCGTGAAATCGAGCACGGTGAGACCGGCGAGAAGCGCGTCGTCAGAAGCGGGCATGCGATCTCCTTCCTTCACGTGTTTCAAGCTCGCCTTCGCGCAGTCGGTCCATTAGTCTAGCAGGGCGTTCGATCGGAGCGAGAGGAGGACCCGGCATGCGGATGCTCGAGACGTGGCCGTCGATCACGGAGCGCGCCGTCGAGGTCGGCGTCGATGCTTGAGGTCGTGACGATGAAAGAGATCGACGCGATCTTCGCGGTGACCGACGCTCTCGGCATTCACCGGGAGTCGCTGGTGATCCCGCTCGGCCCCGCCGCGCCCGGGCGTGTCCGCCGCCTGCCGAGCGGAAAGCTCGAGATCACGGTGGACGCCAACCGCCCGATCGACGAGTGGGTGACCGATCTTCCGCGGCTCATCGCCGCCGCCCAGGGGAAGTGAGCTGACAGCAGGGCTCAAGCGCGAGCTGGGCGTCCTGTCGCTGGCGGCGGTCGTCTTCTTCAACGTGAGCGGCGGGCCCTACGGCGTCGAGGACACGGTTGCCTCCTTCGGCCCCGGACTGGCGCTGCTTCTGCTGGTGCTGACCCCGGTGTTCTGGAGCCTGCCCGTCGCGCTCGTGATGGCCGAGCTCGCCGCGGCCATGCCGGACGAAGGCGGCTACGTGACGTGGACGCGCCGCGCCTTCGGGTCCTACTGGGCGTTTCAAGTCGGCTGGTGGAGCTGGCTGGACAGCTTCGTGGACGTTGCCGTCTACCCGGCGCTGTTCGTGGAGTACGTCAGATTCTGGTGGCCGGGCATGACGTCGACGGAGCGTTGGCTTCTGGCCCTCGCCTTCATCGTGCTGCTCACGGGTCTGAACCTCGCCGGTGTCCGACCCACGGGACGCGCCGCCGTCGTGCTCGCGATCGCGGCGCTCCTGCCGATCGCCGCTCTCACGATCGCCGGGGTCGCGGCATCACGCGGGGCACCGTGGACGCCGTTCGCTCTCGAGGGAAGGACCCTCGGCGCGGGGCTCGGCGTGGGCCTCGCCGTCGTGATGTGGAATTACTCGGGATGGGACACGCCAGCGACCGTGCTCGGCGAGACGCGCGCGCCCGAGCGGACCTTCCGCGCGGCGCTCTTCCTGGCGCTGCCCGTGATCGGCCTGGCGTACGTCCTGCCGGTCGGCGCCGCGCTGGCGGGCGGCACCGTCGAGTGGAGCTTTTGGACGACGGGCGCCCTCCCCGAGATCGCGCGATCGGTCGGTGGCGACTGGCTCGGTCACGCCGTCGCTCTCGGCGCTGTCGTGAGCAGCGCGGGACTCTTCATGTCGCTCGTGCTGACCAACTCGCGTCTGCCGTACATCCTGGCCCGCGAGCAGGCGCTGCCCGCGTGGCTCGCCTTGGTAAATCCGCGGTTCGGGACACCCTGGGCCGCGATCATCGTCTCGGCGGCGTGCTACGCGGCCTTCGCCGTCTTCTCGTTCAAGGAGCTGATCGTTCTGAACATCTGGCTCTACTCGATCACGCTGCTGATCGAGCTGGCGGCATTTGTGAGGTTGCGGGCGACCGAGCCGGCGATGAACCGCCCGTGGCGGGTGCCCGGCGGCCCGGCGGGCGCGGTTGTCGTCGTCGTGTGCCCCGCGCTCTTCGCCCTCGGCGCGATGGTTACCGCGGGATGGGGCAACACGGTCGCCGGCGCGGCGGCGGCGCTCACGGGGCCGCTGGCGTACCGCTTGCTCGGCGGACGCGCTACGCTGGCGCGGGAGGGCCGGGCATGAACGGCGTGGTGAACAGCGTGGGGTACTCGGGCGGCCTCCGGATCGGGGAGGTAGCGATCCCCGATATCAGCGAGGTCCTGAAGCAGCCGGGCCGGTTCGTCTGGATCGGGCTCCACGAGCCGGACGACGCAGTGCTCGCGGAGGTCCAGCAAGAGTTCGCGCTCCACGACCTCGCCGTCGAGGACGCGGCCCGCGCCCACCAGCGGCCGAAGCTCGAGCGCTACGGCGATTCGCTCTTCGTCGTCCTGCGCACCGCCCACCTCGATTCCACCACCGGCGGGATCGATTTCGGGGAGACGCACCTCTTCGTCGGGTCGAACTACGTCGTCTCGGTCCGGCACGGGCCCTCGCTGCCCTATGTCGAGGTGCGCTCTCGCTGCGAGGCGAACCCGGAGCTCCTGGCCAAGGGGCCCGGCTTCGTCCTGTACTCGCTCATGGACTTCATCGTGGACCAGTATTTCCCGGTCGTCGACGCGTTCGAGGACAAGCTGGAGGCGCTCGAGGACAACATCTTCAAACAGACCCTCACCCGGGAGACCACCGAGCGCATCTACGGGCTCAAGCGCGACCTCCTCGAGGTGAAGCGAGCGGTCGTCCCGCTGGTCGACATGTGCAACCGGCTCGTGCGCGCCGACGTCGCGGTGGTCCCCGAGGACGCCCGCGTCTACTTCCGCGATGTCTACGACCACGCGATCCGGATCAACGAGATGGTCGACACGCTGCGGGAGCTCCTGACGACCGCGCTGGAGGCGAACCTCTCGCTGATCTCGGTCTCCCAGAACGAGGACATGAAACGGCTGGCGGGTTGGGCGGCGATCATCGCCGTGCCGACGATGATCGCGGGCGTCTACGGCATGAACTTCAAATTCATGCCCGAGCTCGAGTGGCCGTTTGGCTACCCGGTGGTGATGGTCATCATGTTCGGGGCCTGCGCGTTTCTCTACTACCGCTTCAAGCGCTCCGGCTGGCTCTGAGCCGGCTCACCGCCGGGTCCGCCCCCGGCTCGACCCGAGGTTCTCCTCGATGACGGCGGCCAGACAATCGAGGGACGCCAGCGAGTAGACGTAGGTTTTCCAGTCGACGGCGACGTGGTCCTCCCGCTCGCCGGGGCGCGTCATCGGAAAGATCTCGATCGAGACATTGGGGCCCGGACCCGAGCAACCGCCGGCGCACCCCTCGCGCAGCCGCACGCGCTCGTCGAGCCCCCGCTCGGCGACGAGCTCCCGCAGATGGCGCCCGATCGCCGTCGCGTTCAGCCGGACGGACCGTCCGCCACGCGCGACCGGCAATGCCACGCTGCCCGGCTCACGCGGGCACACGGTGATCACGAGCCGGCGGGGCGTCACGCGCGCGCCCGCGTCGCGGCGAGCCGTGCCGCGGCGACGACGGGCTCCTCGGCGGGCCGGTGCCAGCGCGCCCGGAGCCCGGCGCGGGCGACGGCGCGCATCGTCCCGGCGCGGAACCACGGATCGTCGAGCACGCTTCCGGCCCAGCTTGCATCCACCGGCTGCGGGAGCTTCAGCGTCCGCGCGACCTCGAGAGCGCGTGCCGCGAGATGGCGCTGGCCTTCCGCCACGATTCGCCGCGCGCGCCGGTCGCCACGGCGCGCGCGCGCGAGCACGCGCGGCGCCAGGGCGGCAATTGTCTTGACCGGGTCCGGCGCGTGGACAGCCCGGAGCGTGGGCAGGAGGCGTCCATCGCGGACCGCCTCCCTGAGCCACTCGCGGCCGAGCCAGAAGCCGGAGCCCTCGTCGCCGACGAGCGGTCCGAGACCCCCGGCGCGCGCCCAGCGGCTCCGCGCGTCCCAACCAACGATGATCGATCCGGTACCCGACAGCAGAAGCACGCCCGGCCGCTGTCCGAGCGCGCCCAGCAGCGCGGCTTGCGCGTCGGAGATGACCCGCACGCGGCCCGCGAGCGCTCGCAGCCGGCGCGCGAGTGCTTGTCGCTCGCGGACGGTCCAGAGTCCGCGCGAGGCCACGACAAGCGACGCGACGCGCCGTCGGCTCCACCGGCGACGCCGCCACACGACGTGCAATACCGACGCGAGCTTTTGCAAATCTCGGTCGGCGGGAACCACGACCGTCGGGACGCGGCGCGTGCCGGTCCAGACGGCGATGCGGACCCACGTTCCGCCGACGTCGGCGCCGACGCACACCGGCTTCCGCCGAGCCTCGTGTCGAACCGCGGACGGGATTGCCACTTTGTCCATTATGAGGCTCCGGGCAGCGATACGAAGGGTTCTGAAATGACGCGCTTTCCGCTTATTCAGGCCCTGGCACAGCTGATGCTGAAATAGGGGCCGGAGGATCTGGTAATGGGCAAGACACTCGCAGCCTGGATCATGGTGGCCGGAGCGGTCGCGGCGCCCGGGATGGGTCCGCGAGAGACCGTGGAGTCGGCGGTCGGCCGCGTGGTCACGCTGCTGCAAGACGGCGATACTGTGAAAACCGAGTCGACGGCACGGCAAGCGGTGGATCGGCGTACAGAGATCCGGAGGCTCGCGCGCGAACTCTTCGATTTCGAGGAAGTGACGCGGCGTACGCTCTCCCGCCACTGGGCCGCGCGCTCTGCCGATGAGCGGGCCGAGTTCGTGGCGCTCTTCACCGACCTGCTCGAGCGCTCCTACGTCACCCGGGTCGAGGCGTACGCGGGCGAGAACATCGCGTACTTCGGGGAAGCGGTCGACGCGAGCTACGCCACGGTGCGGTCGAAGATCCTCACGGATCGCCGCAGCGAGATCGCGCTCGATTACCGGCTCCACCTTCGGGACGGTCGGTGGCGCGTCTACGATATGCAGATCGACGGCGTGAGCTTCGTCTCGACCTATCGCAGCCAGTTCGACCGAATCATCCAGGCAGAATCCTACGCGGCGCTCGTCGAGCGCATGCGCAAGAAGAGCTTCGAGGCCACCGTGGCCGAGCGCGGAGGCAAGAAGCTCTAGCGACTGTGGCGGCGCCGGGCGGGGGCGGGGCGCCCCCCCGGGCCGCGCGACTCGAAGCCCTGTGGTACTCGGACCGGGCGTGAGACGAGACACCGTTCACAACACGGCCCGGTGGAGGCGCCCCCCCGCCCGGCGCCGTCACAGTCTTCGAGAGTCGAAGGCCCGTCCCGCTAGAATGGATCGTGCTCACCTGGCCTGACTACGCGGTTCTCATCGGCTCGTTGATCGTCCTGCTCGCCATCGGCACCCGCTTCGCGCGCGAGCAGCGTGATACCGTCGATTTCTTCTTGGCGCGCCGCCAGGTCCCCTGGTGGGCGGCCTGTCTGTCGTTCCTCGCCACCGAGGTCAGCGCGGTCACGATCATCTCCGTGCCCGCCACCGCCTACAGCGAAAACTGGGAGTACGCCCAGTTCTTCGTGGGCTCGAGCCTCGCGAAGCTCGCCGTCGCGTTCCTGTTCATCCCGGCTTTCTACCGGCACAACGTGACGACGATCTACGAGTTCCTCTTGCACCGCTTCGGACAGGCGAGCCAGGTGACGGCGTCGATCTTCTTCTTCATTACGCGTCTGGCCGGCTCGGGTGTGCGGCTCACGGTGACAGCGGTGGCGGTGGCGCATCTCCTGGGCTGGTCGCTCCTGCCGACGATTGCGATCTTCGTGGTCGTCTCGATCGTCTACATCGCGACGGGAGGCGTGAAGGCGATCGTCTGGACCAACGTGTTCCAGGCGCTGATGTTTCTCGGCGCGGGCGCGCTCACCCTCGGGTATCTCGTCACCCAGATCGACGGGGGCCTCGGCGCGATCGTTCAGGTCGCGGGCGCCGCCGGGCGCCTCAACGTCGTCAACTGGGGGCCGGCGCCCGGGGCGAGCGATTTCTGGCGCCGCATCCTCAGCGACCCGAACATCGTGTGGGTGGCTCTCCTGAACGGCTTCATCGGGTCGATGGCCGCGTTCGGGACCGACCACGACCTGATGCAGCGCCTCCTGACGGTCGAGACCCGGCGGGAGAGCCAGCGCACGCTGGCGCTGACCCCGATCGGCACCCTGCTGACCCTGGTGATCTACCTGGGGCTCGGCGCCGGTCTCTACACCTTCTACGCACAGCACCCCGCTCCGGCGCTCGCCCGGACCGACGAGATCCTGCCGCATTTCGTCCGTGAAGCGATGCCCGGCCTGCTCCGCGGGTTCATGTTGAGCGCCATCGTGCTCGCGTCGATCGACTCGCCGCTCGGCTCGCTTTCCGCATCGTTCGTCACCGACGTCTACCGGCCCCTTCTCGTCCGCGGCCGGTCCGAACGCCACTACCTCCGCGTGTCGCGCGTGGCCGTGCTCGCGTTTGGAATCGTGCTCGGCCTGCTCGCGTGGGCGTTCTCGCTGGTGACCGGGCAGATGCTGTGGGTCGTCTTCAAGGTCGCCGGTGTGACGTTCGGCTCGCTCCTCGGCGTGTTCCTGCTCGGGCTGCTGACGACACGCCGGGTCGCCGACGGGGCGAACGTGGCGGCGATGATCGTGATGGCCCTGATGAACCTGACCCTGCTCGTGCTCTCCGAGATGAAAGTGCTCACCTTCGGGTGGTCGTGGCTGGTGGTCCTCGGGACCATCGGGACGATGCTCCTGGCCCTCATCTTCTCCGCGGCCGCGCGCCGGGGCTCCCCCCGACCGGGCTAACACCCGGACCGAGGCCCAGGATCCATCCCTCCACGACGCGCGCGTCATCCGGGGGCTCCGGCACCGCGTCGTCGAGCACGAGCTTCGCGAGGGCGATGCAGGCAGTCGTCGCGTCGAAGGGGTCCTCACCGGATCTCGAGTGTCCGAAGCCCCCGCGCAGGAGGCCCCCGACCGCGTCGAGATCGATCCGGGCGTCGGTCTCGACGCCGCGGAGCAGCGCACCGCCGCAGGCGGCGCGCGCCGCCGGATCCGATTTGCAGGCGACCGTGACCCCGAGCGTCCGGAGGAGGAACGCCGGGTACATCTCGGCGATGACCGGGAGGCCCGAGGCGGCCAGCTCCATCAGCGGCCCATCGAACGGCCAGAGCGCCAACCGGTCGAGCCGCGGCGTGATGATGTCGCGCCAGACGCAGGCGGCCGACCGGCCAACCTGCCGCGGGCCGACCAGCCAGAACGTTGGCCCCGCGCCCGTCTGCCGGTCGCATTCGCGCGGCGCGAACGCCGCGTCCCCGAGCGCCTTCCGGAGGTCGTTGCGTGAGGTCCCTTTCAGCGCCCGGAGCGGATAGAAGGGACGCTCGGTCGTGATGTCCTCGGCCCGGGAGGCGAACTCGTAGAAGTGACGGAACCGGCCGGCGCCGAAGGCGCCAAGCGCCTCGCGGAACGAGCGAAGGCCGGCTATCGCCGCGTACGTGCGCGAGACGCCGATGGGACAGTCAAACGCGACGAGTGCGCCATCGGGCAACTCGAGCGCGCCGATGTCCTCCACCGGCCGCGGCGGGGCCAGGACGTAGCGGCCGCGACGCAGCACCGCCCGGCACAGCTGGCGCTTAGCCGGCGTCGAGCCCCAGTCGATCGCCAGGATTTCGGCGGGCGGCTGCGGAAGACGGCTCACCCGTGCAGGAGACGAGCGACGACCGCGTCGAGCTGGCACTTCCTGAACCCGTAGGCGGTGAGGCCCAGCACGCCCGGAGCCAGCAGGGCCGCGTCGTACGGGTCGCGAAGGACCACGACGGCCAGCGCGCGCGCTCGCGTCTGGAGCTCGGTGAGCAGCTGCGCGTTCGACGAATAGAGGTGGGCGTCGAACAGGAACAGCACGATCGCGTCGGATGCCTCGGCCAAGGCAACGGCGCCAGCGATCTCCGGGTCGGTCGGCTCGATCCCGACCACGTGCGTCACGGGCGCGACGCCCGCCCGCCCGAACGCATCGGCGACGTAGGCCGTCTCGGCGGCGACCTCGGGCTCGATCGTGATCCGCGGCGCCAGATCCGAGAAACGCGGGAACACGACGCCGACGCGCCCGTTCAGCGCGCGCCGCAGATCGGGACGCCCGGGCGTCAGGACGGTGACGGAACGTGTTGCGATCGCTCGCGCGAGCAGTCCCGCATCGGGCTCCGGCGCGGGCGGACCTCCCTCGAAGCGAGTGGCGCGCCGCTCGCGAAGGCGACGCACTCGCTCGGCCGCAGCCTCGAGGTCGCGGATCGGAAGCACGCCGGAGCGGTACGCATCGACGAGGGCGCGAGCCGCGGCGTGCTGGGCCGGCTCCGTGTGGCAGACGAGGAGGAGATCGTGGCCGGCCGCGGCCGTCCTCACGACCGCCTCGCCGATCGGGCACGTCTCGCCGATGGCGCCCATCTCGAGGTCATCCGAGACGATGACGCCCGAGAAGCCCACTTCGCCGCGCAGGCAGTCGTGGACGATGCGCCGCGAGAACGTCGCCGGCACGCGCGTCGTGTCGAGGTTCGGGTAGACGGGGTGGCTCGTCATCAGACACTCGATGCCTTCCTCGACGGCGGCGAGAAAGGGCGGGAGGTGCGTCGCGCGCATCTCGGCCCAGGTCGAGTCGATCGTGGGCAATCGAAGATGGGCGTCGAGCGGCGAGTGGCCCTTGCCCGGGAAGTGCTTGGCGCACGCCGAGAGGCCGCCCTTCTGCATCCCCTTGATTCGCGCGACGCCGTAGCGGGTGACCACGGTCGGGTCCTTGCCGTACGAGCGGATCCCGATGTTCGGGCTGTAGCGCTCCGTGAGGACGTCGAGCACGGGCGCGAAGTTCACGTCCACTCCCAGCCGCCGCAGCTCGCGCGCTTCGTAGAGGCCCTGGCGAAAGGCGAACGCCTCGTCGCCCGCGGTCCCGGTCGCGAGGTTGTCGGGGAAAATCGTCGTGGCACGACCCAGCATGACGATGCGGCCGCCCTCGTGATCGGTGGCGACGAGCAAGCGCCGGCCCAGGGCCGATTCGAGGTCGCGCAGGAGGCGGCCGTGTTGGTCCGGCGTCTCGAAGTTCCGCCGGTACAGGATGAGTCCGGCGGCGCGCGTGTCGCGGAAAAGACGGACGTCCGCATCAGTGAGTCTAGGACCGGACAGGCCGAACATCAGCCGTTCGCCGACGAGCGTCTCGAGATTGCTCACATGGCGATTATAGGCTGCGGTCGGCTCGCGACTGCGACCTGCTGGAGGCGCTCACTGTCAGGCGGCTGACACCAATGTGCCGAGGCGACGCCGCCAGCGCCAACCGGCGCCCATAAATTCCCTAAGTTCCGATCCACTCGATTCTGGCACGGCGGCTGCACTCGCTGGCCATGGAAGACCGACGAAGGGAAAAACCTCATGCGTCCTTGGCTCGTCGCGTTCGCCATCGGGACCGTCGCACCGGGCCTGGTAGTCGGATCGGCTGCGCTGGCCCAGACGAACTCGAAGACTTTCGGCGCGCGCACGAGTGCGTTCGACAAGCTGTCGGTTGGGAACCAGAAGGTCGCCGCCTCACTGTACGAGGCCCAGAATGCTGCACCGTTCGCGACTGGCACTACCCGGCCGACGTCGACCGCCCGACCCCTCACGCTGGACGAGATCGCAGCGAGAAGGCAAACCGGTCAGGGTTGGGGGCAGGTCTTCAGGGACATGAAGGCGCAGGGGCTCGTGCAGGAGAAAAGTCTCGGCCACGTGGTCAGCAAGTATGGCCAGTCCACCGGTCCCGGTCACGACGAAAACGTGAGCGGTAATGGCAAAGGGGGCAAATGATGGACAAGAGCTGGAATCCCTGGAAGGTGACGGCACTCGTCCTGGCGCTCGTCATGGCAACGGCCCTCGTCACTGGGCTCGTCGTCGCCAACTGGTCGGGGTCGGGCCCGGAATCGGAGCCGATGATCGCAGCGGGAACCCGCCCGGCCCAGCCCGCGCGGGCCACCACTGTCAAGCCGTCGACGCCTCAGGTAGTACCGGCGGTGCCGGCGACCCCGTCGGTCCCGACGCAGGAGGTCGTCGACGCCTGCAATCGGTACGCCGCCTCGCAGGTCGGCGAGCAGAACAAGACGCAGGAGGTCGTGAAGGACGCCGCGCTCGGGGCGGTGGTCGGCGCGGCCGTCGGCGCCGCGGGCGGCGCGGTGGCCGGAGGCGGGAAGGGCGCGGGCAAGGGCGCCGCGATCGGCGGCATGGTGGGCGCCGGAGGCGGCACGCTCTACGGACTCAACGAAAACAAGCAGCACGACGAGCACTACCGAGCGTCGTACGCGAGCTGCATGCGCTCGCGCGGCTATACGGCAGGATGATCCCATCCGCGCGCCTCGCATGGGCATGAGGAGGTTGTCATGAGGCTCATTACCAGCGTACTGGCCTGCGCCGTGCTCGCCGTCTCGGCGCTGTCCGCCTTCGCAGCGGACGATGCGAAGGTGAAGGCCGCGACCCGGCAGGTCGAGACCGGCGCGAAGAAGATCGGCGACGGCAAGATCGGCGAGGGCGTCGAGCAAACGGCCAAGGGTATCGGCAACTCTGTCGTCGAGGGAGCGAAGTACAGCGGGGAAAAGATCAAGGAGGGCGGAAAGGCCGCCGAGCCGAAGGCCAAGAGCGCCTGGGAAAGCGTACGTGACGGCGCCGTGGACTTCGGCCACAGCGTGAGGAACTTCTTCTCGAGCGTGTTTGGGACCTAGCGGTACAGACCTAGCGGTACAGTAGATAGGGAGCGCGGCGCCGCTTCCAGCGCTCGAGATCGCGCTGCCACGCACGCTCGATCGCTGCAAGCGGCGTCCCACCTTCGATCGCCCGTCGAATCGTGTCGGTCCCACACAGGATGTCGATCGGCAGGCGCCGCGCCTCGAACTCGTAGGGCGGCCGCCGCCACGCGAAGCCTCGCGGCGCCAGTCGGCGCGCGATCGCGACCTCGGCTAGCCCCGTCAGGAACGGCTTGAAGCGCGTCGCGTCGGTCACGTGAACCTGAACGCCTTCGCAGAGTCGTCCCGCCCACTTCTGAAACGTCGGCAGAAAGCGCGCGGGACGGAAGCGCACGCCGGGTAGCCGCTCGCGCTCGAGCGCGGCCGCGTACCGGTGCGCCTCGAGGTAGGGTGCCCCGATCCACTCGAAAGGCCGCGTCGTACCCCGGCCCTCCGACAAGTTCGTGCCCTCGATGAGACAGCCGCCCGAATAGACGCGCGCGGTGTCCGGCGTCGGCATGTTGGGCGAAGGCGGCACCCACGGAAGCCCGGTGTCCTCCCAGAGCATCGCGCGGCGCCAGCCCCTCATCGGCACGACGGTGAGCCTGCAACCGATGGCATGCTGCTCGTTGAGATAGCCCGCCAGCTCTCCGATCGTCATGCCGTGGCGCACGGCCAGAGGGTAGAGGCCGACGAAGGACGCGAAGGCCGGGTCCGCCACGTTGCCCTCGACGAGCACGCCGCCAAGCGGGTTGGGCCGGTCGAGCACGACGACCCGCACCCCGATGCGCGCGCACGCGCGCATGGCGAGCGCCATGGTCCAGATGAACGTGTAGTAACGGGAGCCGACATCCTGAAGATCCACGACGAGCGCGTCGACTCCCTGCAGCATGGCGGGCGTGGGCTCGCGGCGCGCACCGTAGAGACTCCACACCGGCAGGGCCGTGGCCGGATCGCGGGCGCCTGCGACTCGGACGTGATCCTGGGGTGCGCCCCACAGCCCGTGCTCTGGCGCCAGAAGCGCCAGGAGTTTCACCGCTGGAAGATCGCCCAGGAGGGCGGTCGCGTGCTCGTAGCGCCGGTCGATCGACGCCTGATGCGCGAGCAGCGCAATCCGCTGGCGGCGCAGGAGCGCCGGCCGCCGGCGGATGAGCACGTCGAGCCCCGATTCGACGCGAGCCATTCGGTCCGATAGTAGTAGCATGCGGGCGTGCCGGCCTCGCGAATCCGCTACGCGCGCCTCGCCACCGAGCGCTCGAACCCGAGAAGCCGCGCCCTCGACCGAATGACGCCGCGACAGATCGCGGCGCTGATGAACCGCGAGGACCGCCGCGCCGTGCTCGCGGTGGGGCGCGTGCAGTCCGAGATCGCCGCCGCGGTGGACATGATCGTGGCCGCCCTCCGTGACGGCGGCCGCCTGGTCTTCGTCGGGGCCGGCACGAGCGGGCGCCTCGGCGTGCTCGAGGCGGCCGAGTGCCCTCCGACGTTCGGCACGCCGCGTCGGCTCGTGCAGGCGATCATCGCCGGTGGGCGCGGCGCCGTGTTCCGCTCGCGCGAGGGCGCCGAGGACGACGTTGCCGCCGCCCGGCGCGCCGTCCGCGCACGGGTCCGCCGAGGCGACGTCGTCGTTGGAATCTCCGCCAGCGGCGTGACGCCGTTCGTGAGCGCGGCGCTCACGGCGGCGAAGAGGCGAGGCGCAAAAACCGTGCTCGTCGCCTGCAACGCCGAAGGTGCTTTCCGCTCGCCGCGGACGACCCATATCCGGGTTGTGCCCGCCACGGGAGCCGAGGTGCTGGCGGGCTCGACCCGCCTCAAGGCCGGCACCGCCACCAAGCTCGTCCTGAACACTCTAACGACCGCGAGTATGACGGGGCTCGGCCGGGTTTACGGCAACCGGATGGTTGACCTCCAGCCGCGCTCGGCCAAGCTTCGCGAACGGGCGCTGCGGCTCGTCGCCGACCTGGCCGGAGTCTCGCGCAACCGGGCCCGGTCGGCGCTCAAGGCGTCGCGTGGCCGGGCGCGCGTGGCGATCGTGATGGCCCGGAGCGGGCTGGATGCGGCCGAGGCATCTCGTGCTCTCGAGGATGCGGGCGGATCGCTACGGGTGGCGCTTCAGAAGTTTCGACGGAAGTAGCGGGCGCGAATCCGGACAGGCTCGAGCTTGAGCGCGAAGAGCAGCCAGCCGAACGGGAGGACGATCGCGGCGACGGTAAGCCAGAAGGTGCTGCTCCTCCAGAATTCGCTCTCGCGTATCCTGTCCATGCCCTTCGTCTGAGCAACGAAGATGCCACCCCGATGACGGGCCTGTAAGTAGCTGGCATATATGGCGTGAACGCAGCCTAAAACGGGAGTATTCCGGAAGAGAGTGACAATTCTTTTATCAGAGGGCTGGAGTTTTTCTTCCCTGTAGTCGCGCCTCGCCTCACGTCGTCGATACGCCGGCGGAGATCCGCGTGGCCCTCGAAGACGAGGGACTACTTCAGCAATCGCGCCGTCCGGACTCAGATTACCGAAGAGGCTCACGGTGCCGCTCTCCCCGGCCGGCGGCTTCGCGAAAGGCCGGAAGACGTCTTCGTTGGAGCATCGGGCGCCGCGGACGGTCGCAGATGCACAGGAACGACGTCGTCTTCGACAGCTCATCGAACCGCGTGCGGGGCAGCGACATCCCGACGCAACCGGCGATCGCGGCCGGGTGAATGATCGCGTTTGGTCGAGCCGCGATGCACGAATCCCTCGAGGTCGCTCCGCCCGAACCAGTTGCGGCGTCCGAGCTGGTGTGCTGTCATGTGTGCCTCCGGGGCACCGACTATAGATCGCAAGGGGGACTTCATGCGGCTCGACGGCAAGGTCGCGGTCGTGACGGGCGGAGGCAGCGGTATCGGCCGCGGCATCGTGCTGGCGATGGCGCGCGAGGGCGCCGACGTCGCGATCCCCGACATCCAGGTGCTGAACGCGGAGAAGGTCGCCGGTGAGGTCAAGGGACTCGGCCGCAAGGTCCTGGCCATGAAGACCGACGTCACCAGCGCCGCCGACGTCAAGATGATGGTCGACCGCACGCGCGAGACGTTCGGCAAGATCGACATTCTCGTCAACAACGCGGGCGCCGCGGGGCCTCCAGGCATGCCGTTCACGAACAACACCGAGGAGGACTGGGACCGCACCTTCACGGTCAACACGAAGTCGGTCTTCCTGACGTGTAAGGCGATCACCCCGTATTTCATCGAGCGGAAGGCGGGCCGCATCGTCAACATCGCCTCGATCGCGGGGCCCATCTCGGCGCCGACGATGCCGCCCTACAGCGTGGCCAAGATGGGCGTGATCACGCTCACGCGTATCATCGCCAAGGAGCTGGCGCCGCACGGGATCACCGTGAACGCGATCTGTCCGGGCGTCCTCTGGACGGACTTCTGGCAGAAGCTCGCCGCCCACCTGGCCGAGACGAACCCCGCCTTCAAGGGCATGACGGCGCGCCAGGTGTTCGACAAGCGCGTCGGCGACATCACGCCGATGAAGCGGGAGCAGACCCCGGAGGACATCGGCTGGGCCGCCGTCTTTCTCGCCTCCGAAGAGGCGCGCAACATCACCGGTCAGGCGCTGAACGTCGACGGCGGCGTGGTCATGCAGTGACCTACCGCCACGCGTGTTCGCAGGGGAGTCGAGAGGGGGGCGGAGCCCCCTTCTCCCAATGAATTTCGATTTCACCGACCGCGAAGAGGCATTCCGCAAGGAGGTCCGCGGCTGGCTCGAGGCCAACCTGCCGGATGACCTGCGCGGCCGCGCGTTCGCATCCTCGTCGGCCGACCGCGAGGAGGTCCGGAAGCTCCGCGCGTGGCAGAAACGAATGTGCGAGGCGGGCTATGTCGGGCTCGACTGGCCGCGCGAGTTCGGCGGGCGGGGTGCGACGATCGTCGAGATGGTCATCCTCTACCAGGAGATGGCTGGTGCCGAGTCGCCGCAGCTCGTCAACCGCGGCGGTGTGTCGATGCTCGGCCCCACGCTCATGAAGCACGGGACCGCGGCGCAGCAGGCGCGGTTCCTGGCGAGAATCCTGACGGCCGACGAGCTCTGGTGCCAGGGATTCTCGGAGCCCAACGCGGGCTCGGACCTGGCGAATCTCCAGACGCGCGCCGTGCGGGAGGGCGATCACTTCGTCGTGAACGGCCAGAAGGTCTGGACGAGCATGGCCCACGTCGCCGACTGGTGCTTCCTGCTCGTTCGCACCGACCCGGGAGCCGCGAAGCACAAGGGGATCAGCTTCCTGCTCGTCGACATGAGGACGCCCGGGATCACGGTGCGGCCGCTGCGGCAGCTCACCGGCGAGGCAGAGTTCAACGAGGTCTTTTTCGACAACGTGCGAGTGCCGGCCGAGAACCTGGTCGGCAAGCTCAACGAGGGATGGTCCGTCGCCATCACGACGCTCGCGTACGAGCGCGACATCCTGACGTTCATCCGCCACATCTCCCTGCGCAACGCGCTCCACCGGCTGGTGCGTCTGGTGCAGCAGCAGAAGAAGGGCACCGACCCGATCATCCGGCAGAAGCTCGCCGCCCTCTGGATCGGCGAGCAGGCGCTCCAGCTGAACGGCTACCGGAGCCTCACCAATATCTTGCGCGGCGGCGCGCCGGGGCCCGAGGGCTCCACCTCGAAGCTCTTCTGGAGCCAGATCGACCAGGAGCTGGCGCACGTCGCCACCGAGGTAATCGGCCCCTACGCGCAGATCGCTCACGGCTCGTCGTGGGCGCCGGACGGGGGCCAGTGGGAGTTCTACGAGCTGCTCGCCCGGGCGAGCGGAATCCGCGCCGGCACCTCGGAGATCCTCCGCAATATCCTCGCCGAGCGCGTGCTCGGGCTGCCCAAAGACTAGCGCCGTCGGCGCCCTTGCCGTCCATGAGGAGCTTGACCCATGAGTGACCTGCTCTACGAGGTGAAGGACAAAGTCGCGACGATTACCCTGAACCGGCCTGACAAGCTGAACGCGTTCACGCGCGACATGATCGACGCGTGGGCAAAGGCGCTCACCGCGGCCCAGCAGGACGACAGCGTCAATGTCGTCGTCGTCACAGGCACCGGGCGCGCGTTCTGCTCGGGCGGGGACGTGGGCCGCATGCGGGAGGGCGAGCCGAGCGCGCTCGATGGCAAGAACAGTCTCTGGGAGGGCGTCCACCGGGTGCCGAAGACGCTCGAGACGGTGGACAAGCCGGTCATCGCCATGGTCAACGGACTCGCCGTCGGCGCCGGCATGGGCATGTGCGTCATGTGCGACATGCGCGTGGCCGCCGAGTCGGCCCGCTTCTCCACGGGCTACGTCCGCGTCGGCCTCGTGCCGGGCGACGGCGACACGTATTTCCTGCCGCGCCTGGTCGGCGCCGCCAAGGCGCTCGAGCTCTTGTGGACCGCGGACTTCATCGAGGCGCCGGAGGCCCACCGGCTCGGCATCGTGCAGCGCGTCGTGCCGGACGCGCAGCTGAAGGATGCCACCTACGCGCTGGCGCGCCAGATCGCCGACGGTCCCCAGATCCCGATCCGGATGATCAAGCGGCTCGTCTACCAGAGCCTTCGGCTCGACCTCCGGACGCACCTCGACCTCGTCTCCTCGCATATGTCGATCGTGCGCCAGACCGCCGACCACGCCGAGGGAGTTGCGGCGTTCAAGGAGAAGCGTCCGCCGAAGTTCCAGGGCCGCTGACGGTCGCGGCTACGTCAGGACCATCTGGGTCTGGATCGTCTGCGCGAGCAGTCGACCCGCGGCGTCGGTCACGCGTGTCTGCCACACCATCGTGGTCCGGCCGCGGTGGAGCGGCGTCGCCTCGGCGCGGACCACGCCCTCGCGTCCGGCGGCGAAGAAATTGGTCTTGGACTCGATCGTCGTTGTCGAGGCGCCGGGCGGCAGGTTGAGGAACGTCGCGGTCGCTCCGACCGTGTCGGCGAACGCCATGATCGTGCCCCCGTGGAGCGCGCCGCCGAGCGTTCGCAGATCGTCCCGGATCGTGAGCTCGGCCACGAGGCGATCCCTGGAGGTCTCGGTGTAGCGCATACCGAGGAGGCCGGGCAGGTACGCGCGTTGACTCTCCGTCAGCTCGGCTGGATCAACCGTCACGAAGGCCTCCTTTGGGTTCCCTCGCTCCCTGGTGTGGCTCAGATCGGCGAGTCGCCGCGGTACTCCATCTGAGCGGTCCCGCGTCCACAGAGGCGGCGTCAGCAGGGTTGGACCGAGGCCTTGTGGCGTTGGGCGAGCGCCTGATAGCCCTCGGGATTGGCGCGCACCCAGCGCTCGGCCGGCGTGCCCGCGAGGGGCCCTCGCACCTTGGCGGGCGTGCCCAGGGCGAGCATGCCCTCGGGGATCTCGGTCTCTGGCGTCACGAGCGCACCCGCAGCCACCATCGCCCGGGCGCCGATGCGCGCGCCGTCGAGCACGGTCGCGCCGTTGCCGATCAGGCATTCCTCGCCGAGAGACGCCGCGTGAATCGTGCAATTGTGGCCGACCGTCGAGCCGGCTCCGATCTCGGTCCCCGCGCGCGGCGTGACGTGCACGACCGCGCAGTCCTGCACGTTGGCGCCGCGGCGGACGACGATCGGGTTGAAGTCCCCGCGGAGGACGGCGTTGTACCAGACAGAGGCGCGCGCCTCGATGGTCACGTCGCCGACGATCACGGCGGTCGGCGCGATGAACGCGGTCGGATCGACGATGGGACGCTTGCCCTCGAAGCTGAACAGTGGCATGGGCTGGACCCCCGCAGTATCCTCGAAGTGCTCACATCTTACTCGAACGCGCCCGCACCAGGAGGAGCGAATGCCGATCCCGAAGATCGCGGCCGTCGCCACCGCGACTCCGCCTCAGCGGTTCACGCAGGCGCAGCTGCTCTCGCTGGCGGGTTATCGCGACGAGGAGCGGCGAGGGTTCTTCCGGCGGAGCGACATCGAGGGCCGCCATCTCTGGATGGATCCGGCGACCTTTCGGCCGGACGAATCGGTCGACGAGCTGAACGAGCGCTTCCGCGGCGGCGCGCTGGAGCTCAGCGAATCGGCGGCGCGGCGCGCGCTCGCGGGGGCGGGTTGGGACGCGCGCGACGTGGACTTCCTCACGACGACGACGTGCACGGGGCGTCTCACGCCGAGCCTCGACGCTCACCTCATCGCCAGGCTCGGCTGTCGCTGCGACATCCAGCGAGTTCACGTGGGCGACACCGGGTGCGCGTCGGCGATGGTGGCGCTCCAGCAGGCGTCGAACTACGTCACCGCGTCTCCCGGGCGTCGGGCGCTCGTCGTCGCCGTCGAGATTTGCTCGGCGGCTTACTTTCTGGACGACCGGCTCGAGAGCGCGGTGGCCCACGCGATCTTCGCCGACGGCGCCGGAGCTGTCGCGGTCTCGGCCGACGGCGCGGGCCCCTCCATCGTCGCTCACCGCACTCTCTTCCGCTCCGAGCACCTCGGCGCGATGGGATTCGAGTATCCTGGCGGGCGGCCGCGCGTGATCCTCTCGAAGGACGTCCGTCGTATCGGCGCCACCATGATGGGCGAGATGGCCGAGATCCTGATGGCGACGCAGGGGCTCAAGCGCGAGGACATCCGCTACTGGGTGCTGCACTCCGCGGGACGGCGGGTGATCGACCGCGCCCGAGCGCTGCTGGACCTGAGCGAGGAGCAGGTCGGCCACTCGCGCTCGGTGCTGCGCCGCTACGGCAACATGTCGTCGGCGACGATCCTCTTCGTGCTGGACGAGACGCTGCGCGCCGAAGCGCCCATCGCCGGCGACTGGGCACTGATGATCGCCCTCGGTCCCGGCTTCGCTGCCGAAGGCGCTCTCCTCCGATGGTGACCGGCGTGTCGGAGCCACCCGTGCCTCCGGCGCCACGGGCCAGAGCGGGCGTGTCGGAGCCACCCGTGCCTCCGGCGCCACGGGCCAGAGCGGGCGTGTCGG
>WNFV01001851.1_pt1 | contig 29110 bp, 24 predicted proteins | sample 5400101 | NCBI WGS metagenome assembly WNFV01 (sample SAMN13153361, study PRJNA577476) | soil metagenome | isolation source: 115 cm soil or saprolite under grassland replicate 1 | place: USA:California | collected 2016-06-15
GCCAAGTCGACCGGCAAGGACTCGCGCGTGGTGGTCCTCGGCCACCTGCAGCGCGGCGGCATGCCGACCCCGTTCGACCGGATCCTGGCCACCCGCTTCGGCGCGGCCGCGGTGCACACGCTCGCCGAGGGCCACTACGGCGAGGTGATCGTGATGGCCGAGGGCGCCATCAAGACCATCTCCATGCTCGAGTGCGCCGGCCGCACCCGCACGGTCCCCACCGACCACGAGATCGTGCGGGCCGCCCGCGGCCTCGGCATCGGCTTCGGCGACGAGGACGACAGCGAGCTGACCGCCGAAGCGCTCGCCTGACCACTGCGGCGGCTGGTCGCGTCGCCGCTGCGCGCCGCTCGGCGTTGTCCTGCACCGGGCCCGGGCCGACCCTCCGACGGCCGGCCGTTCTGGCCTGGTCGTCTGCCTGCGGCGGCGAGGTTGTCGGTGGTGTCTGGTATCCATCTCCGTTATCGGACGCCGTAGCGACAGCCCGAGGAGCAGCCGTGGCCGAGCCGCCGACCCGAAGCCCCGAGCCGCCAGCGCTCACGGCCCCACCCGCGCGGGGCAGCGGCGACCCCGACGCCGACCTGGCCGAGCTGCTGGAGCGGGCGGAGGGCTACGCGCTGCGCGCCAAGGCGCCGGCGACGCTGCGGGCCTACGCCACCGACTGGCGCCACTTCAGCGCCTGGTGCGCCGTCCGCGGCATCGCCTCCCTGCCCGCCGAGGTGCGCACCGTTGCCGCCTACCTCTCGGCCCATGCCGGCCGCTCGGCGGTCACCACCCTGCGCCGCCGCCTCTCCTCCATCTCCCAGGTCCACCAGGCCGCCGGCTGGCCGAGCCCCACCGCCACGGCCGAGGTCCGCCTGGTCTGGCAGGGCATCGTGCGCACCCACGGCAGCCGCCCGCTGCGCCGGGCCGAGCCGGCCGTCACCGAGACCCTGCGCGCCCTGGTCGCCGGCCTGGACTCGAGCCGCAAGGGCCAGCGCGACCGCGCCCTGTTGCTGCTCGGCTTCGCCGGCTTCCTGCGCCGCTCCGAGCTGGTCGCGCTCGACGTCGGCGACGTTGCCGAGGTCCCAGAGGGCCTCGAGGTGCTGGTGCGCCGCTCCCAGACCGACCAGCACGGCGAGGGCGCCGTGCTGCCGATCCCCTGGGGCCGGCACGCCGCCACCTGCCCGGTCCGGGCCTGGCGGGCGTGGCTCGCCGCCGCCGCCATCGGCGACGGGCCCGCGTTCCGCTCGGTCGACCGGCACGGCAACGTCGGCGGCGGGCGGCTCTCCGACCGGACCGTCGCCCGGGTGGTCAAGCAGGCCGCCCAGCGCGCGCGGCTCGACCCGGCCCAGTTCTCCGGCCACAGCCTCCGCTCCGGCCTGGCCGTGGCCGCCGCGCAGGTCGGCGTCGCCGAGGAGCTGATCATGGAGCAGGGCCGCTGGAAGTCCCCCACGGTGGTGCGCACCTACGTGCGCCGCGGCGAGCTGTGGCGCGAGGTGGTCGCCGGCCAGGTCGGCCTGTAGCCGCCGGGACCGGCGTCAGGGACGCTCCCGATCGGTGTCGCCGTCCTCCTCGAAAAGTCTCGAATCGCGCTGGAGGGCGACGCGCAGCGGGTGCCGCGCGGACAGCCCCGTCGGCGGGTCAGGCGGCGGCGCCCGGCCACGACAGGGTGACGGCGTGGCGGGGGCCGCGGCGCAGGCGCACGCCGTGCTCGTCGTCGACCCGCTCGGCGGCGAGCACGGCGGCCAGCTCGGCCTCGCGCTCGCGCGGCAGGCACAGGCGCCGGCGCAGGAAGGCGACCAGGTCCTCGAAGGTCGCGAAGCTGGCCCGGGGACCGGCCGTCCAGTCCTGGCGCTCGACCGCCAGCCCCAGGGCGCGCAGGGCGGCCTCGGCGTCGTCGGCGGTCGGCCCGGCGGGGCGGTCGAGCTGGTGGAAGGTGCGCCACAGGGGCGCCTCCTCCACCAGCGGGTGCCGCTCGCCGAGCTGGGCCACCACCCGGTGGCGGGCGTGCGCGGTCAGGGCGCGGGCGAACGGCTCCAGGTCCTGCACGTTGTAGAGCACGTCGTGGCAGACGACCACGTCGGCGGCCGCGACCCGGGCGGCGACCTCGGGCCAGTGCCCGTGGACGGTCTCGGCGGCCACCCCGGCGGCCGCCGCGGCGGCCCGGAACGCCTCGAGCATGCCGGCCGACTCGTCGACGGCCACCAGGCGGGCGGCCTGGCCCGCCAGCGGCAGGCTGGCCGCTCCCCCGCCGGCGCCGACGTCCAGCACCGTCCCGCCCGGCGGCAGCCAGCGCGCCGCCTCCCGGTCCGACGGGGTCGGCGGCCGCTCCCTGGCCTGGTCGGCCCGACTGCGGAAGAGGCCGACGGGCAGCTCCCACGGCGAGTCCGGCACGGCGGCGAGGATCTCCTCGGGGATCGCCCAGGCCTCGAGCTGCTCCCGCCAGGCGCGCAACGGGTCGGTCGCGGACGGTGCGGTCATGCCAGGCATTGTGCGGCACGGCCGGAGCCCCGGTCACGGCCGCGGGACGATCCGCCGGGCATCGCTACGCGGCGGCCACCGAGGCGTACAGCTCGCCGACCTTGCCGTCGAAATAGGGGCCGTAGTAGGCGTCGCCGGTGTAAGTCGAGTTGACCGTGTAGACGAAGCCGAGGCCGCGCCGGTCCGGCCAGACCACCCAGGGTCCGCCGCTGGCGCCCTTCCCCATGTCGCAGGCGATGCGGTGGCGGCCCCAGTCGCCCCGCCGGGTGACGCCCTGGCAGTAGGCCAGCCAGTCGCCGCCGTACTTGGGCGCGGGCCCGCGCGGGTAGCCAAGGACGGTCGCCGGCAGGCCGCGCTGCTCGTTCCAGGCGAGGCCCTGGCCGCCGGTCACCTCGGCGATGCGGCGCCCGTTCCTCGGCTGCATCACGAGGATGCCGACGTCGTAGCGCATGTCGCTGGCCTGCGCCCAGTTGCTCAGCACGGTCCAGGCGCGGGCCGTCCACTCCCCGAACGGCCGCGCGTCGCCGTGCTGGCCGGGCACGAACACGAAGTTGCGGAAGAAGCCGCGCCCCTGGCCGCCGTGGATGCAGTGCGCGGCGGTCAGGACCAGGTCCTTGCCGGCGCTGTTGAGCACCGTGCCCGAGCACTCGCCGGGCCCGTCGGGGGTCTCGACGAACAGCTTGCCGGTGGTGGCCGCCGGCGCCCGGCCGTAGCCGTCGGGCCAGTCGCCGCCGGTGGAGTCCGCCGGCGGGCTGAACGCGGCCGCGCCGGGCCGGGCGGGCGGCACGCGGCCGGCCGGAGCGCCGGCCAGCCCGGGACGGCGCGCCGCCACGGCCGGCGTCGGCAGCGAGGTCGCGGTCGCGATGCGCCGCGGCGACCAGTAGTCGAGCGCGGCCCTTGCCGCGTCCGGGCCGGCCGCGGCCAGCAGCGGCCGGTTGGGGCCGGGTTCGCGTGCCCAGCCGGTCCAGCCGACCGGCGCCGGCACGGCCCTGGCCGACACCCAGGTGGCCGCGAGCACGCCGAGGAGGGCGGCGACCACGGTGCCCAGGCGCCAGGCGCGGTTCACCGGGCCTCCTGTCGTCGTCGTTGGCGTGGAAACGAGAGCGTGCCTGCCCTCCCGAGGGGGGCGGACCGGGAGGGCAGACACGAACAGGGGTATCCTCGCCGGCCCCCCCGCACCGGGCAACTCGGCCCCCCGGCCCGGTTCAGTGAGGCATCGCTCCTGCTCAGCTAGCGGATCGCGGCCCGGCGGGCCGCACGTTCCGTCCCCGTCGTGCCCGAACCGGCATCAAGCGGTTACCAACCGGTAACCGTCTTCGCCCGCGCGCAGGACCCGGGAATCAGCTGCTGAGCGGCCTGGTTCCTCCACCGGAGACCGTGAACCACAGGAGGAAGTTGATGCGCTCCAGAATCGCGGCTGCCGCCGCCATCGCCGTGCTGCTCCTGGGCAGCCTGCTTGCTGGCGGCTGCAAGAAGAGCAGCGGCAGCGGCGGTGGCGGCGGAGGCGGCTACGGCTACCAGCGCGCGCCAGGCGCGAGCGCGCCTGCCGGCACCTCGTCCTAGCGCCGAGCCCTACGACGCCGGCGGCTCCGGCGCGCCGAACAGGGCCAGGCGGTGGGCCACCGCCGCCGCCTCGATCCGGCTGCTGACCTCCAGCTTGGCCAGGATGTTGGAGACGTGCACGCTGGCCGTCTTGATGCTGATGAACAGCTCCTCGGCGATCTGCCGGTTGCTGCGGCCGTCGGCCACCAGCCGTAGCACCTCCAGCTCGCGGGGGGTGAGGCCGAGCCCGCCGTCCGGCGCGGCGGTCGTGGCCTGCGCCGTGGCGCCAGCCCCGCCGTCGAGCGTCACGCGGCTGCGCCGGCCGAGCTGCTCCAGCTCGAGGCAGAGCGGCCGGGCGCCGAGCCGGGTGGCGGCCGCGTAGGCGTCGCGCATGACCTGCTCGGCCAGGTCGCGGTCCCTGGTGGCGAGCAGCGCCTCGGCCAGTCGCCAGCGCGCGTACGCCGCCTGGTACGGCTGCCCGGCCTTGTCCCAGGCGTCGACCGCCGCCTGCCAGCGGTCCGTGCTGGGCTCGCCGAGCACCCGGGTCCACTCCGCCTCGCACGCGGCCAGGTGCGCCTCGAACTCCGGCCCCCACGGCGTGCGCAGCCCGCGCGCCCCGTCGAGCAGCTCGGCGGCGGCCCGGCGGAGGTCGACGCCCTCGTCGTCGGCGTGCCTGGCGCGGGCACGCTCGGCCTCGTCGGCCTCTGCCCGCAGGCCGACCGGGTAGAGCGCGGCGGCGTAGCGCGCCCCGTCCACCCCGAGACAGGCCGACAGCCCGGTGGCGATGGCCGCGCGCGCGTCGGCGTGGCCTCCCTGCCAGACGGCCGCCAGGGCGAGCTCGCGGTAGAGCGGGCCGATGTGCTGGGCGCCGACGAACACCTTCTCGAAGATGCGCCGGGCGCCGCCGAGGTGCTCGGCCGCCAGGTCCACCTCACCCCGCCCGACCTCGAGGGTGGCAAGGGTCTGGTAGAGGTTGAGGGCCGCCAGCCCCTCGCGGTTGGCCATCACCGCGGCGTCGTGCAGGCGCTCGTCGGCCTCGTCCCAGCGCCCCAGCTTGAGCAGGGCCGCCGAGGCGTCGGCGGCCAGCCAGGCGCCGAAGGTCCGCTCCAGCCCGTGCCGCCTGGCCTCGTCGGCGCCGCGCAGGGCCATCGTCGCCGCCCGCTCCAGCTCGCCGACAAGGTCGTACAGGTCGCACAGGTTGGAGTGGCCGCGGAGCACGTCGTCGACGTCGAAGCGATGGTTCTCGTGGAGGTCCTCGGCGATGCGCAGCGCCTCCTCGAGCTGGGCCAGGCCGGCCTCGGTGTCGCCGAGGTGGGCGAGGACCACGCCGAGGGTGTTGCGCGCGTGCCCCTCCGACGCCCTCGCGCCCGAGGCCCTCGCCACCGCGATGGCCTCCTCGCAGACGCTGCGGGCCTCCTCGAACATCGGCTTGAGCATCAGCGCCTGGCCGAGGCTGGACAGCACCCGCGCCCGCTCGGGCGTCGGCGGCTCCGGCGGGACCAGCCGGACCGCCTCGTTGTACAGCGCGAACGCGCCCTGCTTGCCGGAGGAGCGCAGGTAGCCGGCGAGCCGGGCGGTGAGCACGCCGGCGCGCAGCGGCTCGGCCTCGGCGTCGAGCTCCTTCAGGGCGGTGCGCAGCAGCGCGATCGCCCGGTCCGAGTTGCCCACCCGGTAGGCCGCCTCGGCGGCGCGCCCGAGCAGGTCGATCCGGTCGACGCCGAGGCTGGCGTGGGCGGCGGGGACCTGGTCCCACAGCTCGAGGGCGCGCTCGAACTGCCGCTGCGCCTCGGCGTAGGCGTAGGCCTTCTGGGCCGCGAGCCCGGCGGTGACCGCGGCGGGCAGGGCGCGCTCCAGGTTGTGGGCGGCGTACCAGTGGTGGGCCAGCTCGGCGGCGGTGCTGGCCTGCTCGCAGCGCTCCGGCTCGGGCCGCGCGGCCAGGGTGGTGGCGTAGGCGGCGTGCAGCCGGCTGCGCTCCCCGGGCAGCAGGTCGCCGTAGACCGCCTCCTGCACCAGGGCGTGGCGGAACCCGTACGCCTCGCGCTCGTTGTCGGCCACCAGCACGTGGGCGGAGATCGCCTGGCGCAGCGCGTCGAACAGGTCGACCTCTGGTAGGCCGGCGACGGCGGCCAGCAGGTCGTGCTCCACCCACCGCCCCGCCGCGGCCGCCACCCGCAGGACGTGCTGGGTGGGGTCGGGCAGGGTCTCGATCCGTGCCATCAGCGTGTCGCGCAGGGTCGGCGGGAGCTGCCCGCGGAGGCCGGAGGCCGAGGCCGCCAGCAGCTCCTCGGTGTAGAAGGGGTTGCCCTGGGCGCGCTCGAACACGTCGTCGACCAGCTCGGCGGCTGGGGTCTCGCCGAGGATGCCGGTGAGCTGGTCGACCAGCTCGACCCGGTCGAAGCGCTCCAGCTCCAGCCGCTCGACCCAGCGGATGCGCTCGAGCTCGGCCAGGAACGGCCGCAGCGGGTGGCGCCGGTGCAGCTCGTCGGTGCGGAAGGTGAGCAGCAGCAGCAGCCCCGGGCGCCGCAGGCTGCGCACCAGGAAGCCGAGCAGGTCGCGGGTGGACTGGTCGGCCCAGTGGAGGTCCTCGACCACCAGCACGGTCGGCCGCTCGGTGGCGGCCTTCTCCACCAGGTCGAGCAGCAGCTCGAAGAGGCGGCCCTGGGCCGAGGCCAGCTCCGGCCCGACCGCCTGGCCCTGCTCGTTCGGCGTCACGCCCAGCTCGGGCAGCAGGCGCGCGAGCTCGCCGCGGCCGTGACCGAGCCAGCGCCTGGCCGTCTCCGGGTCCTGGGCGCGCAGCATGGTCCGCAGGGCCTCGATCACCGGCGCGAACGGCACGCCCTCCTCGCCCAGCTCGATGCAGCTCCCGACCAGCACGCGCACGCCGTCGGCGCGGCTGCGGCGGGCGAACTCGTCGACCAGGCGGGTCTTGCCGACCCCGGCCTCGCCGCCCACCACCACCGCCGCCGGCGGTCCGCCGGCGGTGCGGCGCCTGGCCTCGCCGAGCTCGGCCAGCTCGGCGCCGCGGCCGACGAACACGGGGGAGGAGAAGCGGGTCGCCATGGTCGCCAGTATGGCGGCACCTGTGACAGACGCGCACGAGCCGGCGGGGGTGGGCTCCGCCGGCTCGTGCTGGTCGATGCTCTGGGTCACTGACTCAGGCTGCGGCCCGTCCTGGCTGGTGCTCGACGAGCACCCGGGTCCGCGTGGTGGCGCCGCGGTGGCGGCGTGCCCGGCGCGAAGCCCGCGCCGTGGCGGCCAGCCGGTCCCGGTCGGCGTCACGACGGAACTCGGCGATCCGCTCGCGGGCCAGTAGGTCGGTGAAGTAGGTCTGCATCTCCGGCCACCTCGTTCCTTGACGTCTCATTGCTGCTGTACAAAGCATAGGTCTGAGGTGGCCGACCCCGAATCGGACGGCAGCCTTAGCTGTGGGGTGTCCCCTACCTCATAGTTGGCCGCCCTGCGGCGCCAGCACCTTAGGGCGGCCGGCGCCGGGCCAGCCGCCCTAAGGTGCCCGCTGACCAGCGCAGATGCAGCCCGGACGGCGCCACTCCGCCGGCCCGCCCGAGGTGGTCGAGCCGCACGAGGGAGCGCCGCGGCCGGCCGTGGTCGTACGGCGGCCCTGCCCGCGGCCCGCGGCGCCGTCCTGCGCGCATTTGCGCTGGCAGCCGTGCCCAGAGAGAATCTCCGTTGGTGCGGCGAGCCGCCGGCCAACGGCGGTCCGTTGCGCTCCCCGCACGACCCGTGGCCCGCGCTGGCTCCCCACCGCGCTGGCCGAGGAAAGGATCACCCGCGCATGTCGTTCGTTGACACCGAGCTGGCCGCCGTGTGGCGCGGCTACGACCTCGGCGTAGTCACCCGCGACGAGGTCTACCAGCGCCTCGCCGAGCTGGAACGCCTCCTCTGGCGGCAGGTCCTCAGCCGCCTCGACGACCTCGCTCCCGCCCCCCTGGAGGGCGCCAGCGGCGCCTGACCCAGCCGCAGCTGAAGGCGCGTCCACAACCTGTCCGCTGACCTAGCCGGGACCCGACCCCAGGCTCCTTCGCAGCAGCTTGCCGCCGGGTGAGCGGGGCACCTCGTCGACCAGGACGAGCTGGCGCGGGACCTTGGCGGCGGCGAGCTGCTGGCGCGCGAAGCCGCGCAGCTCCTCGAGGGAGGGGGGACGCTCGGGCTGGCACGGGACCACGAAGGCGACCACGCGCTGGCCCCACTCGGGGTCCTGGGCACCCCCCACGGCCACGTCGCGGACCAGGGGGTGGCGGGAGAGGACCTGCTCCACCTCGACCGGGTGGACGTTGACGCCACCGGAGATGATCACCTCGTCGCGCCTGCCGAGCACCCGCAGGCGGCCGTCGGGCAGCAGGCGGCCGAGGTCGTGGGTGTGCAGCCAGCCGTCGCGGAGGGCGGCCGCGGTGGCGGCGGGGTCGCCGTGGTAGCCGCGCATCACCATGGGCCCGCGGAGGCGGATCTCCCCCTCGCCTTCAGAAGCGCTCGGTGGGCCACCGCCGCTCGATGCGCCGGCGTCGCCGTCGCCGACCGCCAGCTCGACGCCGTCGACGGGGTGGCCGTCGTGGACCACGCCGCCGCCGGTCTCGGTGAGCCCGTACGTGGTGACCACGTTCGCGTCCAGCGCGGCGGCCTGGACCAGCAGCTCGGGCGGGACGGGACCGCCGCCGACCAGGATGCGGCGGAAGCCGCGCAGCTCGCAGCGGGCGGCGACGAGCCGCCGCAGCATCGTCGGGACCAGCGAGACCAGGGTGGCGCCGTGGCCGCTGGCCGGGTCGACCCGCTCAGGGTCGAAGCCGACCTGGACGGTCAGCGGCACGCCGGTGTGCCAGGCGCGGGCGACGATCGCCAGGCCGGCGACCCCGTGCATGGGCACGCACGCCAGCCAGCCGTCGCCGACGCCGACGCCGAGCGCGGCCGAGGTGGCCAGCGCCGCGGCGCGCAGCCCGCTCGCGGTCAGCTCGACCGCCTTGGGCGCGCCGGCCGTGCCGGAGGTGGCGACCACCGCGGCCACCTCGGCGGGCAGCGGCTGCCCGCCGGGAAGGCGGCGGCGGCCGTCGGAGTCGACCAGGTGCGTCGGACGGACCGCGTCGAGCAGGCGGCGCAGCTCGGGCGCACGAGCCGCCGGGTCGAGCGGGAGCACCGCCCGACCGGCCTCCCAGGCCCGGGTGATCGCCACCGCGGCGGCCGGCCTCGGCAGCAGGACGGCGTCGAGCGCGATGTGGAGGGAGCCGCACACGACCGCTACGCTACCAGCCCAGACCCGTCACGACCTGATCAGGCGAAGGAGCGCGAGCGCAGGTGGAGTGGCACCGACAGGGGGACTACGACGACATCCGCTACGAGACCGCCGAGGGCATCGCCAAGCTGACCATCTGCCGGCCCGAGGTGCGCAACGCGTTCCGCCCCAAGACGCTGTACGAGCTCGCCGACGCGTTCGAGCGCGCCCGCGACGACCCCGGCGTCGGCGTGGTGGTCCTCACCGGCGAGGGCCCCGAGGCCTTCTGCTCCGGCGGCGACCAACGCATCCGTGGCGACGACGGCTACGTCGACGACCAGGGCATCGGCCGCCTCAACGTCCTGGACCTGCAGATCCAGATCCGCCGGCTGCCCAAGCCGGTGATCGCCATGGTGGCCGGCTACGCCATCGGCGGCGGGCACGTCCTGCACCTGGTCTGCGACCTGACGATCGCGGCCGACAACGCCCGTTTCGGACAGACCGGCCCGAAGGTCGGGTCCTTCGACGGCGGCTACGGGGCCGGGCTGCTCGCCCGTACGGTGGGGCGCAAGAAGGCGGCCGAGATCTGGTTCCTGTGCGACCAGTACGACGCCCGGCAGGCCCTGGACATGGGCCTGGTCAACACGGTGGTGCCGCTCGCCGAGCTGGAGGCGACCACGGTGGAGTGGTGCCGCAAGATCCTGGCCAAGAGCCCGCTGGCGCTGCGGCTCCTCAAGGCCGGCCTCAACGCCGACTCCGACGGCCTCGCCGGCATCCAGCAGCTCGCCGGGGACGCCACCCTGCTCTACTACATGACCGAGGAGGCCCAGGAGGGCCGCAACGCCTTCCGTGAGAAGCGCCGGCCCGACTTCGCCAAGTTCCCGCGCCGGCCCTGACCGTGGCGATGAAGCGCTGGCTGCGCGGCGCGCGCCCACGGACGCTGGTGGCCGCGGTCTGCCCGGTGCTGGTCGGCACGGCCGCCGCGGCCTCGAGTGAGCCCCTGGTCGCCTGGAGGGCGCTGGCCGCCCTGGTGGTCGCGCTCGGCATGCAGGTCGGGGTGAACTACGCCAACGACTACTCCGACGGCGTCCGCGGCACCGACAGGCCCGGCCGGCTCGGCCCCACCCGGCTGGTCGCCGCCGGCCTCGCCACCCCGGCCCAGGTGCGGCTCGCCGCCGCGCTGGCGTTCGCGGTGGCGGCGCTGGCCGGCCTGGCGCTGGCCGTCGCGGTGGACCTGCGCCTGGTCGCCGTCGGCGCGGCCGCGATCGCGGCCGCGCTGCTGTACACCGGCGGCCCGCGGCCCTACGGCTACCGCGGCCTCGGCGAGCTCTCGGTGCTGCTGTTCTTCGGCCTGGTGGCCACGACCGGCTCCGCCTACGTGCAGCTCGGCCGGGTGCCGGCGGCGGCCCTGGTCGCCTCGGTGCCGGTGGGGCTCGGCGCGGTCGCGCTGCTGCTCGCCAACAACATCCGCGACCTCGACGGCGACCGTGCCGCCGGCAAGCGCACCCTGGCGGTGCTGCTCGGCCGTGGCCGTGCCCGGGCGCTGTTCGCCGCGGTGCTGGCCGGCATGTTCGTGGCCGTCGTCCTGCTCGGCCTGGCGCGCCCGCCGGTGCTCGCCGCCCTGGCCGCCGCGCCCCTGGCGGTGCGGCCGCTGCGGCTGGTGCGGGAGCAGGAGGACGGACCGTCGCTGCTGGCCGCGCTCGCCGGCACGGCACGGCTACAGCTGGTGCTCGCGCTGCTGCTCGCCGCGGGGCTGTGGCTGTCGTGAAGGGCACGGAATCGCTGCGGACCTGGCGGGTGCGGGTGCCGCTGACGGTGGCCTTCCAGGGTGTCCGGGTGCGGGAGGCGACCCTGGTGGAAGGGCCGGCCGGCTGGGGCGAGGTGTCGCCGTTCCCCGGGTTCCCGACCGACCCGGCCCTGGCCTGGCAGGCCGCCCGCGAGGCGGCGACCACGCCGTGGCCGGCGCCGCTGCGCGCCGAGGTCGAGGTGGCCGAGGTGCTGCCCGCCGTCGCGCCGGCGCGCGCGGCCGAGCTGGCCGCGCGGGTCGTCGCCGGCACGGTCAAGGTCAAGGTCGGCCGCGGCGACGACCTCGGCAGGGTGCGGGCGGTGCGGGAGGCGCTCGGCCCGCGCGTCCGCATCCGGGTGGACGCCAACGGCGCCTGGGACGTGGCCACCGCCGTCGACCGTGTGCGCGCCCTGGCCGCGCTGGACGTCGAGCTGGTCGAGCAACCCGTCGCCAGCCTCGAGGACCTCGCTCACGTGCGGCGCCTGGTGGCGCTGCCGCTGGCCGCCGACGAGGCGGTGCGCAGCCTGGACGACGCCAGGCTCCTGCGGCGCCTCGGCGCCGCCGACGCGCTGGTGCTGAAGGTGCAGGCCGCCGGCGGCGTACGGGCCGCGCTGGCGCTGGCCGAGGCCGCCGGCGTACCGGCGATCCCTTCCAGCATGGTGGAGACGTCGGTGGGGCTGGCCGCCGGGCTCGCCCTCGCCGCCTGCCTGCCAGCGGTCCCGTACGCCAGCGGCCTCGGCACCGGCGCCCTGCTCGCCGGCGACGTGGTCCGCGAGCCGCTGGTCCCGGTCGGCGGCCGCCTGGCGCTGCGCCGCCCGGTGCCAGACCCCGAGCTGCTCGCCCGCTACCAGGCGGTGCCGGCGTGAGCCTGCGGCCCGGCGACCCCACCGGCGCCGTCGATCGCTACCAGGGGGTGGCCGCGTGAGCCTCATCGAGGAACGGCTCCATCAGGTCGCCGAAGCGCTCGGGCTGCTCCAGGTGGGCGGCGTGGCCGGCCCGTGGCACCAGCGCCACCCGGGCGCGCGGTCCGATCGTGGTGGCCATGCGCTCGGCCAGGGCGGCGAACTTGCCGTCCAGCTCGCCGGCGACCAGCAGGACCGGCACGGCCAGCTCGGGCAGGCGCGCCCAGAGCGGCTCCTGCGTGCCGGTGCCGAGCAGGCGCAGGGCGCCGGCGAGGCCGGCCGCGCTGTTGCCGAGCCGCTGCGCGCGGCCGGCGCGCGCGGCCGGCAGGGTGGCGAACAGCGGGCCGGCCAGCCAGCGGTCGAGGAACGCGGCCACGCCGTCGTGCTCCAGCTCGCGGGCGAGGACCTCGTCGGCGGCCCGGCGCTCGGCCCGCTCCCCCGCCTCGGCGATGCCCGGCGAGGCGCCCACCAGCACCAGGGCGCGGACCAGGTCGGGCCGGTCGAGCGCGAGCCGCAGGCAGACCCGCCCGCCGAGCGAATAGCCGAGGTAGGCGCCCGGCCCGGCGGCGCCACCCAGCAGCCCCGCCGCCCCGGGCAGGTCCGCGCGGACCACTCCGGAGCCGCCGTGGCCGGGAAGGTCCACCCTGACCACCTGCCAGCGTGGCCGCAGCCGTCCCGCCAGCGGCTGCCACGACGCCAGCGTCTGGGTGAACCCATGCACCAGGACCACCCGCGGCCCGGACCCTTCCACCACCGTGTTGAGCACGGCGGGGATTGTTTCATCCGGGGAGGAGCCCGAGACAGCTCCCCCCCGGACCCCGGTTTTCGGGGGGTGTGCGGGGGGCGGAGCCCCCTGCAGTCGTCGGGTACTGCGACCGGATCCCTGCTTGGGCCCCAGGTAGCTACGACCGGATCCCTGCTTGGGCCCCAGGTGGCTGCGACCGGATCCCTGCTTGGGCCCCAGGTGGCTACGGCGGGATCCTGCGGTGGGTCGGGTGGCTCTGGTGAGTGACCCCGGGCGGGAGTTCGCCCTCACCCTGGTCGACGAGCTGGCCAGGGGCGGGCTGCGGGACGCCTGCCTGGCGCCAGGGTCGCGTTCCACCCCGCTCGCGCTCGCCTTCGCCGAGCATCCGAGGGTGCGCCTGCACGTCCACCTGGACGAGCGCGCGGCCGCGTTCTTCGCGCTCGGCGCGGCCAAGCGCTCCGGCCGGCCGGCGGCGGTGCTGTGCACCTCGGGCACGGCCGCGGCGAACTTCCACCCGGCCGTGCTCGAGGCGCACCACGGCCGCGCGCCGCTGCTGGTGCTGACCGCCGACCGGCCGCCGGAGCTGCGCGACACCGGCGCCAACCAGACCGTCGACCAGCTCAAGCTGTACGGCGCGGCGGTGCGCTGGTTCTGCGAGGTGGGGCTGCCGGCCGGCGGTCCGGGAGCCGGTGCCTACTGGCGCTCGCTCGGCGCCCGCGCGATGGCAGCGGCGGCCGGGCCGCCGGCCGGGCCGGTCCACCTCAACGTCGCCTTCGCCGAGCCGCTGGTGCCCCGCGAGCCGGGCGCGGCCGCGCCCGGCCGGCCAGGCGGGGCGCCGTGGACGGCGTCGCTGGCGCTGCCCCGCCCGCCGGATCCCGCCGAGGTCGCCGAGCTGGCCGCGCGCGTGCGGGAGGCGCCGCGGGGCCTGCTGGTGGCCGGCTGGGGCGCGCCGCCCGCGCCGGCGGCGGTCGACGCGTTCGCGGCGGCCGCCGGCTGGCCGGTGCTCGCCGACCCGCTGTCGGGTGCCCGCCGCGGTCCGCACGCCGTCTCCACCTACGACGCCCTGCTGCGTGCCCCGGGCTTCGCCGCCGCCCACCGGCCCGACCTGGTGCTGCGGCTCGGCGCCGCGCCGACCTCGAAAGTGCTTGCCGGCTGGCTGGACGCGACCGTGCCCCAGGTGCTGGTCGACCCCGACGGCGCCTGGCCAGACCCCGGCCGGGGGGCCGCCGTGCGCCTCGCCGTCGACCCGTCGGCCCTGCTCGCCGCGGTCGCCGACGCGCTCAGGGGGTCCGGGGGGCTCGAGGAGCGGAGCGGTAGCCCCCCGGAGGATCAGGGGGGGTCCGGGGGGCTCGAGGAGCGGAGCGGCGAGCCAGCCTGGCAGGACGGATGGAGGCGGGCGGAGCGGGTCGCCCGCGAGGCGCTCGACCGGCTGGTCGACGCCTGGGACGAGCCGTTCGAGGGCAGGGTCGCCCGCGACCTGGTGGCCGCCCTGCCCGACGGCGCCACGCTGGTGGTCGGTTCGAGCATGCCGGTGCGCGACGTGGACGCGTTCGCACGCCCGCGCGACGGCCTTGCGTTCGTCGCCAACCGGGGCGTGAGCGGCATCGACGGGTTCGTGGCGACCGCGCTCGGGGTGGCGGCGGTGGCCGGCGGGCCGGTGGCCGCCCTCTGCGGCGACCTCACCTTCCTGCACGACGCCAGCAGCGTGCTCGGCGCCGGGCGGCGCACGGAGGCGGTGGTCTTCGTGGTGTGCGACAACGACGGCGGCGGCATCTTCTCCTTCCTGCCGCAGGCCGGCCTCCCCGCCGCCCGCTTCGAGCAGCTGTTCGGCACCCCGCACGGGCTCGACCTGGCCGGCCTCGCCGCCGTCGCCGGCCTCGAGGCCCAGCGCGTCACCAAGGCAGCCGAGCTGGTCCCCGCCCTGGACAAGGCACTCGGAGCGGGCCGCAGCAGCGTGCTGCTGGTGCCGGGCGAGCGGCCGCGCAACGCGGCCCGCCACCGCGAGGCGCTGGACGCGGTGGCCGCCGCCCTACGCGCCGGGGCCCGGCCGCGGTGATGCTCGACGCCGACGACGCGCTCGCCATCCTGGACGGCACGACCTGCGGCTGCTCGCCGAGCGCTTCGGCGTGGCCGTGCCGCCGGGTGTCCAGCTCGAGGCTGGCGGCGGCCCACCACCTGCTTCCGGGGATCCCGGTACCCAGGCCGGCGGCGCTACCCGCCGCTGAGCGCGTCGAGGACGGCGGCCGCCTTCCACTCGGTCTCGGCCCACTCGGCCTCCGGGTCGGAGCCGGCCACGATGCCCGCCCCGGCCACCAGGCGGGCACCGCCCGGGGTGAGGGTCGCGCAGCGGATGGCGACCGCCCACTCGCCGTCGCCGCGGGCGTCGACCCACCCGACGGGGCCGGCGTAGGCACCGCGCGCGAACGGCTCCAGCTCGGCGAGCACGGCGAGGGCGAGGTCGCGTGGCACGCCGCCGACGGCCGGCGTCGGGTGCAGCAGGCCGGCCAGCTCCAGCGCCGACGGCAGCGGCTCGGTGAGCTTGGCGGTGACCCGGGTGGCGAGGTGCGCCACGGTCGGCAGGCGCACCACCTCGGCCGGGGTGACCTCGACGTCGTTGGCCACCTTGGCAAGAGTCTCGGCGACCGCGTCGACCACCACGCCGTGCTCGGCGGCGGTCTTGTCCGAGGTCTGCAGCCAGGCCAGCCGGTCGGCCGCGGCCGCGGGCGTGCCGCCGCTGGCCACGGTCCCGGCCATCGGCTGCGAGGTGGCCAGCCCGCCACGCCGCGCCACCAGCAGCTCGGGGCTGGCCCCGAGGAAGGCGCCGCTGGCGTACAGGTAGGTCCCCGCCGCCTGGTCGCGCAGGCGGCGCAGGACCGCGGCGCGGCGGAAGGGCCGGTCGGTGTCGACCTCGAGCTCGCGGGCGAGCACCACCTTGTCGAGCCGCCCGCCCGCGATCGCCCGCAGGGCGGCGGTCACCGCCGCCTCCCAGTCGGCCCGCTGCTGCCCCAGCGGGGCGCGCACGGCCCTGATCCGCGGCCAGGGATCGCCGCGGTCGGCGGCGCCCACCAGGGCGTCCGGGTCGGGCGGGCGGGCCGCCCGGCCGGCGGCGGTGGCGACCGCCCAGGTGGCGCCGTCGGCGCCGCGCCGCAGCAGCAGGGCGGGCACGGTGAGCTGGCCTCCGGCGCGGTCGTCGAAGGGAACCGCGGCGACCGCGACGGGGCCGAGCCCGCTTCCCTCCGGGTCGTCGACCTGGGCGCCGCCGAGCAGCTCGGCGACCTGGTCGGCGGCCTGTCCGAGGCGCTCGCGGCCCTTGCCGAGCCGGATGCGGGCGGCTTCCCCCGTGCCGACCAGCTCGCCGGCGTTGGAGCGCCAGACGAAGCCGGTGTCACCGGCCACGTCGAGCAGGTCGAGCGGACGTCCGAGGCGCACGACCCGGCTGCACAGCCGGGCGGCCGGCGACGAGCCGGCAACCCGAGCGGCCCGTGCGGGCACCGTCCCCTGCTCGCCAGGGGCGTTGGTGGATGCTTCCAGCTCGTCCCCGCTCTGGTCGCTCATCGGCTGGCGGGCGGGGCGGTGCGCGGGCGGCGCGCGGACACGGTCATGAACCCATCCTAGAAGCCGAACGGGACGTGCGCGAACCGGGCGGCCGCGGCGGCGCCGAGCACGGCGGCACGAGATGCGCGAGTATTCCACTCTGCGTCCCGCCCGGCCGGTCGCGACCAGGGCAGGGCGCGCTCGCCGGAGGTCGCGGAGGCGTGCGGAGCCTGGTGGACCTGCAGGCGGTGGCGGACGTGCTTGGGCGGTATGGGGGCATGCGGGGGGCCGGCGAGGATGGCGGACGCGTGAGTGGTACGGCCACCGGGGCGCTGGGCCGGGTGCTGCTGGTCGACGACCACGAGGCGATGCGCTCGGTGCTGCGGGCGCTGCTCGAGGAGGTCGGCGGCTGGCAGGTGGTCGGCGAGGCCGCCGACGGCGAGCAGGCCGTCGAGCTGGTCGGCCGCACCGCGCCGGACGTGGTGCTGATGGACTGCAAGATGCCCGGCGGCGGCGGGGTCGCGGCGACCAGGGTGATCAGCGAGCGCTTCCCGCAGGTCACGGTCGTCGCGCACAGCGCCTACGCCGACCAGGCGTACGTGCGCGAGATGGTGGCCGCCGGCGCGCGCGGCTACGTGCTCAAGGGTGACGCCCCCCAGGTGGTGCTCGAGGCGCTGGAGGCGGCCAGGGTCGGTGCGGCGCGGCTGTCGGCCGCGGTGACCGGCCCGGCCCTGACGGACCTGCGCGGCCTCTACCAGGCCGCCCTGGCCCGCAGCGAGCAGCTCAGCGCGGAGAACGCCGCGCTGAGCGCCGCGGTCGCCCGGCTGCGCGCCGAGGACCAGGCCAGGGAGGAGTTCCTCAGCCTGGTCGGCCACGAGCTGCGCACCCCGGTGACGGTGCTGGTGGGGATCGCCGCCACCCTGGACGCCTGGCCCGAGGTGGCCGCCGGCCCCGACGGCGCCGAGCTGATCGAGCGGCTGGTGGCCCAGTCGCGCAGGCTGGCCGGCGTGGTGGAGCAGTTGCTGGCGGCGGGCGCGTTCGCCGCCGGGCGCAGCCCAGCCCTACGCAGCGACCCGGTCGAGCTGGGCGCGGTCCTGGCCGAGGCTGCCTCCGCGGTACGGTCGCGCCGGCCCGGCCTGCTGGTCGAGCTGGCGCTGCCGCCTGGCTGCCGGCCGGTCACCGGCGACCATGGCGCGCTCGCGGTCGCGGTCGAGCGGCTGGCCGACGGCCTGGCGGCGCGGGGCGCGCCGGGCGTCCGGCTGACGGTCGCCCAGCCGCCCGGCTGGACCCGGATCGAGCTGGCCGCAGCGCCTGCCGGGAACCTGGCAGGCGCTGCGGCCCAAGGCGGCACGGCTGAGGGCGGCGCTGGGGGCGGCCCAACCGGGGGCGTCTGGGGGGCCGGCGGCCACGAAATCGGCGTCCGCCTGGCCGAGCGGCTGGTGGCGGCGATGGGTGGCCGGGTGGTGCCCGGCCGGCCCGGGGCCGCCGCCGGCGTCGTCATCGAGCTGCCCCAGGTGGACGCCGCCGGCACCTGAGCCGCGGCCTCAGGACCGACCGGGGATGCCCATCTCGTGGATGACGCCGCCCTCCACGTCGCCGACCCTCGAGTTGTCGCACTCCCCCCTGCCGAGCCAGCTGACGTGGCCAGCCGGCAGCGCCGTGGAGCCGTTCGCCGTCGGAACGCCGAACCGCACCGTCGCGTGGGGGACGAGGTCGCAGGAGGCCACGCCACCGGGGGCGTTGGCGCCGTAGAACTCGGTCCACACCGAGGAGTCCCGCGCGGCGAGGTCCAGGCCGCCCCAGCCCGAGGGCACCTGGATGCTGCCGACGACGGCCGTGGCCCCGCTGGCGACGTCGCTGACCGACGCGCGCCACCAGCCAGGGCTGGTCCGGTGCAGCGCCAGCCGGTAGGCCCGACCGGCCTCCCACTGGTAGCCAAGGCGGCAGGTCCAGAACGGCGCTCCTTCCACGCCAGCGTGGCAGCCGGGGTTGTCCGCGCAGCCGACCGCCGACCAGACCGAGAAGACCGCCAGCTTGCCGACGCTGCCGTCGTCGCGGAGGTCGTGGGCCTGGAGCCCGAAGTAGCCAACGTCCCCACCCTGGAAGCTCCACTGGTGCGCCCAGAAGTAGGTCGTGGGACCAGGGTCGTGCAGGACGGTCAGGTCCCAGGCAAGGCTGCCGGCTCCGGCGGCTGCGGCCCTCCAGCGCCAGCTGGTGTAGGTCCCCTGCGGTTTGACCATGGTCACGCGGTCCCAACGAGTAGGCCGGACGCCATTATCGCCGGTACAGGTGCGAAATGATCGCGGCGGCGTAGGAGGAGCGGGAGCAAGGGATGCTGCAGGCCGACCGGCCGGCCGCTGGGGGCGCTTCCATGATCCGGCATGGTCGGCGCCTCGACCGGTCGGCCCGCAGCAAGTGGCTCCCGCCGCAGGGGGTTCGCGGCTGGGACGGCGTGCCTGCCGCGTCGCCGGGGCGTGTGCGTGACGCACACTCACCGGTCTGGCAAGCCGATCGCGTTTCCCGGGAGGGCTTCGATCGAAGTCCTGGGTGGCCACGGCCGCGCTGGGTGCATAGAGGGGTCACGCGGACCAGGGCCAGCTTGGCTTGCCATGGCACTACCGTCATGGGCTGCCACTTTCCCCACGCGGATAGTACGACGCCGCCTTTCCGGATCTTGCCGCTTCGGCGGCGGAAGCGGCACGCTTTGGTCGCGAAAACATCACGTTCGCCAGGAGCGGCGCGCCTGACCGCGACGGCGCGCCTGCTCCCGGACGGCGCGCTCAGCCGCCGATGCCCGCCTCGGCGAAGGTGGCCATGCCGCTCAGCAGCGCCGCCGCCGCCCGCACGATCGGCACCGCGAGCAGGGCACCGGTGCCCTCGCCGAGGCGCATGCCGAGGTCGACCAGGGGGTCGAGGCCGAGCGCCGCCAGGGCCGCGGTCGCGCCGGGCTCGACCGAACGGTGCCCGGCGATCAGGTAGCCGACCGCGCGCGGGGCGAAGGCGCGCGCGGCCAGGGCGGCCGCGTCGGCGTTGACGCCGTCGAGCAGGACAGGGACGCGCGCCGCGGCCCCGGCGAGCAGCAGCCCGGTGAGGGCGGCGTGCTCCAGCCCGCCGACCGCGGCGAGCACCCCGAGGGGGTCGGCGGGCTCCGGCGCGTGCAGGGCGAGGGCCTGCTCGACCACCTTGACCTTGACCGCGAGGGTGGCGTCGTCGATGCCGGTCCCCCGCCCGGTCACCGCGGCCGCGGGGCGGCCGCTGAACACCGCCACCAGGCACGCCGCCGGGGTGGTGTTGGCGATGCCCATGTCGCCGGTGACCAGCAGGTCGGCGCCGGCCTCGAGCAGCTCCCCGGCGACGCCGGCCCCGGCGAGCACGGCGCGGGCGGCCTCCTCGCGGGTCATGGCCGGCCGCTCGGAGAGGTCGTCGGTGCCCTGTCGGACCTTGGCGCGCCGCACCCGAGGGTGCGGGGGAAGGGCCGCCGCCACCCCCACGTCGAGCACGATCACCTGGGCGCCGACGACGCCGGCGAGCACGTTCACGGCCGCCCGGCCGCCGGCGATGCCGGCCACCATGGCCGCGGTCACCTCCTGCGGCCAGGGCGAGACCCCCTGGGCGAGCACGCCGTGGTCGCCGGCCGCGACCACCACCACCGGCGCCCGCGGCACCGGCGGCGGGCAGCGCCCGGCGATGGCGGCGAGCCGCACGCCGAGCGCCTCCAGGCCGCCGAGGCTGCCGCTCGGCTTGGTGAGCTGCTCATGCCGCTCCCGTGCGGCCGTCTCCGCCTCCCGGTCGACCGGCTCGACGCCCGCCGCCAACTCCGCCACCCGCAGCTCGATGTCTGTCATCCATCCGCCTTTCGTGACTCCGAGGTCCGATCCCGCGCACGGCGGGTCCTGCCATCCGACGTCCGCATGATCGGCGTCACCCGGCGTCCTGGGCTCCGCCGACGGGCCGCTCCGGCCGGAGGCGGTCGGCGAGGGCGCCGGCGAGGACCGCGTCGAAGACGGCGCGGGCGAGGTCGCCGCCGACCCGGGTCGCCGGGCCGGCGAAGGGGGCGCCCGCTCCGGGCGGGCAGGCGACGCAGAGCGCGTCGGTGGCCGTGCCGGTGGCCCAGCCGTCGGCGTTGGCGGCGGGGATCCTGGCGGCGGCGAGCGCCTGGGCCTTGGCCTCGACCGCCGTCTGCAACGCCCCGGCCAGGCCGGCGTCGCTGAGCGGCTGGTCCACCACCACGAGCAGGTTGATGGTGCCGCTGGCCGGGGCGGCCCGTGGCCGTGTGCCTGCCGCCGCCAGCGCCCGCCCGACGCCGACCGTGGCCACCGCGCTGGCGCCGCCCGCGCTGCCGACCTGGTGGGCGGCGACCGATGCGGCGGTCATCATGCCCACCTCCGGGCCGGGCAGGCCGGCGGCGGCGACCGCCAGGTGGGCCTCCGGGTCGGTGCGGGCGTAGTCGCGCCCGACCTGAAGGTTCAGCCAGGTCCGCAGCCACCCCAGCCCGCCGCCGAGCAGCGCCGACGAGAGGCAGCGGTGCGCCGCTCCGAGGTCGACCACCAGGCCGCCGCGGGCGAGCCGGGGCCGCAGCGCCACCGCGGACGGCCGCGCGCCCTCCCCCGCCGCGCCTGCCGCGTACCAGGGACCGTTCATGCAGCCGCCACCGGGACAGGCGCAGGGCTCAACCCAGGACCTCGCGCAAGGTCGTGGCCAGGCGGCGGTTGTCCTCTGGCGAGCGGACCGCGACCCGTACGTAGTCGGGGCCGAGCCCAGGGAAGCTGTCGGCCGGCCGCACGGCGATGCCGCGCTCGGCCAGCCCGGAGCGCACCGCCGGCCCGGCCGGCACTTGCAGCAGCAGGAAGTTGGCCGCCGACGGCCAGACCCGAACGCCGGGCAGGCGCCCGAGCGCGCGCACCAGCTCCTCGCGGGCCGCGGCGACCCGCTCGGCCACCCGGGAGGCGGTGGTGCGGTCGCCGGCGCAGGCGGCCAGTGCCGCGCAGGCGACGTTGTTGACGCTCCATGGCTGGCGTGCGGCCCGCAGCGTGGCGGCCAGGTCCGGCGCGCACAGCAGGTAGCCGGCCCGCACCCCGGGCAACGCCCACAGCTTGGTGAGGCTGCGCACCACCACCAGCCCGGGCAGCTCGCCCCGGCCGGCAAGGGACTCGGCCTCGCCCTCGGTGAACTCCATGAACGCCTCGTCCACCACCAGCACCCGGCCGGGGCGGGCGAGCGATGCGACCTGGTCGGCACGGTCCAGGTTGCCGGTCGGGTTGTTGGGGTTGCCGACCACGAGCAGGTCGGCCTCGTCGGGCACGGCGTCAGGGTCGAGGGCGAAGCTCTCGGGGCGGCGGTAGGCCCGCTGGACGGTGTGGCCGGCCACCCGCATGGCCACCTCTGGCTCGGTGAACGAGGGGTGGACCACCACCGGGCGGGCGGGGCGCAGCACGGTGGCGAGCAGCCAGAACGCCTCGGCGCTGCCGTTGGTCGGCAGCACCTCGCCCGGGTCGCGGCCGTGCCGGTCGGCGAGGGCGTCGATCGCGGGACGCTGGTCCGGGTAGGAGCCGGCGTGGTTGACCGCGGCGAGCAGCTCACCGCGCAGCCAGGCCGGCGGACCTCCCGGGATGACGTTGACCGCGAAGTCGAGCTGCCCGGGGGCGGCCACGGTGTCGCCGTGCAGGCGCAGCTTGGTGGGGATCGCACGGGCGGCCGCCGCCACGGGCAGCGAAGCCCCGCCCTTTCCCGGCAGGGTCGGCCCCGCCGCCTCGTCGCGCCGGCCCGGCCCCGGGCCCGGCGGTCCTTGCGCTGCCCGTGACGGTTCCTGCCCGGAGCCGTCTGGAAGCTCCGGGCTGGACGGGCCAGGCAGGTCGGGTTCGGACGGCGCGTGCTGCTCGGGACCGGGCCGGGCGGGCAGGTCGACGCGGCCGGTGGCCGGCAGGTCGGAGGCGGCCGGCACGGCGCCGGCACGGGCGGCTGGGGACGAGGCGGGCCCGTGGACCGGCTGCGCTCCCGGCATCGGGATCGGTCCGGTCGCCGCCTCGGGCCCGTCGGCCGGGGACGGCGGGGCGACCGCGGGGGCCGGCCCGGCCCGCGGGGCCGGCGCCTGGCGCGGTCGCGAAGCGACCGGCTCGAGCTCGATCACCTGGCCGGCGACCACGAGCTGCACCTGGCCGGCCGCCTTTGCCAGGAGCTGCATCGCCTCGCCCATGAGGTCGAGGTAGCGGCGCGCGCCGGCGCCCTGCGGAACCAGTCCGAGGCCGCCCTCCTCGGCAACCACCACGGTGAGGCCGGGCCGGGTCGCGGCGGCGTGTGCGAACGCGCGCACCTGGTCGAGCAGCCGTTCCCAGCCGGTCTCGCCGTCCTGGCCGAGCGCGGCGATCTCGGCGTCGGTCCACAGGCCCTCCGCCACCATCAGCCGGGCGACCCAGGAGCCGATCCCGTCGACCACGACGGTCTCGTCGGGCGCGGCCTGGGGTGGCGGCGCCGGCAGCGGCGGGGCCGCGCGCCGCCGCGGCGGTGCCGGCGGCGGCGGAGCCACGCCGAGGACGGCGGGCGGGTCGTCGCTCTCGACCGTGCGCCAGCCGACCGGCCGCCGCCGGCGGTGGCGGGCGATGCGCTCGACCATCTCTGGATCGCTCGGCGAGCCGGTGGCCACGAAGCAGACGGGCGCGCCCGCGCCGCCGGCGAGGCGCTCGGCCAGCTCGCTCTTGCCGGAGCGCACGCCTCCGATGACCAGGTGCAGCGACATCAGTGCTCCTCGTGGGAGTGGTCGTCGGGATGGTGGTGGGGCACGGCGGGCGCCCCCACCTTGGCCTCGAAGCCGGGCAGGGCGACCCGGTGGACGCACAGGTCGCAGTTCATGCGCGCATCCCCGTCCTGCGCCTCGGCGTAGCGGGCCAGCACCAGGCGGGCGACGCGCTCGTCTGGTCCCAGGTAGCCGGCCACACGCACGTCCAGCTCGGGATGCTCGGCGGCGAAGGCGGCGCACTGGGCGCGGATGCGTCCGACCAGCCGGCCGGTGAACAGGAAGTAGGGCACGACTACGATACGACGCGCGCCGAGCCTGCGGCAGCGCTCCAGTCCGGCGGGCAGGCGCGGGTCGGTGATGCCCACGTAGCAGGTCTCCACCAGTGGCCAGGGCCGGCCCTCCCACAGCAGCCGGGCGACCTTGTGCAGGTCGGCGTTGGCGTCCGGGTCGGAGCTGCCACGGCCGCACAGCAGCACCGCGGTCCCGGCCTGCTGCGCCGCCCCGACCGCGGCCGCCAGGCGCTCGTCGACCACGGCGAGCAGGTCGGGGTGGATGCCGAGCTCGCGGGCGTAGCGGAAGCGGACCGCCGGGTGCTGCAGGCGCAGGCGGGCGAGCAGCGCGGGCAGGTCGTCCTTGACGTGGCCGGCGGCCAGCAGCATCACCGGCGCGACCACGATCTCGTGGGCGCCCCTGGCGACCAGGTCGGCGCAGGCCACGGTGAGCGGCGGTGGCGACAGCTCGACGAAGCCGCAGGCAAGGGCGAGGCCGGGGTCGAGGGCGCGGACCCGGTCGGCCAGGGCGAGCAGCTCCGTGGCACCGGCCGCGTCCTGGCTGCCATGCCCCGCCACCAGCAGGGCGGGCCGGTTCACGCCGGCTCCTGGTGGTAGAGGAGGGCGTTGAGCGCGGCGGCCGCCACCGCCGAGCCGCCCCTGGGGCCGCGGTTGGTCACCCCCGGCAGGCCGCTCGCTGCCAGCGCCCGCTTGGCCTCGACCGCGCCGACGAAGCCGACCGGCAGCCCGACCACCAGCGCCGGCGCGGCCGGCAGCCGCAGCAGGGCGTCGAGCGCGGTCGGGGCGCAACCCACCACCCAGACCGCGCCGGTTCCAACCTGGCCGAACGCCGCCCGCACCGCGGCCGCGCTGCGGGTCTCCCCCGGCCCGGCCGGCCCGTCCTGGGTGTCGAGCGCGCACAGCGTGGGGCGGGAGGTGACGGCGGCGGCGACCATGCGGGCGTCGACCACCACCGGCGCGCCCGCGCGCAGGGCGGCCAGCCCGCCCGCGAGGGCGCGCTCGTCGAGCAGGAGGTCGGCGGCCCAGGTCGGGTCGGCCGAGGCGTGCACGATCCGCTCGGCGACGGCACGGGAGAGCGGGCCGAGCCCGGACAGGTCGACCAGGCCGCGGAGGATGCGGTAGCTCTCCGCCTCGATCGGGTGGACCGCCCGGCAGCGTGCGGTCCCGCTCACCGGTACCCCCGCGGCGTGACCATGCGGCCGGCGACCACCCGGGTCAGGGTCGAGCCAACCACCACGGTCGTGGTCATGCCGACCTCGGCGAGGTCCAGCTCGCCGAGGGTGGTCAGGGTCACCCGCTGGCCGGGACGCCAGGCGTCGGTCACCACCCCGACCGGCGTGTCCGGCTTGCGGTGTTCGAGCAGCAGCAGGCGCGCCTCGGCCAGCTGCCAGTCCCTGCCGGCGCTGCGCGGGTTGTAGAAGCAGGCCACGAAGTCGCCCTCGGCCGCCGCCCGCACCCGGCGGCGGATGGCCTCCCACGGGGTGAGCAGGTCGGACAGGGAGATGGCGCAGTGGTCGTGGCCGAGCGGCGCGCCGAGCAGGGCGGCGGCGGCCAGCGCGGCGGTGACCCCGGGCACCCCGACCACCTCGACGTCGGCGCCAGCCTCGGCAAGGGCCGGCGAGGCCATCCCGTAGACGCCGGCGTCGCCGCCGCTGACCAGCGCGACGGCCGTGCCGGCAGCCGCCTCGGCCAGGGCGAGCCGGGCGCGCTCGACCTCGCCGCCGACGGCGCTGGCGGCCACCCGCGTGCCAGGACGCAGCAGGCCCCTGATCCCCTCGACGTAGCGGTCCAGCCCGACCACCAGCTCGCAGCGGGCCAGGGCGTCCCTGGCGAGCGGCGGCAGCAGCGCTGTGTCGCCGGGGCCGGTGCCGACCAGGTAGAGGCGGCCGCGGGGCCGCGTCCGGGCGACCGCCACGGTCGCCCGGGCCGTCTTGCGCTTGGGCACCACCAGCTCGGCGCGGCCAGCAGCGAGGGCGGCGGCCTCCGCCACGCTGGGGGTGCCGACCGCGTGCGCGGCCGCGGCGGAGGGGTTGGGCACCGGCACGACGGCGAGCTCGCCGGCCGGGTGGAAGCGCAGCGGCCAGCCGCGGGCGCGCGCCGCCGCGGCCAGGCCGGGCTCGCCGCGCTTGGCGTCGACGCTGGCCAGGGTGGCCACGGAGGCGGGCGCCAGGGCGGCGTCGGCCAGCGCCGTGTCGATCAGGTCGAGGATCTCCTCCGCGGGCGCGCCGCGGCTGCAGCCGACGCCGACCAGCAGCGACGGCGGCCGGTACACCAGCGCCGGCCGCGGCCACTCGACCAGGCGGTCGCTGACCACCAGGCACGGCGCGACCGGCTCCTCGGCGACGGTGACGTTGCCTGGCAATGGGGGCAGTGGCCAGCGCTGGTCGCTGAGCAGGGTGACGGGGTCGCCGGCGACCAGGGCGGCGGCGACCGTGGCGAGTTCGGCCCCTTCCTCGAGGCGGAAGCCGAGGTCGGCGCCGAACTGGTCGAGCGCGGGCAGGCCCAGCGCGTCACTGGCCGTGGTGACCACCGGCTTGGCGCCGAGCGCCTCGGCCACCCTGGCGGCGAGCCGGTTGGCCCCGCCGGCGTGGCCGCCGGTGAGGGCGACCGCGAAGCGGCCGGCGTCGTCGACGCAGACCAGGCCAGGGTCGACCCGCTTGCCGGCGAGCAGCGGAGCGGCCAGGCGGATGGCCGCACCGGCCGCCATGAACGCCACCAGGGCGTCGCTCTCGGCCCACGCGGCCCGCAGCGCCGCGCCCGGCCGTCCCGGGAAGGCGCGCGCGTCCGGCCAGGCCCGCTCGAGCTGCGCGGCCAGCGCGCCGCCGCGCGGCGTCGCCCACACCAGCCCGATCACCGCCGCACCCCCGAGACCAGGAAGACCGGGTTGGTCGGCACCAGGCGGTGCAGCTCGCCGATGCCGCGCAGGCGCGCCGCCTGCAGCAGCACGGTCTCGACCTCGAGGCCGCCGCCGGCGAGCACGCGGCCGGCCGGGACCACCCGCTCCATCCCGGCCAGGGCGACCACCACGGCGCGCCGGGCGCGGCCGCCGGCCTCCTTCAGCACGCCCTCCAGGTCACGCCCGCTGCCACCGACGAACACCGCGTCCGGGTCGGGAAGGCCCTGGAGCACTCCGGGAGCGGTCCCGGCGACCACCGTCACCGCGACCCGATGGCGGGCGGCGTTCGCCACCACCAGCTCGCGCGCGGCCTCGTCGGCGTCCACCGCGATCACCGCCGCGCCGAGGCGGGCGCACTCCACTGCCACCGAGCCGCTGCCGGCGCCCACGTCCCAGACCAGGTCGCCCGGGCCGGGGCCGAGGCGGGCGAGGGCGAGCGCGCGCACCTCCGCCTTGGTGACCATGCCGGCCCACGGCGGCCGCTCGGTCGCGTCCGCCTCGCGGTGGTCGAACGCCTGCTCGGGCAGGCCCCAGCGGGTCGGCAGGCGCCTGGCCGGCCAGGCGCGGCCCTTGCCGCCGACCGCCGCGGCCTCGTCGAACACCACCACCACGTTGGGGTCGGCCCAGCGGCCGGCGGCGATCTCGGCCGGGTCGCCCTCGACCACGCGCTCGTCGGGTTCCCCGAGGCGCTCGGCGACCAGCAGCCGGCGCGGCTGGCCGCGGAGCACCGCGGCCAGCTCGGCGGGGCCGAAGCCCGGCGCGGTGAGCACGGCCACCTTGGGGTGGGCGAGGCAGGCGTTGATCGCCGGGGCGGGGTCGCGGCCGTGGGCGCTGACCACCAGGGCGTCGTCCCAGGGCAGGCCGGCCTTGGCGAAGGCCGCGGCGACCGCGGAGACGGCCGGGATCACCTCGAGCGCTCGCCGCCCGAACTCCTCGGCCAAGAGGCGGACGATGCCGAAGAAGCCGGGGTCGCCGGAGGCGAGCACCACCACCGGCCCGGAGGAGGCGGCGATCACGGCGAGCGCCGGCGCCAGCTCGCCGTTCAGCTGGAAGCTGCGCCGCTGGCCAAGCGGCTCCGGCACGGCGCGCTCGGCGACGGCGAGCTGGCGGCCGCTCCCCACCACCAGGGCGGCCTCGGCCAGCCGGACGCGGGCCGCCTCGGGCAGCGGCGAGGCACCGAGGCCGATCACGGTGATCACGCCGACCCCCTGTCCTCCGGGGGGCTACCGCTCCGCTCCTCGAGCCCCCCGGACCCCCTGATTCCCGGGGGGCTACCGCTCCGCTCCTCGAGCCCCCCGGACCCCCTGATTCCCGGGGGGCTACCGCTCCGCTCCTCGAGCCCCCCGGACCCCCTGCCCACCGGCTGCAGCCCCTCGAAGTCGACCATGACGACCTCCACGGCGAGGCGGCCGTCGACGAAGCGTGCCAGGTTCGCCGCCACCTGCCGGCACAGCAGGTCACAGGGGGATTGCGTGGCGGGATCCGCCGCCGCGTTGGGCTCCGTGGCAGGCCTGTCCGCTGCCGCCGGGCCCTCCCGGCGCGTGCCGACCAGGCCGGCGGCGGCCCACAACTCGTAGGCGTGGCGGGCGGTGTTGGCCCGGCCGACGGCGGCGACCAGGTCGGCGTCGCCGCCGGCCTCCGCGGTGAGGCAGGCGAGCAGGCCGGGGTCGACCTTGGAGCGGGTCCAGTGGGTCATCAGCACGCCGGCGCCGAGCTTGGCCAGCTTGCCTGCCATGCCGACGAAGGCGCAGCGGCTCAGGCCCCGGGCCGTCGCCCGCCGCAGGGCGTGGCCGGTGAAGTCCCCGACCTCGACGAAGCAGACCTGGTCGAGGCCGGGGTACAGGCGCATGGCGGCCCGCTCGGTGCGCCCGCCGGTGGACAGCACCAGGGTGTCGAGGCCCAGCGCGGCGATCACGTCGACCGCCTGCTCGACGCTGGCCCGCCAGGCGGCGGTCGAGAACGGCCGCACCACGCCGGTGGTGCCGAGGATGGAGATGCCGCCGACGATGCCGAGGCGTGGGTTGGTGGTCTTGCGCGCCATGCGCTCGCCGCCTGGCACGCTGACCACCACCCGTGCGCCGTTGCCGTCCAGGTCGAGCACCTCGCCGACGGCGGCGGTGATCTGGCGGCGGGGCACCGGGTTGATGGCCGGCCCGCCGATCGGCAGGCCAAGCCCTGGACGGGTGACGCGGCCGACGCCCTCGCCGCCCTCGATGCGCAGGCCCGGCTCCGGCTCGAGGAAGACGCGCGCGGTGAGGTGGGCGCCGTGGGTGACGTCGGGGTCGTCGCCTGCGTCCTTCACCACCACCGCCTCGGCCTCGCCGTCGCCCAGCCGGCAGCTCGCCACCGCGAACGTGACCCGCCGCCCCCCCGCCGGCAGGCCGACCTCGACGCGTTCCGCGCAGGTGCCGGTCGTCCACCCCGACCGCAGGTCACGCCCGGCCACCTTGGCGGTACGCGGCAGGTCCGGCTCGCGCAGTTCCACCTGGAGGGGGTCGCCCGCGGGCGGCACGGGCGAGGGCGAGGCCCTTGCCCGCTCCCGCGGGGAGCGCCCCGGCGCGGTCACGGGTCGGCTCCCGGGCTGGCGCGGCGGAACTCGTGGCTGAAGGCGGGGTGGTAGAGGTGCGAGCGGGCGCCGTCGTCGGCGAGGGCGGGCCCGACCAGGACGAGGGCCTGCTTGTGGATGCGGGCGTCGCGGATGCTGGCGGCGAGGTCGGCGAGGCGGCAGCGCAGCACCAGCTCGTCCAGCCAGGTGGCGCGGTGGACGACCGCGCAGGGGGTGTCGGGCGGGTAGCCGCCGGCTTCGAGCTCCCGTTGCAGCGCGCGCGGGCGCGAGCAGGACAGGAACAGGGCCATGGTGGCGCCGTGGGTGACGTCGGGGTCGTCGCCTGCGTCCTTCACCACCACCGCCTCGGCCTCGCCGTCGCCCAGCCGGCAGCTCGCCACCGCGAACGTGACCCGCCGCCCCCCCGCCGGCAGGCCGACCTCGACGCGTTCC
>WNFV01003797.1_pt1 | contig 29050 bp, 32 predicted proteins | sample 5400101 | NCBI WGS metagenome assembly WNFV01 (sample SAMN13153361, study PRJNA577476) | soil metagenome | isolation source: 115 cm soil or saprolite under grassland replicate 1 | place: USA:California | collected 2016-06-15
CGAGCTCGAGCGCGCGATCCGCAGCTATGTGGCCATCTCGAACGAGCAGCCGAGACCATTCGTCTGGACCAAGACCGCCGATCAGATCCTCGCCACGCTCGCTCGATTTGTTACGCGAATCTCGGACTCGGGACACTAGGAAGCCGTCACGCTATCCGTGACCCTCCTCTCCGCCGGGCTTCGCCCGGACGTAATAGGTGAGGAAGATCTCCTCGAGGCTCGGCTCGCGGCTTGTGAAGCCGGTGACGCGACGGCCGGCGATCGCCGACATGAGCGGTTCGAAGCTTCCGCGAAGCAGGCCGGTCGCGCGGTGATCGTTCACCTGCAGCCGCTCGAGTCCCTGGATCGCCTTCAGCCGGTCGACCGGGACATCGTCGGCGAAGTCGATCTCGACGTGGAACGCGCGCATGCCGACGAGATCGTCGAGGGTGCTCACCGTCGCGAGGCGCCCGTCGCGGACGATGCCGATGCGGTCACACACGTGCTCCACCTCAGAGAGAACGTGTGACGAGACGAAGATCGTCGCGCCCGCCGTTCGGGCTTCGCGGACGATCCCGTAGAACTCCTGCTGATGGAGCGGATCGAGGCCCGTCGTCGGCTCGTCGAGGATCGCCAGGAGCGGTTTGTGCATGAAGGCGAGCACGAGTGCGAGCTTCTGCTTGTTCCCGTGCGAATATTCGCGGTACTTCCGTCCGAGATCGAGATCGAGCCGCTCCGCCAGCGACGTGATCGCGGCATCCTCGACGTCGCCACGCAGCCCCGCGACGTACGCGACGATCTCCGATCCACGCCAGCCGCCGAACTGCGGTAGCTCGCCCGGGCAATAGCCCACCTTGCGTTTCACGGCCACCGAGTCGCGATCGCAGTCGAGGCCGAAGATGCGCGCGGAACCGCTCGTCGCGTGGATCAGACCCATCAGCAGACGGATCGTCGTCGTCTTTCCCGCGCCGTTGGGGCCGAGGAGGCCGAACACCTCGCCGTCCTTCACCGTGAGATCGAGATCGAAGATGCCGCGGCCGTCGCCGTAGTCCTTCGTGAGACCTTGCGTCTCGATCGCTTCCGTCATACCGGGCCTCTCTTCCCTGGAACGAAGCCTACGCCGCGCGAGATCAAGGCTGCGTCAACGCGTGCGTTTCGATTTCCACGCCTTCGCGTTGGCGCGCAGCTCCTTCGCGCCCGCCGCGAGGGATGCGGCGCCGCCGGCGCCGAGCATCGCGGCGAGCTCGTCGGTCACGGCGTTCTCGGCGAGCCGCTCGGCGACCACGTGCGTTCGTCCCTTGCGCACTTCCTTGCGCACCGCGACATGCTGGTCCGCGTAAGCGGCGACCTGCGGCAGATGGCTCACGCAAAGCACTTGATGATGCCGCGCGAGTGTCCACAGCTTGCGACCAAGCGTCTCGCCGACGCGACCACCGACGCCGGCGTCCACCTCGTCGAAGACCAGCACCGGCGTGCGGTCGTTCGCGGCGAGCGTCACCTCGAGGGCGAGCATGATCCTGGAGAGCTCCCCACCTGACGCGATCGCGTCGATGGGCTTCGGCGGCTCGCCCGGGTTCGGCGCGATGAGGAAGCGCACTCTGTCCGCTCCGCTCGCGTCTGGCTCCTGCGGATCGATTGACACGACGACGCGGCAGCGCGGAAGTCCGAGGTCGGCCAGCTCTGCTTCGACCGCGCTCGCGAGCGTCTTTCCCGCCGAGCCGCGCGCGTCGTGCAGTGCCTTGGCCACGCGCGCGAGAGCATCGCGCGCTCTCCGCTCGTCCGCGTCGATGGTCGCGATCCGCTCCTCGCTCTTGCGGAGCGCGTCGAGCTCCACGGCGGCGCGCTCGGCGTGTGCCATGACGTCCTCCAGGGTCTCGCCGTATTTGCGACGCAGCTCGTAGAGGAGATCCTCACGCGCCTCGAGCTCCGCCAGGCGCGCGGGATCGGTATCGATCGCGTCGGCGTACCGCCGGAGGTCGGTAGCCACCTCGCCGACCTCCTCGAGCTGCGCGGCGACGCGATCGACGAGCGTGCGCAGCCGCGCGTCAAGCTCGCTGGCCGCGCGCAGCTCGCGTTCCGCGAGAGCGAGGCGGTCGTGCGCGCTCGCGCGATCACCGGCGAGCAGCTCCTGCACCGAATGCGCGGCGGAACGCAGCCGCTCCGCGGACCGAGCGACGGCGAGGGCGGCACGCAGACCCTCGTGTTCCTCAGGCCGGAGCTTGGCTGCTCGTATCTCGTCGACCTCGTGCGCCAGAAGCTCCGCGCGCCGCGCGCGTTCGCGCGTGTCGCCGCCGAGACTCGCGCGCTCGGCCTGGAGCCCGGCGAGCGCGCGGTACGCGTCGGCCACGGTCGTGCGCATCTGCTCGTGCCTGCCGAAGGCATCGAGGACGTCACGCTGGACCGCCGGCCGCGCGAGGCGCAGCTGATCGCCCTGCCCGTGGATCGCGACGAGCTCGGCACCGATCTCCGCGAGGGACGAGACCGGGACGGTGCGCTGATCGATCCGGGCGGGCGATCGGCCGGCCGCGATCTCACGCGCGAGCACGAGGTCGTCCCCGTCCTGCTTGGCGCCTGCGAAGACCGCTTCGACGTAGGCGCGCTCCGCGCCCTCGCGCACCATCCCGCTCGCGACGCGGCCGCCGCTGACGCACAGCAGCGCATCGACGAGCATGGATTTGCCGGCGCCGGTCTCGCCTGTGAGCACCGTGAGGCCCGGGCCGAGCGCGAGGCGGAGCTCCGAAACGAGAGCGAGGTCCTTCACCGAGAGGTCCGCGATATGCGGCGGCGCCATCGCTGAAGGACCTCGCCTTATGAGTGCTGTGGTGCCGTGCCTACTTGGTGCGCTTGGCTAGAACGGAATCCTTGGCCTGCTTGGCGATGCGGAACTTGAGCACGCGCTTCGCCGGGATCTGGATCGTTTCCCCGGTCGCCGGGTTGCGGCCGAGGCGTGCTTTGCGGTCGACCACGACGAGCTTGCCCACCCCCGGGAACGTGAAGCCGTTCCGGGCTTCCTTGTACGCCAGCGCCGCGAGCTCGTCGAGCACGGAAGCCACCTGCTTCTTCGTCATGCCGGTCTTTTCTGAGAGCCGATTCATGGTCTCCGACTTTGAGATCCCCGCCACTTCGTCCTCCTGTGCGGCCTCGAGGGCCAACGTCGCGCCGCATTCTCACACATGAGCGAGAGGGACGGGGGCCGCTTGCGGCCATCCCGGCCCACCAGCGAATCACGTACGCAGTACAGATTGCGGAGCAATATCGCCGTCGTGACCCTAACAGTGATCGACGAGCAACGCGGTGCCGGCGCGAGCTCCTCGACCGAGTGGCGTCCGCGAGTGACGAGGACATCGCCCGCGGTGGCGTCACGCTCATCGCCCTTCGTCTCGCCCTCGGACAATCTGCCGTCGGTCCTACCGGCCGACCGCGCCCCGTGGCTGGGTCCGTGGGCCAGGACGGCATCCGCGCGCTCGGCGGGAAGGCGGAGGCGGCGGCGGCGCGCTTGCGCGCCAAGTACCCGGCCAAGCCTGATACCGGAGGGACGCTGAGCGCGCCCTAGCGGCATACTCCCTGCCCCAGGCACGACCAGCGGGAGGTGTCACGCCATGGCGACCGAGGCCAAGAGCACCACGGCGCTCGAGACCTTCGCGCAGGAGGGTCGCACCTTCCCGCCGCCCGCCGAGTTCGCCCAGCGCGCCAACGCGCGCGACAAGTCGATCTACGAGCGTGCCGAGCGCGATCTCGAGGGCTTCTGGGCGGAGCAGGCGAAGCAGCTCCAGTGGCGGAAGCCGTTCACCAAGGTGCTCGAGTGGGAAGCGCCGTACGCGAAGTGGTTCGTCGGCGGCGAGCTCAACCTCTCGGAGAACTGCCTCGATCGCCACGTGAAGGCCGGTCGCGGGACGAAGGTCGCCTATCACTGGGAGGGCGAGCCCGGCGATACAAGGACGCTCACCTACCAAGATCTCCTCGACATGACGTGCCGCGCGGCCAACGCGCTCAAGGAGCTGGGCATCCGGAAGGGCGATCGCGTCGCGATCTACATGCCGATGATCCCGGAGCTGCCCGCCGCGATGCTCGCGTGCGCGCGCATAGGCGCTCCGTTCACCGTCGTCTTCGGCGGATTCTCCGCGGAGGCGCTGGCCGGCCGCATCAACGACAGCGAGGCCAAGGTGCTCGTGACGGCCGACGGCGGGTATCGCAAGGGCAACGTCGTCCCGCTGAAGAAGAACGCCGACGACGCCGTCGCGCAGACGAAGACGATCGAGAAGGTGCTGGTCGTCCGGCGAACGAAGCAGGACGTCCCGTGGACGAAGGGACGAGATGTCTGGTGGCACGAGGTCGTCGACCGGCAGAAGCCGGAGTGCCCGGCGGAATCGCTCGACAGCGAGCACATGCTCTATCTCCTGTACACGTCCGGCACGACGGCCAAGCCCAAGGGGATCGTGCACACGACGGCTGGCTATCTGGCCGGCGTGTCGACGACGCACAAGCTCATCTTCGACATCAAGGAAGACGACGTGTTCTGGTGCGCGGCCGACATTGGCTGGGTGACCGGCCACAGCTACATCGTGTTCGGGCCCCTCGCGAACGGGACGACCGGCGTGATCTACGAGGGCGTGCCGGACTTCCCCGACAAGGACCGCTGGTGGACGATCATCGAGAAGTACAAGATCACGGTCCTCTACTGCGCGCCCACCGCCATCCGCACGTTCATGAAGTGGGGAGCCGAGTTCCCAAAGAAGCGCGACATACGGTCGCTGCGACTGCTCGGCTCGGTCGGCGAACCGATCAATCCCGAGGCTTGGCTCTGGTATCACGAGAACATCGGCGGAGGACGGTGCCCGATCGTCGACACGTGGTGGATGACCGAGACGGGCATGATCCTGATCACACCTCTGCCTGGACTCACGACGTGCAAGCCGGGCAGCGCGACCTTCCCGTTCCCGGGCGTCGGCGCCGACGTCGTGGACGAGGAAGGCAAGAGCGTTCCGCTCGGCGGCGCGGGCTACCTCGTGATCACCCAACCCTGGCCGGCGATGCTGCGCGGCATCTACAAGGACGACAAGCGTTACCGCGATACCTATTGGAGCCGCTATCCCGGTCGGTACTTCGCGGGCGACGGCGCGCGCCGCGACAAGGACGGCTACTTCTGGCTGATGGGTCGCGTCGACGACGTGATGAAGATCTCGGGCCACCGCATCTCGACCACCGAGGTCGAATCGGCGCTGGTCTCACATCCCGCCGTCGCCGAAGCGGCCGTCATCGGCAGGGAGGACCCCATCACGGGGCAGGCGATCTTCGCCTTCGTGACGTTGCGCGGCGGCAAGGACGGGAGCGAGCAACTCTCGACGCAGCTGCGCGAGCACGTCGTGAAAGGGATCGGCTCGATCGCGCGTCCGAAAACGATCATGTTCACGCCGGAGCTCCCGAAGACGCGCTCGGGAAAGATCATGCGCCGGCTGTTGCGCGACATCGCGAACGGGCAACCGCTGGGCGACACCACGACGCTCGCGGACGCGACGGTCGTGGAATCGATCCGGACCGCATCAGCGTCGGGCAAAGACGACTAGCCCGTAAGCCAATGACTGAGGCGACGCCGTAGCGTAGGCGCGTGCTCGCTCGGATCCGCGCGCAGGCAAGCGTGTCGCTCGCGGTGCTCGCGGCGATCTCGTTCGTTTCGAGCCTCGGCATCTCGATCATGCTGCCGCTGCTGCCCCTATACGGTCTCGCGCTGGGCGCGTCGCCGCTGCAGCTCGGGCTCATGACCAGCGGGTTCGCGATCGCGAACTCCGTCGGGCAATTCGGCGCCGGCTTCCTCATCGACCGGTTCGGCTCGCTGCGCTTCATCCTCGGCGGTACGGCGACCTACGCGGCGGCGAACGGCCTCATCGCGACGGCGCCGACTGCGGTCGCGCTCATCGGTTACCGCGCGCTCGCCGGGCTTGGCTCGGGCGGAAACATCGTCTCGACGCGCCTCTATATCTCGCAGGTCGCGGACCCGGCGAGCCTCGCGTTCTTCAACTCCATCCTGTCCGCGGCAAACTCCGCGGGCAACGTGGTCGGACCCGCGTTTGGCGGCCTTGTGGCGGTCGCCTCGGACCTCCGTGTGCCGTTCGCGATCGTGGCCGTGACGAGCACGCTGGCCTTCGTCGCGGCGACGTTCCTTCCGCCGCCACGCCCGGCCACGCCGACCGGGACCCTTGGCGGGCCAGAGCCGTCGGCATGGAACCGATCCGTGTTCACGTTGCTCGCGGGCAACCTGCTGCTGCTCGTCGGTTTCGGCGGGTGGATCACGAGCTACGCGCCATTCGCGACACAGCGTCTCGGCTGGACGACGTTCGACGTCGGGATCATCTTCACCGTCTTCGGCATCGGCGACATCACGCTCGGCCCGTGGCTCGGACACCTCGCCGATCGGACCGGCCGTCGCCGGATGGCCGTGCTCGCGTCGATACCGGTCTCCCTCTTCGGCCTCGCGCTGGTGTTCGGGCTTCCGCGCTACGTCGTCTACGGCGTGAGCCTTCTCACAGGCGCCGCGCTCACCGCGTACAACGCCTCGTGGTTCGCGCTGCTCACCACGGTCGTCCCGGCGTCGCGTCGGGGCCGCGTCTTTGGCGTGGTGAGCGCGGTCGCGAACAGTGGAACGGTGATCGGCGCGCTCGGGGCATCGGCGCTGTGGCAGTCCGTGGACCTTGCGTACGGTCTCGTGATGTCCTCGGTCGCGGTCCTGGGCGCCGGGCTCGTCCTCCTCACGCTGCCGCGCGAGGTCCGCCCGGCGGCCTAGAGCACCTTCTCGAGCTCGATCCTCGCGGGCAGCATCTGGTACCCGAGCTTGGCGTTGATCCCGCGCATCGCCTTGTTCGGCTCGTCATTCGTCGTGCCCATCGCGCGCAGCCCGGCATCCTTCGCGCGCGTCAGCGCTTCCACCTTCAGTGCCAACGCGATCCCCTTCCCGCGATGGTCGCGCGCGGTGCCGGTCATCCAGGTCCAGCCGTCGCTCGGAGCTCGCCGGCCGTTCGTGCTGAAGCCGGCGATCGTCGAGCCGTCGTACGCGACGATCGACACGTCGAGGATGATCTGACCGCTGTCGACGACGGCGGCCCGGAAGCGATCCCATGACCAGTGCGGCGTTGGCGTCGCGAACGGGATGTCGTCCCACATAGGGGCCTCCGCCTCATAGAGCTCGCGCCAGAATCGCTCGCGACCTTTCTCGTCGATCTCCGCAAGGACATCCGCGATCGTCCGCAAGCGGATCCCCGAACCTCGAACGCGCTCGAGGGTATCGCCGAAGGCGGCGGGATCGAACGCCGACAGGTCCACGTACGATCCGATGCGACGCCCGATCTCTCGGTAGCCGCGCCTGCTCGCCCAGTCCACAGCGAACGGCTGCGCCGCGCTGGCGCCCGAGAGCACGCGTGGGCTCCTCCGACGACGCGCCTCATCTTCCACCGCGGCGAGAAGCGCCGAACCGATCCCATGGCCCCGATGGGCGGAGACCACGCCAACGCTGACGAAGTGCGAGCCATCCTCGCGCGGCATCATGCCCGTGCCGATGTCCGCGGTCGCAGCGACCGAGCCGTCCGGCGCGACGACCGTGATCCTGAGCAGCGAGTCGTCCTTGGCGATGCTCTCCCAGTGACGCCACTCGTTCGCGTCACCACGCTCCATCGGATGGACCTCGGCATTGCGCGCGGCGACCAGCGGCTCGCGATCGCCGTCTTCGAACGCGCGCGCGTGATAGCCGCTCGGAAGTGCGATCGGCGCTCCTTCGAGGATAGACATGGCGGCCACCCTATCAGCGTCGCCGACCTGGTCAACAACGCCCCGTTCCTGCTCCTCTCGGTCTGACAAGCCTTCCCCGCGTGCGGCACCGGTCTTGCCCTGGCTTCCCCGTGGCACGAAGGACGAAGGAGGACCTCATGAAAGACAAGACCAAGGGCAAGATCGACCAAGCGAAGGGCAAGGTGAAGGAAGAAGTCGGCAAGCTCGGCGGCGATCGCTCCACCGAGTACGGCGGCAAGCTCGACCAGGCCAAGGGCAAGGTCGAGGAGGGCATCGGCGAGATCAAGGAGATGGCGCGCGAGGAAGACGACGAGGCGATGCGTGCTGAAGATCTGGAGCGCCGCGACCTCAGCCGCTGATTCGAGCCCAGAGCGGTAGTCCCATGCGCCGGGCGCACAATTACGTCGTGCGCCCGGCGCTGGCATTGGCGGTGATCCTCGCGATGAGCGCGTGCGGCGCTCCCAGCCGCGACGCGGCGCCAGCACCCGCGGCGACGATCGTGGAGGACGAGCTCTCACTCGAAGTCTCCGCACTGATGTGAAGCACCTGTGCGTCACAGGTCGTGACGGGGTGCAAGGAGATCGCCGGAGTGACGAGCGTGAAGATCGACCCCGCGAGCAACAAGCTGATCGTGCGTTTTGATCCCACCCGCACGACGCGCGAGCGCGTCCTCGCCGCGGTCGAGACCGTCGTCGATAACGTCCACTAGTCTCGCGCGGCTGCTCCTGTCGCATCACGCCGATCCGATCGGCCATGTCGTCGGACGCCTGTCGCTCGCCACGCCGCGCTTCGTCGACGGCTGCTTCCTGTACGTGAGCGACCGCGGGCTCGCGCACCTCATCCTCACGCGGCGGGGCTACTCGGCGATCACCTTTGGCCACGTCGTCGTGTTCTCACGCCGACCGACGGCGGAGCTCTGGCGGCACGAGCTGCGTCACGTGCGCCAATACGAGCGGTTCGGTCTCGCGTTCCTGCCGCTGTACCTGCGCCTCTACGCGCGTCACGGATACGCGCGGCATCCGCTCGAGCGCGAGGCTAGTCTCTAGCCGATGGCCGAATACGACATCGCGATCCTCGGCGGCGGGCCCGGCGGATACGTCGCGGCGCTGCACGCCGGCCTGAAGGGCGCGCGAATCGCGCTCGTCGAGCGCGATCGCGTCGGCGGCACGTGCGTCACCGTGGGCTGCATCCCCTCCAAGGCGCTGCTCGATTCGAGCCACGCCTACTGGCTCACCACCCATGGCGAAGAGCACGGCATCGTGGTGCAAGGCGCGCGCTTCGACGTTCCGAAGGCCGTCGCGCGCAAGGACGCGGTCGTGAAACAGCTCGTGGGCGGCATCGAGCAGCTCCTGAAGGCGCGCAAGGTCGACCTAATCAAGGGCGAGGGCGCGCTCGTCTCGCCGACGCAAATTCGCGTTCGCACCCCCGCGAGCGATGAGCTGACCGTCATCGCAAAGAACGTCATCGTCGCGACGGGGTCGAAGGTGGGCATGCCGCCGATCAAGGGCCTTGCGGAGTCAAAGCCCCTCGATAACGTGGCGGCGCTATCGCTCCCCGCCGCACCGAAGCGCCTCATCGTCATCGGCGGAGGCGTCGTCGGCATGGAGCTCGGCACCTTCTTCGCCGAGGTCGGCTCGTCCGTGACGGTGCTCGAGATGCTCCCGCAGCCGCTCGCGTTCGCCGATCCCGAGCTGGTGCGTCTCCTCGTGCGCTCGCTGCAGGCGAAGGGCGTGACGATCCACACCAACGCCAAAGTGACCGAGGTCGTGCGCAAGGGCCGGCTCGTGACCGTGACGGCGGACGTCGCGGGGACTTCGCGCGCCTTCGAAGGCGACGAGGTGCTGCTCGGCGCGGGCCGCATCGCGAACTACAGCGGGGTCGAGCAGGCCGGGCTCACGACGAACAAGCTCGGGATCACCGTCGACGATCACATGCGCACCAACGTGAAGGGCGTCTGGGCGATCGGCGACTGCATCGGCGACCCGCAGGCGGCCAAGCTCGCGCACGTCGCGTCGACGCAGGGCGAGGTCGCCGTGGAAACGATCCTCGGTGAGGACGCGACGATGGACTACTCCGTCGTGCCGAACGTCGTGTACACGCACCCCGAGATCGCGCAGGTCGGGTTGACCGAGGCGCAGGCGAAGGAGAAGTACGGCGACCAGCTCAAGGTCGCGCGCTTCCCGTTCAAGGCGTCCGGTCGCGCGCTCGCGCTTGGTGAGAGCGACGGTGTGACCAAGATCGTCACCGCCGGTAAGGCTCAGCGGATCGTGGGAGTGCACATCGCGGGTCCGCAGGCCAGCGAACTCATCGCCGAGGCGACGCTGGCGATGCGCCTGGAGGCGACGACCGACGATGTGATCGCGACGATCCACGCACATCCGACGCTGGCGGAGACATTCCGCGAGGCGGCGCTCGTGGCGCAGGGGAGACCCATCCACACGGGGCGCTGAGGACGACTTCGCCATCCGCGACCGCGAAACCGGGCGGCGGCAGTCGTGGTGCCGGACGTGTTACGCCGCGTATAGGCGAAACTACTACCAACTGAATCGGATCCGCGTCATCGCTCATGTTCTCGAAACGCGCGCCGTGCTAACCCTCGAGAACCAATTGCGCGCGTATCAGTACCTTGCTTCGCACCCCTGCATCGACTGCGGTGAGCAAGATGTTGTCGTGCTGGAATCGATCACATGCGGGATAAGCATCGTGACGTCGCGTACATGATTCAGAACGGGTATGCCTGGGAGACGATTGCAAAGGAGATCGAGAAATGCGAGGTGCGTTGCGCCAACTGCCATCGACGAAAGACAGCTCGCGAGCGCGGCTTCTACGACCTCAAGGCTTCGACTTCGCCAGGAACCGCCATTGGCTCAACGGCTTCAGCGATAATTCAGGTTCGGGCCGTTAGCTCAGTGGATAGAGCAGCTACCTTCTAAGTAGCTTGTCGCGGGTCCGATTCCCGCACGGCCCTCCGCCTTAGGCGCTCTCGTAACTCTCCGTGCGCACCCACTCGAGCCTGCCGCCCGCACGCAGCCTCGCGGTCACGACGACGCGAATCGCCGCAACGAGCGCGCGATGGCATCAGTCGAGGCGCACTCGCGTCTTTGGGACGTCGGCGATGATCAGCTGAAGCCCCTTCGCCGCGGGATCGACGTCGAAGATGAGCTGTGTGGTCACGGTTCGTCCCGCCGGGAAGCTCTGCGGCCACACGTACGGCGTGCTGTTGCGTGGGCTGGCGTACACATCGCTCTGCAGCGATTCGGCCGTGTACTGGATCCCCGCGGAGTCGATCGCGGTGAAGTCGCCAGGGGTGGTCTGCGAAATGGCGTCGCCCTTGTTCGTGAGGCCGATCCGCACGGCCACGTAGACGCCGCGTGGCTTGGCGATGCCGGCGGCCTGCACGCGCTGCACGCCGTTCACGACGTAGTCCCAGCGCGGACCACTGATCTTCTCCGCGATGCCCACGGTCTTGATCTGGCTCTGCGGTCCGGGCGCGAATCCGGTGCGCGCCACGGTGATGCCGTATAGCCCGACGCCCAGCAGCAGCACGCCGATGAGCGCGAACCGCATCCGCCACAGCAGCGCGCGCCATTCGAACGCGAACCGCGGGCGCGATTGCGTCGCCGCTTCTTCCGACACGGCCGGGCGGTAGCGCATGCTCCAGGTGCTCGCCGCTTCGCTGCGATCGTCGACGCCGAGCCTGCGGCGTTCTTCCTCCTGGAGGCGCGCCCGCAGGACGTCTTCGGCTCGTTCGCGCTCGATGCGCTCGATCAGCTCGCGATCGCGTTCCGTGAGCGCGGGTGGCTCGGGCGGCGCCGCTGCCTCGGTTGGGGGAGGCGGCGAGTACGTCGGTCGGGGTGGCGGCGTGTACTCGGGCTCCCGTCGGGGCGGTGGCGTGTACTCGGGCTCGGGTCGCATCGGAGGCGTGTATCCAGCCTCCGGTCGCGAGGGTGGCGCGTACACCGTCTCGACTGCCGGCGTCGGCGGAGCCGGCGTGACGATCGGCGCCTGCGCTGGCTGCGGTCCCGAGCTGATGCGGGGGTGATAGGGAGCGCCGACCGTCCGGAACGCGATGTCCGGCTTGTGCATGCCCGCGTACGCGTCGCCCGCGGCGGACGCGATGTCCCATGGGGCCAGGTCGCTCGCCTGCCGCGTGGCAACCACCGTGCCGTCAGCCTCCACCGATCGTCGTGTGATGCTCACGACGGCGAACGGTCCGAGCTCCCCGACCGGCGCGACCTCGCGTGGCTCGCCGAAGGTGGCGAACCGCAGGTACACACCCTCCGGCGCGGTGAGCCGCATGCTCGTCCGTCGCGGGCCGCCCGGCTCCTCGCCCGTCGCGCGCTGGAACTCGATCTCCGCCTCGAGCCAGCGATCGATGCTCACTCCGGTGTCCGGCATCTGCTCCAGCGTCTTGCGTTCCGCGACCAGCTGCTTGTGGGTGGCCACGACGCCGACGAGCGGCCCGATGGGCGGCAGTTCACGCTCGAACGGTTCGCCTTCGTTGAAGAACGTGACGTAGACGCCGGGCTCGACCATCCCGCCAGATTAGTGCCGCACGCTACGGACGACCTCACCCGACCTGGCTAGAGTGACGGCGCTGTGCCTGCCTTGGAGCCGAACGCGTTCGTCGATGAGCTCTGGACCTACGCCCGCGGGCTGTTCATGCCCGACCATCCCTGGTTCAAGGGCATCGTCGAACATCGCTGGACGCGCGAGCAGATCATCCTCGGTGAGATCCAGCACTACCTCCGCGTACGAACGAACCCCATCTTCTTCGGCTACATCGTCACCAACGTCGCGAGCGAGCGGAACTATGACCTCATGGATGTGGTGATGGAGAATTTCATGGAGGAGCTGGGCGGCGAGAAGACGCACGTCGACATCATGCTGCAGTTCCTCGAAGAGGCCGGCATCGCGCGCGAGCAGGCCGACCACGCCGATCCGGCGCCGGGCACGCTCGCCGCGATCGAGATGATCCGCGGCGGCTGCCAGAACCGGAGCGCGCTCGAGGGTGTCGCGCTGCTGGCGTTCGTCGAGGCGATGCACGGTGGACCCGATGGCGCCGCGGCTCGCGTGTACAAGGAGCTCATCGGCCACTACGGATTCTCGAAGCGCGCCGCCGCCACGTACGAGCTGCACGCGGAGCAGGACACGGGGCACGGCGACCGCCAGATCGAGGCGATCCGGAGGCTCGCGCGCGACGAGGCCACGCAGGAGAAGGTCCGGCGCGCCGTGCGTCTGGGCTGCGAGGCGTTCAACTTCGAGTGGGACGGTCACGTGCAGGCGATGACCGGTCAGCGCGACGTGTACTGGGCTGGAAAGTCGCCGCTCCGGCTCGCGCATCCGCCCGTCAGGCTGCCGAAGGACTGACCCCGCGAGGGCGCATGCGTCGTCTATCCGCTGACTGACGAGCCCTGGGGCGTGCGACGGCGATTAGATCGGCCAGCTCTTCGGGAATTCCGCCCGCACCTTTTTCCATTCGGGATCGCCGGCGTATTTCTTCTTGAAGGACTTGAGCAGAGCGACCAACTCCGTCTGATCCATCTCCAGAACGTTTGAGACCATACCCGTGGTCTCTTCGAAGCCGAGGCTTCAGTTGCCCCGTCAGCCCTTCATCCGCTGCATGACGTAGCGGTCGCGCTGTGTCATCGCCACGACCGACAGCCTAGCGGGGTGGAACGGTCCCGGCGCCTATGTCGATCAGACCTCGCCCGAGAAGCCGACGCGGTGTGCGGTCACGCTCTCGACCGACGGCCGCGGGGTGCCGTCTTCGTCGAAGCGCACGCGGAAGCGCGCGAGGACACGCCAGCGTTCGTCTCCGACGCGCGCCACGATGAGAAGGAACGCGTTCTCGATCGCGTCGCGTGGCCCGCCGTTGACCGTCGCGGTCAGCTCGAAGGACGTCGTCTCCGTGAAGTCGACGCTCAGGTGTTCCTCGGGGGCTCGGTAGCGGCTGTGCGGCGCCGCGATCGACTCCAGTCGAATGGCGCCGCCGCCCGCGTTCGTGACGCGCCAGCGCGTCCGCCAGCCGTCGCCGTCACGTTCCGTCTCTTTGGCGTCGAAGCGCAGATCCGGTCCGTTCATGGCGGAAGCACCCGGTAGTAGATCGTCGTCGGCTTGAGCTCTCCGCTCGGCAGCGCGGCGTAGCCGGGGATCTCGGCCAGGCGTATCCAGCCGAGAGTGTCGTACAAATGCTCGGCGTCGCTACCGGTCGTCGTGTCCAGCACGAGCAGCGTGCGTCCATCGCGGCGGGCGACGTCCTCGATCTCGCGCATCAGCGCGGTCGCGATCCCGCGCCGGCGCACCGTTCGATGCACGAGCACCTTGGCGACCTCGGCGCGATGGCGGGCGTTCGGCAGCTGCGCGAGGCGGAGCTGTGCGGTACCGACGATGTGCCGATCGAGTCGCGCGACCACGACCACGACGCGGCCCGCGAGGATGTCCGGCTCGAGGGTTCGCCACCACGTCGCCGCCGCTTCTTCCGTGAGAGGAGCCGTGAAGCCGACCGATGCTCCACCGGCGACGGCATCCGCCAGGATCCGCGCGAGGTCGGGGATCGTCGCGTCGAAGGTCGGACCGTCGAGCCGAACGATCTCTACGGTCATGCGAATGCCGGCACCACCTCGTCGGCGAATGCCGCGAGCGCGTCCCAGTCGTAGGGACCCTGCCGGACAGCGATGTTCAGCCGCTGCACGCCGGCATCGCGGTACGCCTTCACCGTCTCGCGCGCGTCTTTCGCCGTCCCGCGCACGAATCCGGTAAGACCCCGCGTGTCCGCGCTCCACTCCTTTTGAAAGCGCTGCTCGGCGCGAGCCGCGCCGGGGCCGTCGGCACCCATGTAGAAGCCGACGTTGATGGTGCGCGTGATGTTCCGCCCGTCGCGGCCGACATCCGCGCACCAGCGGTCGAGCACCGCGTTCTTCGCCTTCCACTGCTCGGCTGACAGATACGGCGCGTTCCAGCCGTCGGCAAAGCGCGCCGCGGTGCGCAGCGTCCGCTTCTCGCCGCCCCCACCGATCCAGATCGGAAGACGTCTTTGGATCGGCTTCGGCCGATTGGGAGCGTGCCGCAGCGCGTAGTGCCGGCCACTCAGATCCGCGAACGGCTCATCAAGAAGAAGCCGAAGCGCCTGCGCATATTCCTCGAGCTGGTCCTCGCGCGTCTTGATCGGGGGAAAGTCGTATCCGTACGCCCGGTACTCAGGCTCGTTCCATCCCGCGCCAAGACCGCACTCGGCGCGACCGCCGGAGATGTGGTCGATCGCCGTGACGGATTTGGCAAGGAGACCGGGCGATCGGTAGCTCACGCAGAAGACCAGGCAGCCGATGCGTACCAGCTTCGTCTCCGCCGCGGCCGCCGCCATGATCGCCACCGACTCGAAACAGTCCCCGGTGCCATCGCGATGAGGTGTTTCCTGGAAATGGTCCGAGACCGAAAACCAATCGAAGCCATGCTCGTCGGCGAAGAGCCAGAGCTTCCGCAGCTCGTCGAGCGGTCCGCCGAGATGGCCGACGTGTATGCCGAAATTAATAGCCGTATGTGTCGGCGGGCGTCGCGCTCGGCAGCGGAAGCTTGGTGGGGGTCGCCGGGGCCGCGCTGGCCTGCGGCGCGCCGGTCCCGCCGGAGCCCGCGGAGCCACACGCGACCGCCGACACGAGCATCGAAGCCGCCAGGAACGCCATCACAGCACGCATTGTGAGCACCTCCTGATACCGTTGGTACGGGGAGGAGCCGCGAGCGGATATGGGTCCTGTGACCGTTTTCGTCCTGGTCGTGGCGCTCGTCGTGCTGGTCGTCGCCGCGCTCGGCTTCGCCCTCATCGTGGCGCGTAACGCGAGCCGTCCATCCGCGGCGCTTCCTCTGAACTGCGGCGACTGCGTGTTCATGGTCCCGCGCGCGAAGGTCTACCGCCGCGAGACGCTCGAAGAGGCCGACGGCCTCGTCCACTACCTCTGCGAGAAGCGGTGGATCGAGATCACGCCGTATTCGCCCCGTTGCGCGCTGGGTAAGAGCAAGACCCGCACGGCGTCGGTGGTCTCGACCGGCTAGCTCACGACCGACAGGACATCGTGCACTCGGATGAGGGCGATGATACCGACAGCACATCGTGCACTCTCAGAGACGGAACTTGACCCGCTTCACTCGTCGACCTCGATGGATGACGTCGAGCTCCTCGCGGCGGACGTCGAGGACCGCGGTGACGTACTCGTGCACGAAGGCCTCGGCCAGCTCGATCTTCACGCTCATGATCCGCAGGAGGCGGTCGGAGCGGATCAGCCGGATGAACTCGACCTGTCCCTTCCGCGGCAGCCCTTCCGGGATCTTGAAGTCCTTCGGTGGTCGTCGCGGCACGAAGCCGAGGCGCGCCGTGACCTCGTCGGGCGTGGCGCCCTTGAGCGCGGCGTAGCGGTGGTGGGCGTTGTGGAAGGGCTCGAAGCGGCGCAGGCGGTTGAGGAGATGACGGAGCCCGCTGAAGCGCTCGCTGCGGAAGAAGCGCTTGTCGAAGGTGTCGTTCGCGTGCTCCACCGTCCCCTGGCGCCACGGCTCGGCGAAGGGGATGAAGACGGGGATCACCCCGAGTGCGAGGCAGAGGTGCACGACGAGCGGCAGCCGGCGCCCGAGGTTGGACAGGAGCCAATTGTCGAGCTTGAGCCGCTGGGGGATCCCGAGGCGCGACCACAGGCGCAGCAGCGCCTCGGCCGTCGCGCGGTCGGCCTTCGAGGCCACGATCTCCCAGGCCGCGGCGTGGCGACCGAGGTCGATCGCGGAGAGCACGTAGAAGAGCACGCCGCCCGCGAGATGGCGCGGCCCGATGATGTCGGCCTCCTGGACCGCATTCGGTCCCGGCGCCACCGGCGCCGGGTACGGCGTGCCCTTGGCGACATAGCGCGTCCGCACCGCCCGTCGGCGGACGCCGGCGCGCTGCAGGATGCGCTCGATGGTGCGCAGCTCCGGGAGCGGCCGCACCCCGAGCTTGCTGAGCTCCCAGGCGATGGCGCTGGCGCCGACCTGGGCCCACGGGTCGGCATCCAAGCGCGCGCGGACCTTGAGCACGAGCGCCTCGAGCTCGGCGCTGCTCTTGTTGGCGACGACGCCCGGAGCGCGCGACCGCGCGCCCGCCCAGTCCGCGCGCTTCGGCTGGTAGCGCTCCAGCCACTTGAAGACCCAGCGCCGGCTCCGTCCGAGCGCGGCCATGATCGAGGCGATCGGCTCTCCGGCCATCGCGCGGCGCACGGCGTCGCGCCGCGCGCGTTCTTCCGCATCCACGTTCCCTTCGCCCTCCCTGCTCGACGTTCTCGTCGAGCGAGAGCGTCAGGGAGGAGGCGGGTGCACGATGTGCTGTCGGTTCGGAACGCCGAGGAGTGCACGATGTGCTGTCGGTTGTCAGTGCACGATGCGCTGACGGCTGTCAGCTAGCCTCACGTCGTGGGCGCGTTCGATTCGTTCGACCGATACGTCCGCGATCGCTCCGGCACGTACGTCGACCAGCTGAAGGCGTTGGTGCGTCTGCCGACGGTCTCCGCGCAGGGCAGCGCCATCGACGAGACCGCCGGTGCGGTGCTCGAGCGGACCAGGCGCGCCGGCATCGACGCGCAAGCCGCGAGCGTCGACGGCGGACCACCCACGATCGTCGGCGAGACCGGACGTGGCGAGCGGACTCTCCTGGTCTACGACCACTACGACGTCCAGCCACCGGACCCGCTCGACGAGTGGCGCACGCCGCCGTTCGAACCGGTCGAGCGTGATGGTTTCTTGTTCGGCCGCGGTGTCTCCGACAACAAAGGCAATCTCATGGCGCGGCTCCAGGCGATCGAGGCGTATCGCTCGACCATCGGCGAGCTGCCGCTCCGCGTGCGCGTCCTCTACGAGGGCGAGGAGGAGATCGGCTCGGAGCATCTCGGGGCGTTCGTCGCGAAGCACGCCGATCGGCTGCGGGCGGATGGCTGCATCTGGGAGGCTGGCTACAAGGACGCCGCCGGCCGACCGACGATCTCGCTCGGCCTGAAGGGCATCGCGTACTTCGAGCTGCGGGTACGCGGCGCGAAGCAGGATGCGCACTCGTCGCAGGCGACGATCATCCCGAACCCCGCGTGGCGGCTGGTGTGGGCGCTCGCGACGCTGAAGAACGCGAACGACGAGATCACGGTCGACGGCCTCATGGACGCGGTGCGCCGGCCGACCGCCGACGACATCGCGCTTCTGGAACGACTTCCGTTCGACGAAGCGGCGACGAAGCGCATCCACGACGTGCGGGCGTTCGTTCGCGGCCTGACCGGCACGCCGCTCAAGATCAAGCACTTCTTCGAGCCGACGTGCACGATCTGCGGGCTCACGTCCGGTTACTCCGGTCCCGGCTCGAAGACGGTCCTGCCCGCGGTCGCGAGCGCGAAGCTCGATTTCCGTCTCGTCCCCGACCTCACTCCGGATCTCGTCGCTCGTTTGGTGCGCGAGCATCTGGACCGGCGCGGCTTCGGCGACGTCGAGGTCGTGCCCATGCACGGCGAGCGTCCGTCGCGGTGGCCCGCGGATTCCGCGCCCGCGCTCGCGGCGGTGGCCGCGTGCCGCGACACCTACGGCACCGACCCTGTGGTCTATCCACTCATGGTCGGGAGCGGGCCGATGTCCCAGGTCTGCGATCAGCTCTCGATCCCGGTCGTCGGCTTCGGATCGGGGAACGCCTCATCGGCGAATCACGCGCCGAACGAGAACATCGCCATCGCCGACTACGTCGATCACATCCGCGCGTTCGGTCGGTTCCTGCACGCATTCGCGGGCCGTTCCCTGTAGTAACGGACCGAAGAGCGCATGCCGCGCGCGAATCGTTGCGCACTTGTTACGTATGGCCGTGCTCCAGACAGGCATCCGGCATGTGACCTGCGCGGTCCGCTGCTTAGCAGTGAAAGGAGCGGGCCATGCCACGTAGATCAGGAGGAGGAATGACCGTGGCCGAGGCGGGCCGCATGGGCGGCCGCTTGGTCAGCGAGAAGTACGGTCCCGAGTTCTACGAGAAGATCGGCAAGAAGGGCGGCTCGAGCACCGCGACCAAGTACGGTCCGGAGTTCTTCGGCCGCATCGGCAAGAAGGGCGGCAAGGCCGTCACCGCGAAGTACGGTCCTGGTCACTTCGAGCGCATCGGCCGCAAGGGCGGTCAGAAGGTCGCCGATCTCATCGAACGCGCAAAGGCACTCGAGAATGAGCGGCCACATCCGGTGGAACGGGCGGAGGAAGAGGAGCCGACCGGCCGCTAGCGTCGCTGTAATCTCGCCGCGATGGCGAAGTACTTCGACGCGACGGATGAATACGGCGTCGAGACGACGCGCGACATGGATCCCGGACGGACGTTGCCCCCGGGCGCCGGGCTCAAGTCCGGGACCATGAGGCTGCACTTCACCGTGTACGAGCCGGGAGACCCGTGTGAGCCCCATCCGTCGCTACCGACGCTGGGCGAGCTGCTGGCGCGGAACGTCGATCCCCAGACCGGGTTGCTCACCTTCGATCGGTTCGGTGTCCCACTTTCGATGGATCCGGCGCCCCTGCGCGAGCTGCCGCGCGAGTACCTGGACTATCGCGTGACGCCCGGATGCACCTTCGTGACACACGACGCGATCGCGCGCACTCGCGCGCCATCGAAGCCCTAGGTTCGGCGCCGCGCCGTCTTGCTCCGCGCCTTCTTCGGCGGAGCCTCGGGCTGAAGCAGGAACGCCGCTTCGGGCTCGCCCCTGAGCAACGGTCCGAGCTCGCGCAGCACCTCCGGCGCGACGCGCTTGGCGCGGCGCCACGCGAGTCCGGTGCTATCGGGCTTCTCCGCGAGCTCGTCCCACGCGACCGCCCCATACGCCTCCCGCAGACCGGCGCTGAGACCGCGCGCCGCCGCGCGCATGTCGGCCAGTCCCTGCTCGAGACGCTCGACGTCGCCGGGATCGTCGAGCACCTGCTTCTTCGGATAGCGCGTCAGCAGATACACCAGCTGTGCCTTCTCGAGCAACACGAGCAATGCTTTCTTGTCGCGCGCCGAAACGGCCACGGCGTGTAGCGTAAGCGGGCATGGCGCGTCGGTCGCGACTCGGCACGCGGGTGGTGCGCTCCGCGCGCACGCTCCCGGCCGGCGAGGGCGTTCCGGTCGCGCCGCCGCTGGTGCAGAGCGTGGCGTTCGACTACCGCTCCGCCGCCAAGCAGGACGAGGTCTTCGGCAACGAGCGCGCCGGTTACGTCTACGGCCGGTACGGCACGCCGACGACCGCCGCGCTCGAGTCCGCGCTGGCGGAGATCGAGGAGACCGCGGCCGCGACGTGCTTCGTCTCGGGCATGGCGGCGATCGCGGCGTTCGTCGACGCGTGCGCCGTCGCGTCGCGCGGACGCGTGCTGGCTCAGGAGGACATCTACGGCCAGACGCGCGCGCTGTTCGAGCGATGGATCCGGGAGCGCGGTGCCGCGATCGAGTTCGTCGACGCCACGGATCTGGCGCAGGTCGAGTCGGCGCTGCGCGCCGCGCCGGCCACGCTGCTCTACGTCGAAGCGATGGCGAACCCGCTCCTTCGCGTTACGGATATCGCGGCGCTGGCCAGGCTCGCGCACGACAGCGGCGCGACGCTGGCCGTCGACGCGACGTTCACGTCACCCGTCCTCGTTCGTCCGACGGCGCTCGGCGCCGACGTCGTGATCCACTCGCTCACCAAGTACGTGAACGGACACGGCGACGTAATGGGCGGCGTCGTCGCCGGGAGCGCGGACGTCGCGAAGGCCATGCGCGACAGGACGATCCTCGACGGGTCGTACATGCCACCGCACGAGGCGTGGCTGACGATCCGTGGCATGCGCACGCTGGAGCTGCGCGTCCGGCGCCAGTGCGAGAGCGCGCTGCGCGTCGCCGAGCATCTTGCGACGCATCCCAAGATCGCGCGCGTCCGATATCCCGGGCTGGCGACGCATCCTCAGCACGAGCTCGCGCGGCGCCAGTTCGATGGGCTCTTTGGAGGCGTGGTCACGTTCGACCTGAACGACGCGACCAAGGCCGCGGCGTTCCGCTTCCTCGACGCGCTGGAGCTCGGCGCGTCGGCCACGACGCTGGGCGATCTCTTCACCGAAGTGCTGTATCCGGCGATCTCGTCGCATCGCCGCGTCGCGCCGGAAGAGCGGGCGCGGCTCGGGATCAATGAGGGCACGCTGCGCCTCTCCGTCGGGATCGAGGACGCGGAGGATGTCATCGCCGATCTCGACGGCGCGCTGAACGCCGTCTAGCTCCCTAGCGCTCCCGGCGAAGGTAGTCGAGGATCTCCGCCATCACGCGGCAGTCGACCTCGTTGTAGCGGCCGATCTCGCGCATCACGTCGGTGTCGCCGAGCATGACGCCGCGCTTGCGGGCGTCCACCGCGGCGTTCCACGCGCCGGCCATCGCGCCCGCGCCGTCGGCCAGGCCCTCGCCCCAATCGGTGGCGATGAGCCCCAGCGCGCGCATCGAGCGCGCGATGGGCTTGAGCGAGAAGGAGAACGCGCCGCGGACCACGACCGGCTCGGCCTGCACGATGTCGTGCAGGAGGTCGTACCACGGCAGGGTCGGCCAATCGCGATCAGGATGCCGAGCGCGCGCGTTGTCGTAGGCGCGCTCGAAGTTGCTCTGCTCAGCCGGCGACCAGTGCACGAGGCGCGCGTCTCCGACGGCGCACGCGACGTCGGCGCAGAGACCTTGGATGTAGGACAGCCAGTCATCGATCATCCGAGCCTCGGCGTCCAGGGTGAGGTCGTCGACGGTGAACTGGCGGAATCGCCACGCCGCGTCGCGATAGGTCCCGCATCCCACCTGGAAGATGAGCGCCTGTCCACCCTTGCGCGGAAAGGCGCTGAAGTCGTCCGCGAGATCCTGCAGGAACTCGAAGTCGACGAAGACCTCCACGGGCGGAACGACGCGCCAGCTCTCACCGCGCTGGACGCGCGCCGGTCGCACCGGATCGCCCCCGTCGCGGTTCACGGCGAGCACCGCGTCGAGGATGGGCGCTTCGCGGCCGGTGAGCCCGAGGGCGGTCGCCGAAAGCCGCGGGTCGTCCCAGCGCGTGATCCCGATCGCGTGGGCGCGCGCGCGATCGGAGACGCCGACGCGGGGCAGCAGTGTGAGGTCGGCCAGCTCCTCCGCGATTCGCCGCTTGGCCTCGTGCCACGGCGCGTCCTCGGACGCTTTCATGTTCGGCCAGAGCTCCGGCACGGAGGGGACGGGAAGGGCGCGCCACTCGGCTCCCTCGGTGCGCACGCGTCGGACCCACGCGGCGGCCTGCTGCACGATGTCGCGCAGGTCCGTGGAACGGCCGCGGATGAACGTGTCGTGTCGGACACGCGCGATGCGCTCCCAGCAGCGGTCACCGCGATCCTCGCCCTGCCGCCACCCGCGACCCGCCACGTACGCGGCGGGCGGCGTGTAGCCCTGCAGGCGTCCCAGGGCTTCGTTGTAGATCCACGCCTGCGCCAGCGTGTCGAGCTCGCTCGCTGCCGTGGTGAGGTCACCGGTTCGCAGGAGATCGAGCGTCTGGAATTTCACATCGACGACGCGGTAATGGCGGCCGTGCGAAAGTCCGATGACGGGCAGCTCGAGGGGATCTCCGCCGAAGGCATCCGGGCAGATCTCCGCCAGCACGTCGCTGCGAACGAGGAGATCGACGACTCCGTAGAGACGCAGCTGCGGATCCCGCAGCGGCGCCGCGCCGATGATCGGGACTCCGGAGCGCATCGCTTCCCACGTTGCGAGCGCGGCATCGAGCGATCTGCCTTCGTCGGGACGCTTCGCGATTCGCAGCACCTCCCAGCGCGTCGCGAGGTCCGCGATGACGGCGCGCTCGAAGGCGCGCCCCTGCTGCATGAGAAAGCGACCGAGGTCGAACGTCCGGTCGTAGCCGGGCAGCTGGTCGTCGCGCGGGAGCCCGTGGACTTGGGGATATTCCGCAAGCCAGTCGACGATCAGGTCGTTGCGGCACCAATTGCGCGTGTCGCCCGCCGAGACCCATTCGAGCCAGTCGAGGTCGGTGTGTGGATCGGATGGCAGACCGTCGTCTCGGAGGACGATCGCATCGCGTCCTATCGGGATCGGTCGACCTCCAGTACGTCGACGAGCCCTCGCAGGTCGGGCTCCTCGCGCAGCGCTTTCGCGTCCGTCGGTGCGCGCACGCCACCGCGGTTGGCCCAGTACACATCCATCCCGACGCGCGAGGCGCCGCCGACATCGTGCGCCGATCCCGCCACGAACAGCACGCGGCGCGGATCCAAACGAAGAGCATCGAGCGCCGCGCGATAGGGACGCGGATCGGGCTTGTAGGCGCCGGCGCGTTCGGCGGTCATCACGAGATCGAACGACCCGGCCTGCGACGCCGCGATCACGCCGAGCCGCTCCGAACAGTTCGTGACGATGAAGCGTACGTGACCGGAGAGCCGGGGCAACACAGCGGGGACGTCGGGCCATGTGTCGAACTCGCCCCAGCGTCGTAACAGCTCGTCGGCTTTCTCGCCTGGGAGCCCGATCTCGCGCGCGGCGTCGCGGACGGTGTCCTCGAACGGCGTGTACTCCTTGCCCCGGAGAAGCGCTTGCGACGCGGCGTGCCAGCGCATCCCGAGCTCGCGGCCGCCTGCGACGTCGGACCAGAGCGACCACGAGTCGAGGAGCGCGGTCAGCAGGTCGAACCCGATCGCCTCGTATCTCACGTCGCACTAAGTATCGGCAGGCGCGCGCCTGGCCTCGGATGAGGGCTCGCGGCACGTCGGTTGCATCCTCGTGCCACATGCGCGCGATCGCTCTCCTGGCCGTCCTCACCGTTTCGTGCGGCGGCCCGACGCAGGCGCCGACGGTGCCGGTGCCGGCGATCCCAGCGCCGACAGCGCCCTCGGTCTGGCCGCTCCGCGGGACGACCTCGTCGGATGCGGATGCGGTGCGCCGCCGTCCGCTCATCGTGAAGGTCGCCAACGACGCCGCGGCGCGGCCGCAGACAGGTATCTCCGCGGCCGATCTGGTGCTGGAGATCCCGGTCGAGGGCGGCATCACGCGCTACGCCCTCGTATTCCACTCGGAGGATCCCGATCGCGTCGGTCCGGTGCGCAGCGCGCGGCAGTCCGACCTGAACTACCTCGCGATGCTGAGGGCGATCGTCGTGCACGTCGGCGCGTCGGAAGCCGTGGCGAAGATGGTGCGAGAGGCGGCCAAGACCGGGGCGTTCGTGGACGTCGACGAGTTCGCGCAGGGAAGCGCGTTCGAGCGCACGACCGACAGGCCCGCGCCGTACAACGCGTACACCACCGGCGGGAAGATCCGCGAGGCGGCCGGGGAGAAGGGCAAAGAGAAGGTCGACGTCCCCGCGCTCGCGTTCGACCCGAGCGTGAAGGGTGCGAAGGCCGAGGGTACGGCCGCCACCTCTCTGACGATCGCGTATCTGAACCCGGCGCAGGTGGTGAAGTACGAGTACGACGCGTTGGGCGGCTACCACCGCACGCAGGGCAACCAGAAGACCACCGATCGCGGCAAGGAGGTGGTCCCCGACAACGTGGTGATCATCAGGACGGATATCAACGACATCGCCGGCACCGCGGACTCGGCCGGCGCGCCCTCCGTGGACTACCGCTCGACGGGAAGCGGTCCGGTCGTGGTGCTGCGCGACGGCAAGCGCTTCGAGGGAACGTGGAGCCGTCAGGGGAACGAGATGTACAAGTTCGTCGACAGCGCCGGTGCCACGATCGCGTTGAAGCCGGGATTGACGTGGATCCACATCGTCCCGACCACCTTCACCCTTGAGTGATCCGTACGGGACTCGACCCTAATCGCGCATGCGCGGGTCGAGCACGTCGCGCAGTCCATCTCCGAGCAGGTTCACCCCGAGCACCGCGATCGCGATGAGCACACCCGGGAATGCCGTGATCCACCAGGCGGTCCCGATGTAGTCGCGACCGGTCGCGATGATCGCGCCCCACTCCGGCTGGGGGATCGGCACGCCGAGTCCGATGAACGAGAGGCCGCTGCCGGCGAGCAACGCGGCGCCGAAGCGCGTCGCCGACAGGATGATCACCGGGGCGATGACGTTCGGCAGGATGTGCCGCGCCATGACGCGGCTTGCGCGCGCGCCGATCGCCCGCGCCGCCTCCACGTACTCGCGCTGCCGCGCGGAGAGGACGGAGCCACGGATGAGGCGTCCGTAGCCGGCCCAGCCGAAGAGGCCGAACGCCACGATGAGGTTGTCGAGGCTCGGTCCGAGGATCGCGACGATCGCGATGGCGAAGAGCAGGGCGGGGAACGCGAAGATGAGATCGAACGCTCGTGAGATCAGCTGGTCGACCCATCCGCCGTAGTAGCCGGCCATGAGGCCGAGCACGATGCCGCCACTCACCGAGACCAGCACCGAGAGCGTTCCCAGCCGCACCGCGAGCTGCGAGCCCCACACCACCCGGCTGAACAGGTCGCGGCCGAAGTCGTCGGTGCCGAAGAGATGCGTCGACGAGGGCGGCTGCAGCCTCTCGCCGACGCTGATCGCGATCGGATCATGCGAGGCGATGAGCGGCGCGAGGGCTGCCATCAGCAACACGCCGGTGAAAAGGATGAACCCGATCACCATCGGCGGGGAGCGCCGCGCGCGCTGAACGAAGGATACGAAGGCGTTCGGCCGGCGGTCGATGAAGACCGCCGGCTCGTTACGAATAACGGATGCGCGGATCGAGCCACGCATAGAACACGTCCACCGCGAGATTCACGAGCGCGTATGTGACAGCGGCTACCAGCACCGTCCCCTGGACGACCGGAAAGTCGCGATTGAAGATCGCCTGGACCGCGAGGCGGCCGATGCCCGGCCACCCGAAGATGTTCTCGATGATGAAGGCGCCGCCCAGCAGGGCTCCGAACTGCAGGCCGATGATCGTGGAGATCGGGATGAGGGCGTTCTTCAGCGCGTGCCGCAGGATGACCAACCGCTCGCGCAGCCCCTTCGCGCGCGCCGTGCGGAGATAGTCCTGTCCGAACACCTCGAGCATGCTCGAGCGGGTGATGCGCGCCTTCACCGCGGCGGAGTGCAGGGAGAGCGCGACGATCGGCAGCACGTAGCTCGCGGGCGAGCGCGCGCCGCTCACCGGCAGCCAGTGCAGATTCAGCGAAAAGATGATGATGCCGAAGAGGGCGATCAGGAAACCCGGCACGGAGAGTCCAAGGATCGCGATACCCATCGTGAGATAGTCGCCGGCGCCGCCGCGCTTCACCGCCGCGAATACCCCGAGTGAGATGCCGACGACCGTCGAGAGCACGACGGCACCGAGCGCGAGCGCGAGCGTGTAAGGAAAGCGGTCCGCGATCTCGAGCAGCACCTCACGGTGCGTGCGCGTCGATTCCCCCAGACTGCCGTGCGCGAGGCGCTCGAGGAAGCGCAGGTACTGGATCGGCAGCGGCTGGTCGAGTCCGAGCTCGTGGCGGATGGCCTCCACCTGCTCGGCCGACGCGGTGTCCCCGGCCAGCACCGTCGCGGGATCGCCGGGTATCGCGGACGCCATCAGGAACACGCCGAGCGATACACCGAGCAGGACCGGTACGGCCAGGAGCAGACGCCGCAGGACGTACCGGATCATGCTCGGCTCAGTCCATCGCTATCTGCGTATCCATGCGTCGTGCCAGTACAGACCGCCGGCCTGACCCTGCTTGAGGTCCTGCACCTTGGCGTTGACCGCGGTCTTCGAGACCGGCATGTAGAGGGGCTGCCACGGCGCTTCCTGCATCGTGAGCTTCTGCGCATCGAAGTAGATCTGCATGCGCTTTGCCTGGTCGAGCTCGGTGCGCCCCTTCTTGATGAGGTCCTCGAGTTGGGGATTGCAGTACAGGACGCGGTTCGAGCTCGTGACGCGGTCGCACGAGAGGAACAGGCTGAACATGTCGGGCTCGTTCCACGAGTAGCCGTTGAGATAGAGGTCGTGCTCGGCCTTCGGTGTCGCCGCGAGCAGGGCGCCCGACTCGAGCTGCTTGATCTGGAGATCGACGCCGACCGCCTTGAGCTGTGCCTGCAGCAGTGTCGCGATCTTCCCGTGCGTGTCGCTCGTGCTCGTGTAAAGGACCGGCTTGAACGGCTTGCCCTCCGGCGTCGTCCGCATGCCGTCAGCGCCCGGCTTGTAACCGAGACTGTCGAGCTCAGTCTTCGCCTTGGCCGGCTCGTACTTCAGTTCGAATTCCTTGAGCTTGGGGTCGTAGCCCTGGATCGACTCCGCGATCGGGCAGCAAGACGCTTTCGCGAGCTTGTTCTCGAAGACGACCTGCACGATCTCGTCCTTGTTCACCGCCTTTGCGAGCGCCGCCCGGAGCTTCGCGTTGTCGAACGGCGGTCGCTTCGCGTCGAAGCCGAGATAGGTGAGACCGAAGGTGAAGCTGTCGAAGACCTTGAAGCGCGCGTCGCTCCCGTAGCGGCTCAGGTCCTGCGCGCGCAGACCGAGCACGTCGACCTCGCCCGCGTCGAGTGCCGCGAGCTGCGTCGCGGGCTCCGCGATCACGCGATAGCGGAACTCCTGGATGAACGGCGCGCCGCGGTTCTGGAAGAGCGCGGGTGCCCACTTGTAATCGGGATTGCGCTCCAGAGTGATCTGCTGGCCGGTCTGGAACTCCTTGAGCTTGTATGGGCCGGTGCCGACAGCGGCACGGCCGATGTTGTCGTTCGCGGCCTTCACCGCCGTCGGCGAGAGGATCCCGGCATACGACACCTGCAGGTCGTGGAAGATCGGCGCGTACGGCTCTTTCATGTTCATCACGAAGGTCAGCTCGTCCTTCGCCTCCATGCTCGTGACGTTCTTGAACGTCTCGAAGATGGGCGACTTGGCGCCGACGCGCTGCAGCCGCTCGAAGCTGAATTTCACCGCTTCCGCGTTGAGGGGCGAGCCGTCGGTGAAGGTGATGCCCTTGCGGAGCTTGAACGTGATGCTCTTGCTGTCGGAGCTGACCGTCCAGCTCTCCGCGAGCAGCCCTTTGTAGGAGTTGTCGAGATCCTGATAGACGAGCGGCTCGTAGATCCAGCCGAAGATGGTCGATGAGACTGGATTTGAGGTCTGGTGGAGATCGAGCGTATCGGGATCGGTCGTCGCGACGAATGTCACCGCGCCGCCCACCTTGGTGACGGGGGGTGCGGACGACGCGGGTGCCTGGGCACAGGCTGATACCACCAGCACGACGATCGGAATCAGGCGAAGCAGACGATCCATACGCACCCCCAAAGCGAGGTCTCGACGGGCGGCAAGCCTAGCGCGCGTATCCTGCCCGCGCTATGCCCGAGGTCAGAAGCGAGTGGAATCACTGGAAGACCGAGCCGGTCGCTCGCGACGGAATGGTGACGGCCGAGCACCATCTGGCCGCCGAAGCCGGCGTCGAGATGCTGCGCGAGGGCGGTAACGCCGTGGACGCGGCCGTTGCCGCGGCGTTCGTGATGGGTGTCGTGGAGCCCTTCACCAGCGGCATCGGCGGCATCGCGGGCATGGTGATCCGCCGTCCCGACGGGACCGTCGTCGCCATCGATGGCGGCACCCGGGCGCCACGCGCCGCGCGCGCGGACATGTTCGAGCTCGTCGGCGGCAGCGCTCGCGGCGGCATGTACGGCTGGCCCGCCGTGAAAGACGGCGCGAACATCGAGGGTCCGGTGTCGGTGAGCGCGCCGGGCCAGGCGCCCGCCCTGTGCCTCGCGCTCGAGCGCTTCGGGAGCCTGCCGCGCTCGCGCGTGATAGAGCCCGCGGTCCGGCTCGCGCGCGAAGGGTTCGAGGTCGATTGGTACGTGTCGCTCTCCATCGCCATGTACGCCGAACGGCTTGGACGCGCGGGTGACGGGAAGCGCATCTTCTTCCGTCCCAGCGGCGCGCCGCTGCGCCCGCCGATCGGGACGGAGCCGTCGGATCGGCTCGTTCAGTCCGATCTCTCGCGCGCGCTCGAGGCGATCGCCAAGGACGGTCCGGGCGTTCTATACCAAGGCGAGATCGCCCGCGCGATCGTGTCGGGCGTGCGCGCGGAGGGCGGCATCCTCACGGAAGAGGACCTCGCGGAGAGCGAAGCGCGCGTCGTCGCTCCGCTGCAGACGATGTATCGCGGCCACCGCATCGTCACGCTCGACGGATTGACCGGGGGACCGACGATCGCGCGAACGCTGACCGTGCTCGACGCGTTCCCCGTGGGTTTGAAGGCACAGGGAAGCGTCGACCACCTTCATCTGGTCGCCGAGGCGCTGCGCGCGGCGTTCCTGTACCGCTTCTCATCGATGGCCGACCACACGACGCACCTGAACGCGGTCGATCATCAGCGCACGATGGTGTCGCTCACGCAGACGCT
>WNFV01005074.1_pt1 | contig 29046 bp, 27 predicted proteins | sample 5400101 | NCBI WGS metagenome assembly WNFV01 (sample SAMN13153361, study PRJNA577476) | soil metagenome | isolation source: 115 cm soil or saprolite under grassland replicate 1 | place: USA:California | collected 2016-06-15
TGTCGAGGTGGTACACCCGTGCGCGTCCGTCCGCGGTAAACGCGACGGCTCTACCCCAGGTGGCGGGTGACTCCCCAGGGTCGGGGCCACCGATTGGGCTGGGAGCAGGCGACGCGACTGCACCGGATAGGGTCGTAGTCGAGTCCAGGTGGCTGTAGATCTCCACGAGCTCGTCGTAGTCGTGCTGGTTTGGATGCTGGTTCGTGCTTGGGTCGCGCGTGTAGTCCATGCACGTGCCCAGATTTTTGTTATCGAAGTTCTCGTCCTGGTGGTCTAGCCCGAGGGTGTGCCCGACTTCCTGGCACATGACCAGATTCCGCCACGCTTGCGTGTTGTATGTGGCGGTGTTGAAGTAGGTGTCGTTCACGCGGACGCTGCCCTGCGTGATGTGCTTGCCTGATACCCATATCGTGGCCACGCCCAGCCAGCCGTTGTTGCCATAGGTGTCGTTGCAGACCTCGACACGTCCAGCGGGCGGCCGGCATCGTCGACCCCACGCCTGACCAGCGACCTTGGTCGTGTCCAGCACGGTCGACTTGCTCCAGTCCGAGGACGTCGTGTTCAGGTACGAGTCCCAGGCACTGGAGACGTTATCGCCCAATCTCAGCGTGAACGGGTTGCTGGTGCGCGCCCAGTGATAGCCGTTCCACGAATGGTTGGCGCTCGCCGGGGCGACTGCGACGGCACTCAGAGCAAGTACGACGACGACAACGACGATGAGTCGGCTCATGGAAGCCCCTCCCAACTTTCATGGCCGTACCCTCCCCGCGACGCGGCCAGTGCCAAGTGTACGGCCCGCTCGCGAAAGCCCGACGCACTCGCTCCGGCCGACGCAAACCTCGGAGCGTCAGCGCCTGCGCCGGCCGCGCGACAGAATGCTAGCCGGCGCTTGGCGCCTGGTATCCGACCAGCGGCGCCACCCCGTGGCGGTCTGTCTTGCCACATTTCGGGCAGACCGGCGCGTTCTGCTTCAAGTGGTCGTGCTGGGACATCGGCCTGGTGACCTCGAACCGCTGACCGCAGGCGAGGCATTCGAATTCGTAAATGGCCACGACTGCACCTCGGCGTTCCCAGTAAAACGCCCTCCCCGTATCGTATCGCCGAGACTTCGGTTTTCCCAGCCTGGATGATGTACAGCGTGTCTGCCGGATCACCCTGGCGCATTAGAACGGCCCCGTCCTCGAAATGCCGCAACTCGGCCCCTGGCGGCCAGCGCCGCCAGATCTTCGTCCGGTAGGTCCTCGAGGAGCGGCAGCCTCCGAAGACTTTGAACATAGACTTTGGCGGTCCGCGGCGCTGACTCAGACTCCATACGTATTTCTCCCCTCTGGATGCCAGGCACCGCCCGTGAGCGTGTGGCCTACGAATACGGCCGGCTGAGAATAGCCGGACCGGCCAGACGTAGCTAGCCCCGCGCGTTGCGCGCACGAGTTCGCGTGGCGGCAGGCCGGCAGACCACGCTGACCGCGCCGAGCACAACGAGGCCGGAGTCAGTTCCGCCGGCGTAGACCAGATAGCCGTAGTAGAGCGTTTGACCGCGTGGTCCGCCGCTGTTGATCGGATTGTTCGGCTCACCCACAAAGCCGTACGCCGCCGGCTGCGCGGCCGCGTCGGATTGCAATTTCGAAATGACATTCGAAGGACTGCCCGTGCACTTGCCGGTGGCGATGCACAGCGCGGCAGTGCCCGTCATGTGCGGGGTAGCCATGCTGGTGCCCGAAATGGTGTTGTAGCCGCCGCCTTTCCAGGTCGACAGGATGCAGACGCCGGGGCCGGCAATCGTGTGACCCACATCCGAACAGCCCGCCGTGGTGAAGTTGCTGAAGTCGGCGGCGGTTTCGTCCACGTCGGAGCGACAGGTTGCCGCGGCCCCGCCGCCTGGCCGTCCGTTGAAGTCGGCCATCGCGCTGACCGTCAACACCTCGTTGTCTCCGACCAGGTGTGCGACGGCTCCGGTTCGGGTGAGGGTGAGTAGTTCGTGGGCTCTGGCAGCGTTTCGAATTTCTCCCTCGGGCACCGAAGCTTCACGGCCACCTTCACTACGGCGCTGCCGATGGGCTCACTGGTGACAGCCACTTCAACCGATTCGAGCGGAGGGACGTCCGAGTTCTCGCAGTGCCAGGCCGTAGCGTCCGATGGCGCGACGGGCTCGTTCGCCCTGACCCGCGCTTTGCGACGGTCGAGGTTGGTAACACGCTGGCGAGTCAGGCGACGTGGACGGTGCCGGCCCCGTGTGTCTGGCGCACGCCCATCGATGTGCGCCTGGTGGACGAGGCGGATGGCGCCACGGCAACGCAAATCAACTGGGACGAGGTCACCAACACCTTCGGCTTGGGCGGCCGAGCAGGCGCCTTCGCGCAAGGTAGTCCGGGCAGCCTGGCCACGCAATGAGCGAGTCTCGGTCTTGCAGATACCCCCGTAGTGGATAGCGGTCCGCCGGTCAGAGTGTCACGCTCGCCTTGCCGCTAACCTTCATGCCACGCGCAGCCGGGCACACGTATCGGGTGGAGGTCGCGCCGAGCGACGACATCGGTCACCAGGACGCTTTCGTCTCGACCGGCGAGTGGCGCGTGGTCGCCAGCGACTAACTTCCAGCCCGGCCGTAGCGCCTACCATCGCCCGCTAGCAGGCGATATCGAACCCTGACACGCGTTGTCGGCTCGTTCGCAGGGCAGTTTGGCACCACGCGAACTGCTGACTAAGAGACAGTCAGCGGCACCGGCGCGTTTGTTCTGAGCCTCGCGCGTGACAGCTGCTCGAGTGCCTGGCGGGAAATCCCGGTTCTGTGGGTCAGATCTGTGAATCCTCGTAGTTTGCGGTCGGCCTCACGCGTAGCGTGCTCCTGAGATTGAAGGTGACCCCAAGCATGATCTACATAAGCCTAGCCGTAAACAAGCCCAGCGCCGATGCCGTTTTCGTCTCCTCGTCTAGCCAGGTATCCGCGGAGTTTGAGGATGCCGTGCCAGTCACGCAGGTGTTCGGTCGCGATGCGGCCGCCGCCACTCGGGAGCATGCTCGTAAGCTGGCTGACTGGATAATGCGCAGTGCGCGTGCACGGTCCGACGCTGTCGGTCAACGCCCCACCTGAGTGCGGGCGGCACTTCGAGACGCCCGCCCGATGTTGCCTGCCGCGGGGTCGATCCCGACAACGCGCAGCCCAAAGCGTCGCGTGAGCTCGATCGCATCTTCGCCGTCACGCACCCGATGTTGACGGCGAGGACCTTCTCGGGCACCTCGAGCGAACCGACGAGATCGAATAAGGAGTCCGGCGCGCGTGGAATCAGACTGTCGTCGAGAGATCGCTGGAACGCGCCTTCCATGCGCCCGTACTCCTCGTCATCCACCGCGTCCACGGCCGTGACTATACTGGCGCCGCGATGGACGCCGATCTGTTCGCGCTGCCTCTTGGCGATGGCCGACAGGTGGACGTGGTCGTGGCGGGCCTAGATGACGGCACACCATTCGTCCTCCACCACGGGACACCTGGCGCCCGAGCCGAGCGCGTGCCGATCACGGGCGTAGCCCATGCAATACGTTTGGCCGTAACGTCTGGTGGCGGTTCGAACCGGCGAATCTCCCACTTCTTACCCGACACATCCGGCAGCGGCGACGCCAGGTTTTGCTGTGGGCGAACCATCGCTCGGGTGGCTGTTCATTCCCGCGGCGGCGAGATGGATCCCGTGTGATCCCCGCGTAGACCGGCTCATCGGGGTGATGAGTCCCGCTCCGCCAGCAATTCGCGGACGCAGCCCATCAATGAATCGAGGAAGGAACAATGCGAGTCGTTGTCAGTGAGTTCATGAGTCTCGACGGCGTTGTGCAGGCGCCCGGCGGTCCGGAGGAGGACACCAGCGGCGGGTTCCGCCACGGTGGCTGGTCGATGCCGTTCTTCGACCCTGAGGTCATGGGGCAGGTCATCAGCGAGTTCGCCGAGCGAAGCGATGCGCTGTTGCAGGGTCGTCGTACGTATCAGGTGTCGGCCGCGGCGTGGCCTGAGCGCGGGGGCGACCCGTTCGCGGATTGGATCAACCGTGTCCAGAAATACGTGGTGTCGGACACGCTCTCCGAGGCGGATCTCACGTGGAAACCGACGAAGGTTATCCGTGGCGCCGACCTCGTCACGGAGGTGGCGGCACTGCGTAACCAGCCGGGCGGCGACATCTACGTCTATGGCAGCCTGTCGCTGGTGCGAGCGTTGCTGACCGCCGAGCTGCTGGACGAGCTCGTCCTCATGGTCGAGCCGATCACGCTCGGGGGTGGCAAGACCCTGTTCCCCAATGACAGCGAAGTGCGAAAGTTCGAGTTGATCTCGGCCAAGACGGCGGCCACAGGCGTCCAAGTCTGCCGTTACCGCTCCGCCCACTGAGAGAAGCACGGCCGTTCTGGATCGAGGAGCCGCGCAGGTGCATCGACGTCGGGGTAAAGCTCGCTTCGCTATATCCATGCGCGTTGCGACGAGAATAGCCGTCACGGCCAGGTGAACGAGTCAGCAGGCAAACAAACGCGCGCGCGTCGGCTGGTGGAGGTCGACTGCTACGCCGGCTCTCGCGCCGAAGAGACGCCACGCCGTTTCCGGCTCGGGGAGCGCCAGGTAGAGATCGCCGAGGTGATCCAGAGCTGGCTCGAGCCCGGCTGCCGCTACTTCAAGGTACGAGACACCGAGGGCAGCCTGCACGTCCTTCGCAACGATGTGGTCTCCGACCTCTGGGAGTTGACGAAAGCGCGCGGCTAGCCTCAGTTCGGTGGGCCATCGCGCCCCTTGACCAGGGCTAGTGTCTGAAATGTTCAACCAGAACCAGCCCGAGCCTAGCTCTCGGGCGTTCCCAGGGCGATCCATCGCCGGCAAGCCCTTCCGGGACATAGTCACGGATCGTCCAGTACTGGTAGAGGGCGTTGACGATTCGGACTCCGGCCTCGATGTGACGGCGCTCCAGCGACCAGCTCAGCGCAGCGCGAATGTTGGGGTGTTCCCCTTCCAGCCAATTCAGCCACAGTTGCTGATAGGGGCCGCTAAGTTTGGGCTCCGTTTCCTCTGCCAGCTGGAGCCAGTATTGGAGATGCGTGTCGTGGAGAAGCAACCATTCATCTGAGGCAATGAGCAAGTCACGCGCGTACTGGCGCATCGTCTCGAGCAATGCATACCGCGCTTCGCCGCGCTGCAGCGTGTGTGGAACGACGAGTGACTTGTCGACGAGCGCCGACAATAGCTCCAGCACTCGTTCAGGCTCCATGCCCTCGCCGGCGCAAACGGCTTCGGCGGCGGCGAGGGACCAGCCTCCGACGAACACTGAGAGCCGCCGCAGCAGCCTCCGCTCCTCTTCGGAGAGCAGCTCATAGCTCCAATCGATTGCGCCGCGTAGCGTGCGGTGATGACTGTGCGTCAGATGGGATGTCGCGGCCAACGCGAGGTGGTCGTCAAGTCGCGCGGCGATCTGTTCGGCTGTGAGGACGTTGACACGCGCGCTCACCAGCTCAATCGCGAGAGGTAGGCCGTCTAACTTACGGCAAATCGTGCTGACTACCGCGGTGTTATCTGCGGTGAGTGCAAAATTGGGCAGGATTGCACGCGCGCGCTCAACAAAGAGTTGAATCGCATCGAACTGATCGATGTCATCCGTCGGGAGAGAGGACGGCGGGAGCGACAGTGGCGATAGTGGATATCGCATTTCACCCGCAATGGAAAGCGGCTCGCGACTGGTAGCCAGAATGCTTGTCTCCGTCGCTGCCAGGAGAGTTCCCGCGAGTTCAGCACACGCGCTCAGAACGTGTTCGCAGTTGTCCAACACCAGCAGGACGCGCTTGTCTTGGAGCGCGTCCTGCAATCTCTCCAGCGTTGTGCGACCGGGGTGATCGACCACATTCAGGACTCTCGCAGCAGCCTGAGGAACCAGCGCCGGATCCGCCAGGTGCGCAAGTTCAACCCAATGAGCGCCGTCCGTGTAGTTGCGCTGGACCTCTTCGGCGACTCGCAGCGCGAGACGGGTCTTGCCACAGCCCGCGGCGCCTGTCAGCGCGACCAGCCGTGACGACAGAACGAGGCGCCGCACTTCAGCTATCTCGCGCCGGCGACCGACAAAGCTGGTCAGCACCGTCGGCATGCGCGCTCGTACGCCGCGCGCTGGTGTTGTGTCGCTATCTTCTGCGTTCATAACAGACGCTCATCGACCCGCCGCAGCGGGCGCGTCGGGTCGCCCACGAGGCCATGCTGCCTCCTCCCCCCGAGGGCGTCAACTTGCACTGCGGGACGAAAGGTGCACGGCCGAGGCGACACGTACCGCAAGCTCTGATGATGCGCAGTGAGCCAACGCCTCGATTTGCGACTTCGAGAACGGTCGTCACGTCTTCGTCAAAGCAGCCGTAGACGCACGTACCCCGCTGGTTGCGTGAGGAGCACCCTGTTTACGAACATGTCGGCGCCGCCTATGCCCAGACCGCTCGGCTGGAGCGATGACGATTCGGACCGGCCCGAGGATCAGGCTGCCGTCCTGCTCGACAACGACCAACACGATCTGCCAGCGTTGTGCAGCGCGCCGAGTGACTCGCCGACGGCGGCTCACCCCGTCAGCCAAGCTAGCGCGATTAGCCGCGGACCGAAGACGCTTGACATCGCCTTCACCACAAATCCGGGAGAGCCCCTTTTCAGAGCAACACGACAGCCGGATTCCGATCGCGTTCTCCGTACACGCTCGCATCCCGCTCCTGGGCCATCTTATGTGGCGGATCTTCGGCCTCAGCGCGTGGCCCGTCCGGTTCGAGCAGGCGCCCACGCCGACACCGGCCGAGCTGTCGCCGTTCCTAGCACAGATATGACGGAGCGCCATCATATCATTATTTGCATGTCGCTCCCCATTCGGGGTCAACGGCAATAACCGCATCGTGTGTGCACAGCCTGCAACTGCTCCTCATACCGATGCAATCGTGCGGCTGACGAGTGCAGTTCACCCGCTACGGTTAGTGAATGCGGATGTTTGGCGGCTTGCTCCACTAAAGTCGATACATCCCAAACTGAAGGAGTGCACGATGATTAGAGATCAGATTGCTAGTTTTTTTTGGGGACAGTTTGGCCACCCCAGCGGGTTATTTGGTCGGTTCATTGGAAATGGCATGGCGCGCCGCAACGTGTATGACGGCCGTTGGACAGTTTCACTGTTGGACATCCAGCCGCAGAGCCATGTCCTGGAAATCGGCTTCGGGCCGGGCGTGTCCACCCAATATGCCGCCGCGAAAGCCCCCCGGGGTTTTGTGGTCGGCATTGACCACTCCAGAACAATGGTGCAAGCTGCGCGCAGGCGAAATGCCGAGGCGATCAAAGCCGGACGAATGGATCTCAAAGAGGGTGACGTGGCCTCGCTCCCGTATCCCGATGAGTGGTTTGACAAGGCGTTTTCCATTCACTCGATCTATTTCTGGACCAAGCCTCTAAACTCCCTGAAGGAACTGCGGCGTGTGCTGAAGCCGGGCGGATTGCTGGCGATCACGATCCAGCCAAAAGACAAATGGAACGAGTTGCAAAGACGCGAATCGAGTTTGCGGACGTTGTATTTCAGCGCGGATCTCACCGCACTGTTTTCCGACGCAGGCTTTCGAGAGGTGCGCGTGGAAGTTTGCCCAGAGCCAGACAAATTCCCTGGCGAGTGTGTGCTCGGCGTAAAACAACTTGCGGCGATGACGACGGCTGAGCCGCCGTAAAACCCCGTATGGTCCCCCGTCCGCACCCTCGGCCGCCCACGCCGCCGCATGGTAGCTGCGTATGTTGATGCCGAATTTCCCCGTGACCTGGGAAGATCCCCAGGACGCGGATCTGCTCTGGGAGCATGAGCGCGCGCATTGGCCATATCCGGTGACGCCACTCTCCAGCGCGCTGCTGCCAGGCCGCTGCGCGTGTGACGCTTGCTGACATTCAAGCCTTTGTCGACGCGCTCGAGCACCTGGCGCCAGCGCAGCCGCTACGGCACACTGCTGGCGATGTGCGCCTTGCAGCCCGGGGCCCAAATGTCCGTACGAGCAGCTCCTGGCAGTCGTCCTTCTGGGTGACGGAACAGCTTGGGGCTTGAGCCCTTTCACGCGTTTGAGGCTCCTTCGACTTTAACGGCCCGAAGGCCAGGAAGTTGATCAGCAAGCGCCGGACTTCTTGTTCTTGTAGTAGACCAGCCCCGCCATCTTGCCAGGCCTGAACGTCGAGTGGATGAGACCGGTTCGCCTCCCGCGTGTTGTCGGCCTGGGCATCGCGGCCCAATTGTCGGCGGTAAGGAGGACTGTAGTGATGTACGGCATGGCAGGCGCTGCTCCTCGAAAGTTAAATCGGGGCAAGCTGCGTGAGGCAACGTAACAAGCCAGCTACAACAGCCACACAGTTCCCCTACGGTTGTCCTACACTTGGTTTTCGGAACCGCGCGCCCGGTTCTGGGGGAGGACGACAGGATCGGTTGGCCGCGGCGTAGGCGGTCGCATAGGACCTCGCCCAGTTGGGTACTGCATCGCTCGCGCTCCGCCTTCGAATCAGGCTAGCCGTATCGCGCTGCCCATGGTGCCTGTGCGCGGATCGGCGCGGGTGACCGACGTACCACTCGTCGAAGGCCAAGCCGTGACGTTCGCCGAGCTGCTGCGCCAGCTACGCGCGCGCGCTGGAATGACCCAGGAGGCACTGGCCGAGCAGGCGGGCGTCAGCCCGGCGACCATCGCCGCACTCGAGCAAGGTCTCCGCCGCCGACCCTATCCGCACACGATCGCGCAGATCAGTAACGCGCTAGCGCTCACTCCGGCCGACCGCGCCACCCTGCTTGCTCGCGCAAGCGGCACTCCCGAACGAACGCCGCGCCCGCCGCGGCTCAAAAGCCCGCCGCCCGCACACCAAGCCGACGTCGCGCCACGCGTCCCAGTGCCCGCGACGCCGCTCATCGGACGCGAGGCTGACATCGCCGCCGCGCGCACGATGCTCCTGCTGCCCGAACCGACCGCCCGACTCTTGACTCTGGTTGGGCCGGGCGGGGTGGGCAAGACGCGTCTGGCGCTGGCTGTTGCCATGGCCGTTGTCGACTCGTTCCCGGATGGCGTTGCGTTCGTCGATCTGGCTCCGCTGCACGATCATCGGCTCATACCGGCGACCATCGGCGCCGCGCTGCGCCTGCATGCCACCGGTCGCATGAGCGCGCGCCAGCTCCTGCTCGAACACCTGCGCGACCTGACCGCACTCCTGGTTCTGGACAACTTCGAACACCTGCTGGGTGGAGCGCAATTCCTGGGCGAGCTGCTGGAGACGTGTCCGCGGATCCGCCTGCTCGTGACCAGCCGCACGGTGCTGCATCTGCGCGTCGAGCGGCGGTTCACTGTTGAGCCGTTGGCGCAGCCCGCAGATCAGGAGCCATCATTAAGCGCGATCGCCACCTCGCCCGCCGTGCGCTTGTTTGTCGAGCGGGCGCAGATCGTGGCGCCGCAGTTCACCCTCGACGGGCGCAACGCCGAGACCATCGCAGCGGTGTGTCGGCGGTTGGACGGCATGCCGCTGGCGATCGAGCTGGCCGCCGCGCGGGTTGGCCTGGTGGGACCCGAGATGATGCTGCGGCGCCTTGATCGGCAGCTGCAGCTGCTCACAAGTGGCCGGTCGGATCTCCCCGAACGGCAGCGCACGCTGAGTAACACGCTGGCGTGGAGTTATGACTTGCTCGGGCCCCGCGAACAGATGTTGTTCCGGCGGGTGGCCGTCTTTGCCGGCGGCTGGACGCTCAGCGCGGCGGAGACCGTGTGCAGCGATGCCACCACCCTCACGCCTGACGAGATCCTCGAGCCCCTCGAAGGTCTGGTCGACAATAATCTGATCCGACGGCTCGACACGAACGAGGCGGAGCCACGCTTTGCCATGCTCGAAAGCGTGCGCGAATACGCCGCCCAGAAGTTGCATGAAATAGGCGAGTACGACAGGGTCCGCGCACGGCATAGCGAGTGGTGCCTTGCGCTGGCCGAGCAAGCCGCGATCGAGCTGACCGGCCCGCTCCAGGCCATGTGGCTCGAGCGACTAGATCGTGCGCTCGACAACGTCCGATTGACCCTGGGCCGGCTCTACGAGCAGCAGCAGACGGAGCTGGGCCTCCGCCTGGCCGGGGCGCTCGGGCGCTTCTGGTCCACTGGACGACACGTCGCCGAGGGACGCGAATGGGTAGAGCGATTCCTGGCCCCGAAAACCGCGGAGTCCGCGCCAGCAGCGGTGCGTGCCAGAGCCTGCTACGCGGCGGGCGTACTGGCCAGCATTCAGGCCGACCAGCAGCAAGCGGTAGCGCGCTTGGAGCAAAGCATCGAGCTCTACCATCTGGCCGGCGACACCGTTGGTGCGGTGCGGGCGTTGAATACGCGCGGTGGTGTGTCGTACGACACGGGCCAGCTCGCGTTCGCCGCGGCTCTGTGGCAGCAGTCGCTGGCGCAAGCGCGCGCGGCCGGCGATCTCGGCGAGGCGGCGCACGCCCTGGGCAATCTTGGCGAGGCCACCTTTCACATGGGCGATGTCGAAGGCGCGGCAGTGAGCTTCGCCGAAGCGCTCGCGCTCGCCCGCCAGGCCGGCCGCCCCGACGTCGAGGCGATGGAGCTCGGCAATCTGGGGAACGTGGCCCGCGCCCGCGGTGACCTGACACGGGCGACGACGCTGCAACGCCAGGCGCTCGTCCTCAAGCGCGAGCTTGGCGCGCGTCGGCATATTGCGATCACACTGTCCGATCTGGCCAGCATCGCCGCCATCGAGGGCCGCGGTGCGCGTGCCGCCCGGCTGGTGGGCGCGGCGAGCGCGCTACGCGAGCGGATCGGCACGCCCCAGCCGGTGCCCGAACGAGTGGACATGGAAAGCTCCGTCGCGACCGTGCGCGCAGCGCTGGGCGAGGAGGTGTGGAGCGCGGAGTTGCAGGTGGGCGCGGCGCTGACGATGGAACGAGCGATCGACTTCGCGCTGGAGTGACGCGCCGCGCCCGTTTGCCTCGGACCTGTGGCTTCAGCCTCTGATTTTGTGCGTCTGGGTGAGCTCGAGGTGCAACATCTCGCGCTCGTCCGAGATCTGCGTGCGCAGGAACTCCTTGTACTGCGTAGCCGCGTCGGTCCGCGCCCTGTTAGTCAACGCCACGGAGTCCCTGGGGTAGTCATACGACTCCGTTTTCGCTGGGTAGTGGACCACGTTCCTCTTCCAGTTCGTCGTCCCCTTCGTCGTCACGCTGATCTTCCTGTCTGCGTGGGCCATCCGTCCCTCCCGCTGTCATCGTGATGGCACATAGTCTTGTCGCTTTGACCTGGCGGCGACAGCGACAGTGCACCAATACTTACCCCTACAGTTCGCGCCTACCCGATTGGATTCGAACAGTCGTAGTCAGTGTAGGGGGAGCGTCGCTGTTCGACTCCGGTTGTCCCGGCGCATTCTGGCAGCCGAGCTCGACGCCGCAATGGACGCGAGCACCTCGCCCACGGGGGAATACGCATGCCCTGGTGCAAAGTCACCATCACCTACGCGGGAACCGGTTATTCCCAGAACTTCAAACGGCACCTCGCCGTCCATAGCCACCCGCTGTCACAGCAGTTCAACCGGGACGCGAAGTTGACTGCAGTGAACCAGATCAACGCCAGCTTGCCGCGCGGACATCGACCGAATCCGGTAACGGAGAACCTGCTCGGCATGGCGGGCCAGGGCGACCAGATCCAGGCTGATCCGGGCACCAGGTTTCGAGCAATCTAGATCATCGCATGTGCTCGGCGTTGGGAGTGCCGGATTGGCAGGGCGCGCTCGAAACGGAGGAGTTCACGTTCCTCCCAGCATATGGCGACGACGAGCTGCACTACGGCATACCGAAGTCGCTGGCGCTGGTCGACCGAGTCGACAAGTCGCCGGATTTCGCGCTCGAGTTCGTCAGCAATCTGAATGCGCCGTCACCAGCGGACAGCCTGTTCGCGACCATCAATATGTGTCTGGCACGCGGCGGCGATGCCCGCGCGGCATATTGCACGCTGGCGACTGATAAGCCGACGGCAACCGCGCTGCCCGCGACGTTCACGCCCACGGCGTTCTGGTATCTCGAGGCCACGAATGAGCCACAGGCGGTGCAGCAATTCGCCTGGGAGGACGTCGATCGCGCGCGCGTCTTCCAGCACATGTCCAGGGAGCTCGGCGTGCGCGTGTGGAACGCGTTGCCGCGCTCGAGCACGCTCGCCGCGCGCGCAGCGATTGAGTGCGGCATCGCCGCCTTTCTGCCGCGAGTGCCGACCAAGGTTACCTTCGAGCCGCGGGCATTGCTCGCGGCGCTGCGCGGACTGAATCCGCGCACGACCGAAGGCAGCGTGTCTCTTGACGCGGTGATTGCGTACTTTAAGGACAGCCTCGCCAGCACACCACTGAAGTTGGCGGGCCCGGTCGAACCAAGCCGCCGGCGCGACCTCGCACTAGCGTTGGCTGGCCACGTTGTGCACCACTTGGCCGTGCCCGAGCGGACGCCGCGCATTTCAGACGGGCCACATATTGCACTCCGCAACGTAGACGGGTTGCCGGATCCGACGGTGTGGGATCTGAGCACCCCGCTACTCACGACACTGCCGCGCATGCTGCAGTTCGATCCATTCACGCGCATTCTCAGCGCCGGCGGGCGCGGCGCGGTTACGTTCTTTACGCGGGTGCCGCCGTTACCCAAAGACTTGCTCACGCAACGCGTGGTGGTCAATGCGAACCTGCCACCCAATATCAGCAACGTCGAGGCGATCGATCTCACGTTGCGCGTCGGCGCTGATCTGTCCCCCAACAAGAAACAGCAGCCGTACACCATCACGCTCCATCCCGCGAATAACGAGGCCCCGCGCGCAGTCGAGCTGAAGTACCGCAAGGCGAACCCAAAGCGATACAGCGCTCGGCTGCGCCTGGTATCCGAAGCCGGGCTTCGGACATCAGACTGGTTCGACTGCACTGACGACTACCTGTATATCGGGACCGAGCGCCTCCCCGCGCACAGCGTCACGGTGCGCGCATCGGCCGATCTCGTCCAGCAGGCCGCGCTGGACGTAGCCGTTACGCATGCCGACGAAGCGGGCAACCTGCGCTCGCAACTCGGCCCGGCCAATCCCGCGGTCACGTTCTTGATGGCCGACATTCCCGACGCGGCGCGTATTCGGGTCACCGCGCGCGACGTCAGCGACGCGAACCGCATGCTGGTCCTGGAGGACTTGCCGTGTCGTTCGGTGTATTTCGCGACCAACATGTTCCGCTCACGCTATCGGTGGCGGCGTGCGACGGACGATCAGGACACGCCTGCCGAGTGGTCCGACTACCTGTCCTCGAAAGAGCCCCTGACGATCCATGCCTGAACCAATGCGCGACCTACCCGAAGGATTCCAGGTTGGTGAGCTGTATTGCTTCCCGCAAGGCGAGTCGGGAGTGGACTTCGCCTACGTGCCGGGCAGCCCGCGCATCGAACTGCACGGCGATGGCCGTCCGGCCATTGGGCTGCTGACCAGCCCATCGATCGCCGTGCTGTCGACCGAGACGGTGTGGTCTGCCGAGCCTGCCGCGCTCGACACGGTTGTCCAGGAAATCCGAGCTCGCTATCGCATTCCGCATGCTCGCGTGCGGATGGCCGAACTGTCAGACGCAACCACCAGCCTGACCGTGCGCCGGCCGGATGGGAGTGGCCAGACCTTCGGTCCGCAGCCGACCTCCGGTATGGAGCCGCATCGCGCCGCGTTCAGCGAGCACGTGAGCACGTCCGACCTCGACGCGGTGCTCGCGGCGTTGCGCGGTCGTTCCGGAGTGCTGACGATTGTCTACCGCGCCACCCTGATCGTTCACGAAACGGTGGCCGCACAGATCGACGGCGATCTGGCTGAGGACCTGAAGGCACTGGCGCCCAAAGCAGTTGAGAAGAAGAAGCCGTCGCTATTCGGTCTCGGCAAGCAGCCCGAGCCAACAGTTGTGCCGGCTCCGGATCTGGCAAAGTGTGCGGCGCGCGTCGAGGACGCACTGGCCGCCGGTCGCCTGACCCTGACCACCACCGCCACGCCCAACGCTTCGCGCGAGCTCCGTTCGCGCATCGAGACTGCCCTGCGCACCAGCGTCACCAAGCACCTGTGCGAGCAGCTCAGCGCGATCGGGGAGGACGCGCAATACGTGTCGTCGCTGGCCGTCCGCAAGGCGGAGAACGGAGTGGAGGACGTGCACTACTCAATCGAGCGGTCCCTGGATGTGGGCGTTTGGCTTTCTGAACACGGTGGCCCAGGTGTGGTCACCAGCGCGACGCAGTAACAGCGATAAGGAGATTGTGCTCATGCTCTCGCTCGCTTCGACTCACATCGCCAAGAACATCCCTGGTCCGTACGGACCTACGGACCTACGAACCTACGTCCTGTACCCGGACACGGACAAGCCGAACACCTATTACGTGCTGCCCGAGACGCCGACATTCCTGCCGATGAGCGGCGGCAAGGGTCCGAGCTTCAACATGCTCTGGTGGTATGGCACTGGAAACACAGTCGGCGGCATTTGCACGTTCACCGTCGCGCTGCCCATGCCGGACTGGAGCCGCACAGACGTGCGCGATGCACTGACCCTAGCGGTCAACGACGATCCGGACGTACGCGAGTACTCGGAAAAGGTGTTTGGTCTGGCGAAGGCATATGCGGCCAATGATGCGGTGGCGATCGAACAGTACCTCAAGGCGCTGGAAATTAAAGACGCGGAGGGTCGCGCGCTGACCCACTCGTTCGATGCAACGCGAGGATCTGAACAGTTCAGACCGGCCACCAAGCAGAAACTCGATTTCCTTGCGGTGGAGCTGACCAAGGGCGCAGTGACAGTTCAGGGCTTCAAATCCGCTAAAGTCGCGAATGACCCCCTCAGCGTTGAGTTCGACGGCACTTTTGCGACCACTCCGTCGGGTCTGTCCAGCAACGCGGCGGTGGTCACCTTCAACCTGGACCAGAGGAATGCCACCCTGATGTGGCAGGCCATGGGCGGCCCGCCCTTTGCGGGCCTGGATGCTCTGCCCGACAGGGCCGAGTTAACGAGCAGCGTGATCACGGTCAAGTATGCCGTCGAGTTTGATGGGATGCTGCCGGGCGCCGAGGCAATCGTGACACTGAGGAAAGAGTCCGTAGCCAAGGTGCTGACCGAACAGAAATCCAGTTACAGCAGTTGGAGCGGCAAGCGTACGTGGGACGAAGTCGTCGGCAAAGACTACAGAACCCTAGCTCGCGACTCGATGGAGGTCCGGATCCCGAGCAGCCAGTATTCGGCCGTGCCGCCGGGCGGGACGAAGAGTGTGAAGGACGTGTTGACCGACTGGGCTTCCGCGCAACTGGTCAGCATGCTCGCGGCGCAGCTGCCTGACATCAAGCTGTCCGACCTGATGACCGGCAAAAAGGATTCGATCACTCAGGTCCAGGACCAGAGCCGCACGTACAAGCTGTCCACCGCCATTGGCGTCGCCCGTAATCCGCAGGGCATGCTGCCGAAGGTCAACGGACTGGTACAGAGGGACACCCTGGACAACTACTTCTCGACCATCGACCTGAACAGGGTGCCGTGGGTCGACGTGACCGTAACAGTAAATCCGCTCGCGCGGGCGCGGATGAAGACCAACAAGATCGGCGCGATCGCACTGAAGCGGTTGAACTTCGGGAGCAATCGATTGCGCACCGCCGACAATCTCAAACGTGACGTGACCGTTCTGCCTTTCGAGGCGGAGGGCAGCGGCGCCTTATCGCAGGTTCAACTGTTGGGCCAGTTCGGCATTAAAGAAAAGGACGCCGTGGTCAGCTACGACTACGAGGTCTCGTACACGGACGGCACGCCCACGTACCGCGTCGACAACAATACCTTGCCGCAGGGCAAGACCAACGTGGACCTGTCGGGAGCCGACCTGGGCGTGTTGCAGAAGACGCTGGATGCTCAGTGGCTGCCATGGGGTCTCATCAGCAGCGCGCGGTTGGACGTCCAGTACGCCGACCTGTACCAGTCCACGTTCATGCTGACCAAAGACAACGCGAAGGCCGAAATCGTCAAGCCATTGGGTCGCAAAATCGATCAGAACCTCCAGTACCGGCTGACGCTCAATATGACCAGCGGTACTCCGGTGGCCTATCCGGCGGCCGCGGACGCGTGGGCCGAGGTCAATCGGGAGGCCACTGGCCTGATTCCTCTGCGTAGCCCGCTCGGCGACGCCGGACTGACCGAAGCAATCTTCAATCTTGACACCGACGTGACCAGCGCTACATCGCGCGTGGAGTACGCGATGGAGCTGCCGGGTGGCATCCAGCGCCTGTTCTCGAAGGTCATCAGGCTAGACGCTGCCAAGAAGGCGACTGACACGTGGTCGGTGGCCACACCGGTGAACGCCGACGCCACCTTCACGTTCAAGAAACTAAAGGTACGCAACGGTCAGGCCGAGCAGCCCCTGGACGATCAAATCGAGACGCCACGCGTGACGAATCCAGAGTTCACGTTCGGTATGACGAAGGTGGAAGTGCTCTGATGCTCGGCGACGGCGGGAAGGTGGAGCTGACTGGTCTCGACGGACTCCTGGTCTATCGCGACCACGACGTCAAGAACTTGAGCCAGTTCTACTACACCTCAGCCCGGCCCAGGGTGGCCCGCCTAGGAACGGACTGGCAGCTGTCGTTCGTGGAGTATCGGCGGCCCTCCAATGGGTCCGCCGGTGCGCTGTCGTGCATCGTCGATCTTCAGCCGAGTGATGCGGAGCTGACGGCGCTCGACTGCCAGCTGCGCGAACGGTGCGGGGGACCCGTCACGCTGACGCCGATCCCCTGGACGGCCGGCAGCGTGACCGCCGTCTTTCTCGGCGGAATGCCGATGACCAGCGTGCCGTCGCTTATCGGCCCCAACTCAACGTTGGTCAAGGTCGATCTGTCGACGGAGCAGTACGTGCAATTGCAGGCCAGGCTGCAGAAAGGTGATCCAAACATCATTTCGATGGCCTACAGCCTTAGCTACGACGTGCTGCGCACTGCCTATCAGGGCCGGATCAGGCTCGACCAGGAGAAGTTCCGTAGCTGGGCGCAGACCAGATGCAGTCTGGGGCTCCTGGTTCTGGACATCGAGTGGTCCGAGACCTTCGAAGAGCTGCGCAGTGCTGGGGCGATCCTGGTCGAGATCATCAATAGCACGGACGCGGAGTATCCCCAATTGCGTGCTGCGTTCATGCGCAGCCTGGAGGCGATCATGGGTGCCGAGCCCCAATTCGCCAGGCGACCTGGGAAGGACCCAGGCTGGGTGCTCGGGTTCAGTTGCGAAACGCTGAGCGACGAACAGCGCATCCAGCGCATGGCGAGTGTGGATCTGCAAGTCCAGGCGGCCGAGTCGAGGACGATGTTCCTTCAAGCACCGCTTGATGGGCTGATCGAAGCATGTCAGGCAATGCGCGGGCCGCCCATCGACCTGAACATTCAGTTCATGCAGCAAATCACCGTTCGCTGCATTGCCAATTTCGACACCGAGTATTTGCACAACCCTGGTGGTGTCCGTGTCGGGCGCCACGCAGAGGTCGAACGCATTCGACGCTGCGAGCCCGGAGGACTGGCAGGTAGAGCTGACCTATGCTCCGCGCACCAGGCCGGCGTACGACTACAGGTGCGACCTCTTCTTTGCCGACGGAACGGTGATTTCTGGCAACGCGGTACCCATCGCGCGCGCCCAGACATTTATCTTCCTTGTCGCCGCGGAGTACTTCACCCTGCAGCGATACTCCGTCGAGGCCGCGGATGACTTCCCTTGGCAAGTCATTAAAGCGGTTCGTGTAACGGTGGCTCCGCCGGCGGCCGGCAAAGCGTTGCCCGCCACGGTCGAGCTCGGAGACACGCAACGGAGCAGTGGAGTTGATGTGTTTGTACATCCGGCCTGGGCGGCTGAGTCGCTGCCGTATACGGCACTGCACGCCCCCAGCACCAGTCGCCGGCCCTTCAAGATCGACGGGCAATCGGTTGGCACCACGATCTTTCTGAACGGTCTGGAGAAGCGCGAGGTCGAGTTCCAGGCGGACGAGGCGTATGACTGGACGAAGGTCGAGCGTGTTGACGTCGACGTCAGGACGCAGGACGGAGCGCTGACCGCGCAGAGAGGAGTTTCCGTACAGCCGGGCGCCAGCAACGCATCGACGTTCACGTACTGGTATTGGAAGCCCCAGCAGCTCGCCCTGAGCTACCGCGTGACCTACAACATGACCGAGCCGCCCACGCGGCGGGCGGCGCTCACTCAGAACACAACCGACACGCTGGTGGCATTGGCGCCTCCGTCCGAAACCTGAGAGGACGCTGCAAATGATCCTGCTGAACTCTGGCAAACTGTCCGTCGACGGCGTCGACGTCTATCCCGACCACGACCCTAAGAACAAGACGCAGTTCTGGTATGTGCCCAGCAACCTGAAGCTGGCTGAGCGCAACAACCGCAAGGTGTTGTCGTACTTCTGGTACACCGACTCGCTCGAAGACACGGACGGCACCGGCTTTCTGAACTTCGAAGTCAACACTGCCGTGTCCGCCGAAACGCTGTCAGAGATACGAACGAAGCTTGCCCAGCGAGACAAAATCCCGGTCGCAGATATCAAGCTATCGACGGTCGACTACAAGGCCGGCCGCGTGAGCTTCTCGGTGCTGGGACCAATGGCCAAAGACATCCAGGAGGATGCCGAAGCAGCGGCGGCGCTGAGCAAGGACCCCTCGGTGGTGCACCAGAGTAAGGAGCAGTTAGTGTGGACCGCCGGCTCGTCGTCGCTGGTGGGCGACAACGCCGCTGTGTGCAGCGTGAAGCTGACCAAGGAGGGCAAGCTCGGCGCGGCGATGCAGCAGGCCATCCTGAAGAAGTCGAGCAGCATCGCGGCCACGTACTACCTCGAATTCCTGGCGATGCGGCCGGCAATCACGTTCAAGGTATCCGGCACGCTCACGAAAACCGTTGATCTGTTCAAGGCCGCCATTGATGTCGAAAACATTCCGCTCGAAGTATTGCTACTCGACGTGGGCCTGCAGGCTGCGTGGACGAGAATTATGTCTGAGACTGACCTCAAGATCGAGGTAGTCAACTTCGGCGGCAATGGCACGGAAGCCGGCCTGGACTGGGCCAAGCAGCTCGTCCTCGACTATGTCCTGAAGAACTTCTTCGAGGTCGAGATCGACGGCAAATGGACGTCGCTGGAGGACGCGCCGGAGGTCAAGAAGGCGGTCGACAGTGCGAAGACCATCGAGCAAGAGGCCCAGGACGGCGAGGATGAGGACGAGGACGCCACGGCGACGGTGACTACGAAGCCCGAAACGCCGCCCCAAGAAGACACGCCGCCCCAAGAAGACACGCCGCCCAAAGAAGACACGCCGACGAAAGAGAAGCCGAAGATGTCGAATGCCGTCAAGGAGGCTGTCACCGCGGCAAACATTACAATCCCCAAGGTCAAGGTCAAGATCAGCTACGAGCGCAAAGAACAGTTCAACAAAATGAATTTCCTATACACGGAGATGAAGGCGACCGTCGTCCCGGTCGCTCCGCAGTCGGTCGTCCTGAAGGGCCTGGAGTCGCCGCAGGACTACATCACCTCGATCAACCGCAGCCAGAACCCGTTTGGCCTGAGATTTCCAGTGCGTGTCGCCCTGCCCACGGACGAAGCGCGCACCGAGACCGGCCTGAGCGAAATGAACTTGCAGGCGCGCTACGCGAACGGTGGCAGCGATGTCCTGGCGCCAGCGCAGTCGATTGGGCTGAGCAACGGCACCACGACCGGTACCAATCCGATGATGTTCCAGTATGACGCCGCCGGCCGTCACAACATCGACTTCACCGCCAACTATGTGTTTGACCCGGGCCAGAACTGGAATACCAACAAGTTCAGCTACAGCATCCGCGGTTCGACGGAAAGCGGCCTTATTGCTGCGCAACCACAAGCCTTCCTGGAGTTCCTCAAGATCGACGCTGTCGTCCCGGCCGAGTTCATCTGGGGGACTGACATCGATCGGGCGATCGTCACCCTGCGCAGCGAACGCTGGCCGTCGCCGCGGACGCTGGTGTTCCAGAAAGGTGCGCCACACGCACGGCAGAGTCTGAAGGTGCGCGGTGAGCGCAAGGACACACCAACTTCAGTTGAGTATAGCGTCGATCTCCAGAAGAGCGGCAAGACGATCTACTCGTACGGCCCCGAACCGGTGCTCGACAACCTCATTACGCTGCATGACCGATTCGTCAGCCACGTGCCAGTGTACTTCGAAGAAGCCTTCGCGAACGGCGTGACGACGGTCATCGCCCAACTGGCCTATGAGGACAAGGAGCACAACTACAAGTGGACAAACCGGCTCAAGATCGAAAAAGGCAGCTCGCTCGTCGCCAGCGTGCCCACGGTTCGCGAGTACTCGGACCCGGCCGAGTTGGAGCTAAAGTGTACGTACTCCTCCAAAGGCAAAAAGCCCTTCACCGTCACGCTGCACGGCAACGACACCGTGTTCGTGACCGGTGAGCCCGAGTAGCACCGGTGCACACTTGGGCGGCGTTGCAACGAGACGGCTTTCGCCGCGCGTGCGACGTGGTGGCGGGAACGGAGCAGGCGCTGATGGATGCCTTGGGTGAGATCCTGGCGCATCCGGATCAGGATGCCGTGTGGCGCTTCAGCTCGCTGACGTGTAGCGGCTCGCCGGTCGAGCCGGCATTCACCTCGTACGACGCGGATGTGCGCTATACGGTGGAGGTCGGCGGACCGGACGTGCAACCGGCCGACCGGCTCGCGCACATCCAGCAGTTCCTGTCCGCCCGGGGCGCCGACGAGCTGCCGCACGCATTCGGCGAGTGGCAACGTGCGACATCGCCTGAGTGGGGCGCCTGGTTGGGCATTCGGCGCGGCCCCACCTACAAGGTGTATGCCGAGATGCCGGCCGCTGCCGAGCACGAGCCCAGCTGGTATGGCGACTACCTGGAGCCGCCGCCAGTGCCTGCACGCTGGCTCATGACGGGCCAGCAGCCGGGCTCCAGTCGCCGCGAGTTGTACTTCGAGCTCCCTACCCCCGGCCTCCGCCCGGGCGACCTCGAGCGGCTGCTCGCGCACGTGGGACTCGCACACCGTCGAGCCGAGCTGACCGAGCTGATGTGCGCGTGCGTGTTCGGCGGCGCCACGCAGTTGCCGGACGTCAAGTATGGCTTCAGTTACTCGGTCCTGCCCGGCGCACAGAAACCGGCAGTCTCGGTCTTCGCGTACGCGGCAGACTTCATCGGTGGCGACGGCTTCGTCCGTCACCAGCTGCTGTCGGTCGCGCGCGCCCGCGGGTGGCAGCTGGGCAGCTATCCCGAGTTGTCTGCGCCGCTGGGCCATCAGTTCACGCGGGCGATCTATCACAACACGGTTGGCTTTGTGGTCACTGGCGCACCCGAGCTCGGGCTGCACGTGTCCGTGAGTCCGCCACCACCGATTCAGTAGGAGCCGTGATGTCGCTGTCCAAACTGGTTCCCGTGGCGAGCGAGGCGAGACGCAACGAACTCGGCGACGCGTTCATCAATTCCGATCCAGGGCTATCGAACGCGGTGGTGCTCGACAGCGCCAACGGCGCCCAGGCGTTTCTGCCGAGCTATCGCAGTGCCACGCAGAGCGTGGACGGTGCCGAAGCCTTCAGCATGCGCCTCGACAACGACGGCACGCTGCAAGTGATCCTCGAAGCGGTCGCCCCGCCGCCCATCGCCAACAAGGTTGGCGCTGCGCAGGCGCACGTGGCTGGAACATCATTTTGCTTGACTCTCAAGCAGGACAGCGGTGCGAGGCGCATCCCCGTGCCCGTGCGCGACCAGGGCGGCAACAACCTCTGGCTCGCCTCGGTTCGATTGACCGCGGACGTACTGAAGCTCGCGCGCACGATGTTGTTCGACAGCAGTCCCAACGCCTGCATCGAGGTCAGCCAGACGGTGCGCATCGCGGCGCCGCTCAGCGAGACGTTCGTTACCCAGAACTGGTCGAACGACGCCATCAAGAACAAACTGCTGGAACTCCTCGCCGGAATTCCAATCGACTCAGCGGCCAGGTTCTACAGAAATGCTAAGGATGCAGCCGCGATGCGCGGGGACGACTACGCGAGCGAGTTCATGCTGCTCGACTGCACGTATACGGAAGAGGTTGCGCTACCCACTCTACCGGGCTTCGTGCAGTGGCCAATCACCTGGAATGGCCGCGTGTACAACTATTATCAGGACAATCAGGAGCGGAGCAGCGTCTTCTTCCTGCCCGATCGCTTCGAGATTGCCGTTGGTCCAGCCGGCGCCGCGGCGGTGTCGCTGCTTCAGTTGTCGATACCGGAGGGCGGCGGTGTCGAGGGCACCCGGGCAACGTTTCGTGTGTTCGGGCGGCCCGTTGTGGAGTTCGAGCGCGTGGACCAGGCGAAGCGCTACCTGCGCGAGAAGATCGGGCCCTCCACCGATTTGGCGTCCCTCCAGGATGCGCGCGGCGTGTCGACCACGTTCACGCAGTCACTGCCGTCAGCAAGCGGCGCCTCGAGCCAGCCGCAAATTCAAAGCAATGCCCACATCGACCTCAGTGCTGGCCTGCGCAACGAAGTCAGCCTCACCTTCGCGGCGTTTCAAGCGGTGTGGGCTGCCATCTTTAGTGAAAGTGCCGAGAACCCGCTGTTTCTGGGTTGGGTCGACGTCAAGCTGTCGAGCGGACGGTATGCCGATCAGGTTAGCTTCAATGCGCGCCTGCCGAAGCAGCAGGAAGGCAACTTCTTCGACACCATCCTCGACCAGTCGCTCGACCGTGAGTATTCGACCACGCTGACCGTCAAGACCTTCGCGTCCATTTTCGCGAATCCCGCGGACGAGGTATTGGAGCTGTCGTTGACATTCGGCCCCAACACGGTCGTCACAATCCCGCCGCCGGCGGCAAGCAACCCCGCGAAACTGCTCGACAATTCGGTGGAGGTGAAGCGCTCCATTTACGACATCGTGCTCGGCAACCAGAACGCCGGCACGTACCACTATACCCTCCGCGTCGCCCGTGGCGACGGGACGGTTGCTCGCTCCGACCTGAAGAGTGAAGAAAGCACAATCTACGTGACACCCGCGCTCGTCAGCGCGTGTAAGTAACAGGGAGGCTGCGCATCATGGCAGGCAGGAAGCTGTTTACCAACATCAGCCCGTATCGATCCGATGTGACTCTCGTGATCCGGCGCAGTGAAGACCCGCGAAATACGGCCGGCACCACGGATTTCTCGTTAGAGCCGCGCCAGTCGGCCTGGCATGAATATGGAGACAAGGTCAACATCTACTTGAACGGCATTAAGCTCGTGTCAATGTTCAAAGGTGAGGTCATCGGCCAGCAGCACATCGTGATCGTGCGCGGGTCCGAGCTGGACAATCACCTGAACACGAAAAACGCCGTGGATTTCACGTTCACCAACGGCAGCATTGTCGTTTCGACGCGTCAGGTCAATTGAGCGTTCTTCGGAGGACTGACACGATGGCGCCCCACAAAACACTTATCAATCGAACTGGCTACCCGCTCGACGTGGTCCTGATTGTCCGCAAAGGGGACCATCCATCACTGACTGCCGGAACGGTCAACGTACAGCTGCCAGCCGGTCCGGACCACGAGGACATGAAGGCGGACGAACGCAGCGTGCAGACGGTGACGTACGGGAACGCCACCAACATCTACTTGAACGGGCTCGAGCTCAGCCTGGAGGCCGAAGGCGCCACCCAGTCGCGGCGGCGCATCGTCGCCGAGCGTGGCATGGACCTCGACAACGCGCTGAACATGTTCGACACGATCGAGTTCCGCTTCGACGGCAAGGAGATCGTGTTCACGTCGAGCAATGCGGGCAGTACCCCGCCAACCTGGAAACTTACCCCGGTGCCCTGAGGGCGCGGCGGTCAGAAAGTGCTGATCCAATCCATGGCCGCGACGCCGTTTCCCCTGGAGGCTCCTGCTCGACCACCTCCGTACCCATCCTGGTCGACCAGGGCGCCACTGCCACCTTGCCCGGCTCGGCAGTCTCCCGAGACGAGCAGGCGGAGGCACAAGAAAAGCTCCAAGATACCAGGCCGCGTTGGATGCCTGGCCCACGCGTCGGCGGGCTATTTGACCGAAAGTGAGATTGTTTTGACATGCCATTTATTTCTGAAATCCTTCTGTCAAAGCAGGATTGGGACAGGCTTCTCAAGGCTGACAATGCCTCGAAAGCCCGATCGGGGTTCGACGCGCTGATGAAGACCGGCCGCATGGGCGCCGTGGTCTACAACCGCGACAAGAACACCGGCGCTTGCCACTTCAACTTCGTCGTCGTCGGCGCCGCGGCTAAAGATCAGGCCAAAGCGCGCCAGAAGCTCAAGCTGCTGGTCTCAGAGGGCAGGGCCAACCGACAGCGGCACCTGGAGGAGCTGTTCGGCGGCGACTGGGAGGCCACCCTGAGCGAGGGCTTGCCGAACTAGCCGCCTACGAGGTGTTCACGTGCGGCGGACGTGGTCCCGCCCGTCAGGCCGCCGCCGTTACAGCACCAGAGGAGAACGATATGGCAACGCTAGAGGACGTATGGCAGATCCGCTGGAATGCCATCAACTCTGACATCCCGTACTTGCCAGATGGCGGCATCGCGGTGTTCTGGCGCGAGCATCCGGAGCTTAGCTCGCCGCTGGGTGGCGAGCTCGGCCCCGAGGACGGCAGCGTCGCACAGGCCTTCGCCAACGGAATTGTGCGCTGGTCGCCGGAGACTGGCGCCGAGCAGGTGTCGGCTTAGCCCCATGGCAGCCACGTTGCTGATCCAACAGCAACGCCGCCGCGGTCAACCCAGGGAGCGGGCACACCAGACCGTGCAACGACGGCAGTTCGATCCCGAGACGCCGACCGTCTTCCAAACGGGCTCGTGGCAGTGCAGCGCAGCGAGCACCGCATGGCTCCTGCGATCGCTGGGCGATCCACATTCGCAGGAAGACGTCGTGGCCCTACTTGGGCCGGGGCACATCAGCCCGGAGCTCGGCCTGCACTTCGGCGACGGCCGCGCGCTCGTGGCGCTCCTGGAGCGCAGCGGCCTGCTGGCCGCGAACGCGTTCGTCAGCTTCGAAGACGTGTTGGCCAGGGCTGGCCAGCGGCCGCTGGCGATGGGTGGCGCCGGGTTTTATCACTGGGTTGGCGTGCGGGGCCGCGACGGTGACACCCTGCTGCTGGCCAACCCCGGCCCCGGCTGGCGCGGCATTCATCAGACGCTGACCCGCAGCGAATTCGAGGCGCTCGGACCGTTTGCCGCGGTCTGGGTCCTGCAGGAGTAAGCGATGCTGACCCTGCTGCAGCAACAGGCTGCGCACGGCGCAGCCAGGGCAACGCCATCGATCAGCGGCGTGCGAGACGCGCTGCCTGGGCTTGCCTTCGACCCGTCCACGGCGGACATCGCTGCCTGCATCGGCTGCGACGAAGGGACTGTCGCACGGTACTGGCCGGCGCTTCGCGCGGCGCTGATCGAACACGGCATCACCGAATCGGCCGGGGTTATCGCAGCGCTGGCGACGGTCCGCATCGAGGCGCCGACGTTCGAACCAGTCCACGAATACGGTGGCCCGAGCTATTGGGCCCAGGATGAAGGCCGTGGCGATCTGGGCAACGTCGAGCCGGGTGACGGTGTGCGCTATCACGGCCGCGGATTCATCCAGCTGACGGGTCGAGCCAACTACCGCTGGTATGGGCGACTGCTCGATGTGCCACTGGAAGCCGACAGAGACCTGGCGCTCGAGCCCGACGTCGCCGCGCGTATCTTCGCCAGGTACTTCAGCGAACGGGGTGCCCACCACTTGGCAGCCGCCGGTGAGTGGACAGCCGCGCGCACCAAGGTCAACGGTGGGACCAACGGACTGGCGCACTTCCTGTCACTGGTCGAGAGCCTGCAACGGCTGTGCTGAGCCGCACTATGTGTACGGTACCGGCTCGCACTCCGCTCGAAGAGCAGCTAGTGCGTGAAGCACTGGCAATGGCGAGTTACGCGCTCGCCTCTGGCAAAACCTTACCGGTTGAGGTGGTCGAGGTGCTCCAGTGCTCGCTCATCGCGTCAGCACAATTTGCGACAAGCGTTGCGTCGTGTACCGATCGCTGCGCAGAAGTCGGCGCCTTGAGCTGGCGCACGCAGAGCTCACACGGCTCGTTGCTCCCGCGGCCCCGCGCGCCGTCTTGCTGTTGGCCGAGCAGCCTCGAGGCGGCGGTCGCTGGAGCATCTTCGGTCCGATACGTTTGGTGCGCTGCCTGCTGGTGTTGGCGATGGCATCGCTGGTGGGTCTGCTGGGCGTTCGGGGCGACCGAATACGTGACCCCGCTGGGTACGCATCCCGCGGACCTGGTCGGCTTGTCATCGTTGATCAACGCCGCCTTCCTGTTGTGCGCGGCGAGCATTGGCGCAAGCTTCTCTGCCCTCTTTCGGATCAATCTGTACATCGCGGCGACCACGTACGACCCGAAGCATGATGTCTCGTACTGGGTCCAGTACGGGCTCGGTCTGATTGCCGGCGTGCTCCTGGCGACCATGGTTCCGGTCACCAGCGGCTCGGGCGCAGTCCTCACGCGACCAGCCCTGGCACTGGTGGGTGGCTTCTCGGCGTCTCTGCTCTACCGCATCCTGGACAGGATCTCGCGCTCGATCGAATCGATGGTGGTGGGAGAGGCGGGTAGCGCGGGATTGGCGGGCACTGCTGCCGAGCCGGGCAGGGCCGCGCTACCCCCGCGGACACTCATCTCGCGGCAATTGCCCCACCCCCGCGCACGCCTGCCTCGCGCCGCCGATCCAGACGGTCTACGGCTGGCACGGCTGGGTCGCCGTGACCACCGTTTGGGCAACATGCCATTGAGTTCACCAGCCACGTTGGGTGGCCCGCAGTGGCTGAAAGGCCGCCGGACCTTGGCGTTGATCGCACGCCCGCTCTGCTGGAATTGATCGATAAGCTCGAGCTCGTTGTCGGACAGAGTGTAGAAACGCGCTGAGGTGCGGTCGTCGAGCGGAGCGGTGAAGTCGGTAAACTGGGCCCGCTGGGACGAAGCGAGCAGCTCGCGGGGAGGCATCGCGGGCTAGAGAAGAGGTCAGGATTTCCGGCGTCGACCTGTCCATTTCCTGGCTCGCTGTTCGTCTTATTTGCGCTTATGGAGGTAAACGAGGAGGAGCAAGCGATGAAGTACATCATGCTGATCTACCAGGGCCCCGCGCTCGAGCGACAGGCCGCGCTCCCCGAGGAGGAGCAGAAGAAGGTCTACGCCGACTACCAAGGGATCAATCAGACGCCGGGCGTCACCCCCGGGCTGCCGATGGGCCTCCCCCAGAACGCGACGACAGTGCGCGTCGAAGGCAGCAAGACTCTGACAACGGACGGGCCGTTCGTCGGCATGAAGGAGGCCGTCGGCGGTTGGTTCATCCTCGAGGCCGACGACCTCGACGCGGCCATCGAGGTGGCCGCCCGCGTCCCAGCAGCGCGCTATGGTGGCGCCGTTGAGATTCGACCCTCCGAGGTGTATTGGTAACGCCACTCGACCACATATTCCGCGAGGAATGGGGCCGCGTCCTGGCCACCCTGATCGGCTTTCTCGGGGACTTTGACCTGGCCGAGGACGCCGCACAGGAGGCGTTCGCAGTCGCCGCCCAACGCTGGCAGCGCGACGGCGTGCCCAGCAATCCGCGCGCCTGGTTGCTGACGACGGCTCGGAACCGAGCTACAGACTCCATCCGGCGCGAGCGGGCCCTCGCCGCGAAAACCGGCCTCCTCGCCGCGGCCAATTGTGCTGACGAAGCGATGAACACGACAACTTTCCCTGACGAGCGCTTGGAGCTCATCTTCACGTGCTGCCACCCGGCGCTGGCGGTCGAGGCGCAGGTGGCGCTCACGCTACGTACCCTCGGCGGGCTCATGACCGATGAGATCGCACGTGCCTTCCTCGTGCCCGAGCAAACGATGGCAAAGCGGCTGGTGCGGGCAAAGCAGAAGATCAAAGCAGCCCGCATTCCATTCCGAGTGCCGCCTCCGCACCTGCTCCGCGAGCGCCTCGAGGCCGTTCTCGCGGTCGTTTACCTGATCTTCAACGAAGGCTATGGTGGCCGCGACGAGCTCGCGGCAGACGCAATCTGGTTAGGACGTGCTCTGGCCGAACTGCTTCCGGACGAGCCCGAAGTCCACGGGCTCTTGGCCATGATGCTCATACACGACTCCCGTCGCGAAGCGCGATTCCGGGACGGCGAGCTCATGCTGCTGGGTGACCAGGACCGGTCTCGCTGGAACACCGAGCAAATCGCCGAGGGGCGCGGCGAGCTCCACCGCGCGTTGGCCCTGGGCGGCAGTGGGTCTTATGTCCTTCAGGCCGCCATCGCCTCCTTGCATGCCGAAATGCCGTGCGATTGGGCGCAGATCGCGGCGCTGTATGGCAGGCTCGCCCGCCTGACCGGCTCGCCCGTCGTCGAGCTGAACCGCGCCATTGCAATCGCCGAGATCGAAGGCCCGGAGGCCGGCTTGCGCATTATCGACCAACTCAGTCCCAGCCTCGGCGACTTCCGCTATCTGCATTCCACGAAAGCTGAGCTCTTGCGTCGCCTGGGGCGGATCGATGAAGCTCGCGAGGCTTATCTACGGGCGAAGTTTCTCACTCATGACGGTACCGAACGACGCTTCCTCGAACGCCGCCTGACAGAACTGGCATCCGCCACGCGCTCAGCTGAGCCGCCGTTGTGTCCGAGACACTGACGAGCGGCAATGGTTTTCGACTGACTGAGCGGCAAGCCGAATTGGCCAAGCCGCCGCTGTTCGTGTGATGGCCGCAGCTCAGCGTGGGCTTTTCGGCCACACACATCGTCTCTAAAGTGAATTTGCAGCCAAGTCGATGAACGCGGCAACCGGGCCCTAAGCCCAACCTGAACGCACATCACGCTGAGGACTCTGGGCGCGGACCTGGAGCAGCAGGTGAGCACTCTTGGGCACCCAGCGCATTGTCGTGACCGGCGAGTATCGCTGGGGATCCGATCAGACGCGCCGACCTGGTCAGCGGCGGGAACTCCGACCAGTCCGCTGACGTGCCTTACGGGGCCAGCCGCCGCCAACCGTACAAAATTCCCAAAATG
>WNFV01005742.1_pt1 | contig 29046 bp, 20 predicted proteins | sample 5400101 | NCBI WGS metagenome assembly WNFV01 (sample SAMN13153361, study PRJNA577476) | soil metagenome | isolation source: 115 cm soil or saprolite under grassland replicate 1 | place: USA:California | collected 2016-06-15
GCTCCGTAACACGTCGATCGGCTACCACCGCAGCAACGGTGAGACCAACATCGCCCGCGCCACCAGACGCGCCAACCACCGCCCACACGACCTCATCGACGCCGTGACCAGGAGCAACCCGACAACGCAATAGCCCTGGACAGCCCCACCTTGGGCTCGCTGCCGAGTTGCAGGGCGTACTGGCAGTCCTCGATCAGCCGACTGCCGGTATGCCAGCGTACCCAAAGTCTTAAGCGACCTTGCCCGGCAGGGCTGGCACGTCTGGGATGAGCGGTTAGTCATCGGGGAGCGGCTCCGGCGCGGGGCCGTCGCGCCACTGCTCGGGGGTGATCTTCTCGCGAATCTACATCCTGCGATCCAAGACGTCGCACGGCCGTACTTCTCGAAGGGTCTCAGGGCGTACCATTCCCGCCATCATGGAGCGGGAGAGGCTTGGGTCTGCCCTCGATGGGCTGCGAGGATTCGGCGACGCGGATGCGATCCGCGCGAGCGAGCACCTCGAGTGCGCCGTGGAGCACTCGAGGCAGAGAGGCAATCGGTGGACGGAGCAGATGTGCTATTGCCTCCGTGAGTGCCTTGAGAGCATCCCGCCTCTCTTCGGTCAGAAGAAGGTAACGCATCCCCTTGGCACGGTGGCGCGACGGTTCACCAGAGACATCTCAGAAGCGATCGCGGTTGACCATCCGCCCGATGTTCTGCGTCGGCTCATCTCGGAGTTCGACCAGGAACTCGAGGTTGCCGAGAGTCAGAGACGCTATCGAATAGCCCAGACCATGATGACCCAAGCCGATGCAGGGGTTGGCAGTCTCCACGTGGATGCTTTCGCCGCCGAGTGGACCTCCACTCTCGAGGGCGTCAATCGAATCGTCCACGGCAGCGAGCACTCCGAGGACGAGGCCTTGAGCTGGCTTGGGCGAGCTATCGATCTGGTCGCCGCCCTCGTCGGCCCCATTTCAAACCGACTGGAGGAGGCGGATCGGTACATTGCACTCGTGGCGCCTGGGGAGCTGGAGGTGCGCCGCACGCTCGAACTGCTGGCTGATGAGCGATTGGCACGGTATTTCTTTTCGAGAGTGGATTCTCCTGCCTGGCTCAAGGCTCTCGATGCCAGCGGCGTATTCGCTGCACCCATGCAAGGCGACTGGTACCAGGCCGGCTTGCTGATACGAGTGAGCAAGCGTGCTCCCGAACTTGCCATGGAAATCGCAACACGCATCGTGAACGATCCCCACAGAGCTGCGCCCATCGTCGTCTTGGGAGTCGCAAGAGAGCTTGGCCCCGCCGTAGCGACAGCGCTCGCGGTCCGGGTCCTCTGCTCCCGATCGTTTCCCGATCCCTTCGGCACCGCACATGAGCTGGAGTTAACGATAGAAGAGTGGGCGGACCGAGGGGAAACCGAGACCTTTTACAAACTAGCCGACGTAGCGCTTGAGCCGCAGAGTCGAGAAAGCGGCTGGCGTGTCCAAGGGAAGTTCGACGACCACCAGTACGCAAGACTTGTACAGCTCTTCGTAAGCCGCGTGGCATGCGAGCACCTTGCTACCCTGACCGAGAAGCTGGTCTTCAAGCTCCGACGTGCAGCGACCCTTCTCAAAGAAGGTGGTCTTGGGATCTCGTTCAGCCGGGATCTCATCGATGCCGACGATCGGTCCGACCGTGACCTGAGCAACGCCCTAGTCTCGGGCATGAGGGATGCGCTGCGTCGTCTCAGAGAATGCGGAGCCGATCTGAACACCCGTCGCAGACTCCTCGGAGATCTCGATACCGAGATTTTCGTTCGGCTCTGGGCTGGTCATCTAGCCGAGGAGGAGCAACATGCCTCTTGAGGAGTCCATCACCCTGCTCGCTGAACAGATGCGCGGGGAAGAGCCGACACCGGAGACGATGAAGCTTCTCCAGGCGATCTGGCCCACGATGGGGGCACGAGCGCGCTTGGACCTGCTATCGCACCTTGGCGACCCGCCTTCAAGAGAGCAGGTCGAGAGGTGGAGAGAAGATAATGAGCTTCATCGGCGCCTGCTGAGGCAGTGGCGTTGGCTCGTTGGTGTGTCTGAGGATCTTCCCGAACCCTGGATGACGGCTCATGGGCACCTTTCTTCGGCGTTTGGCCTAGGAGATCCCGAGGCGCGTCGGTACAGAATCGGTGTGCGGTGGGGAAGCATCTCCCCGCTGTCTGCTGACGAGATATCCGGGCTCGGACCACGACGTTTCGCAGATTGGGCGGCTGCGTGGGAACCCGTTCCCAGCGGCTGGGAGACTCCCACACCGGCGGGCCTGACTAGTGAGATAGCCAAGGCAGTGCAGTCGTCGCCGGAAGTGTGGAGCGGCGCATTGCCCGCCATCGCTGAGCGCCTGCAGCATCCCACCTACATCCGGGGGATCCTAGACGGCCTAAGAGAAGCGTTGAAGGCCAAAGGTGCAGTCGTCGCCTGGGATCGTCTTGTGCCGACGTTCGAGCTAGTCGTATCTGAGCCATGGCCAGTTTCGCGACTCGCCGCAGACGACTTCGATGCCGATCCGGACTGGGCCGAGTGCAATCGAGTCGTGACTCGGCTTATCCAAGAGGCCGCGGATCGAGACACGCCCTTCGATGACGCCACTCTCGATCGCTTCTGGTCGGTGCTTCTCACAACGATGCGTAAGCGCAAGCGGGCGACCGGTGTGTCTGGCGCAGACCTTCTGACCACAGCCATAAACAAGATGAGTACGACGGCGCTGCAGGCGATGTTCAGCATGGCACTTAGTGTTTCAAGGCGCGGCGGAGAACTCGCTCCTTGGTGTACACGACTGGCGGATGCAGTTACCGAGGAACTCGCGAGTGACGACGCGGAGGCCGAATTGGCGAGCGCCATCGTAGCGAGCCTATTTCCACAGTTCGCACACGTCTGCGACGGACGCGCTGAGAACTTCATCCCCCAGCTTTTTGGATCACCAGATCCCACCGAACTGAAGGTGGGGGCACTCGAGACGTTGTTGCAATGGGCACGTCCAATTACGAATAACATGCTCATCCTCTTCAGGCCGTACCTACTGGCCTATCTAGCGTTCGAGCGGTCAGAACAAGACGAAGAGGAACGAGGAGAAGCAGTACAATGGTTAGTGATCGGCTACGTTCGCCGTCTGGAGAACCAGGCTGATCCTCACACACTGCTGGCGGTGCTCCGACAGCCATCTCGAATTTCCGAAGGCGCCGGGTTCCTCGGCCGTGTGTTCCGCGAAACATCCGAACCCGATTCGACACTCATCGAAGCTGGACTCAGGTTCTGGGACGAAGCCCGGAATACGCCTGGGCTCCAAGCGGAAGCCTTTCAGGGCTTTGGATGGTGGACAGAGGGAAGCGCGATCGACGATCAGGCCTGGCTGGATCGGATCTATGCGACTCTCCAGTTGACCAGAGGACGCATAGATCAGGAGGACGAGGTCGTTCAGCGCCTGATCCGTCTCAGTGATAAGACTAAAGCCTGGAGATCACTCTCGCTGATAGTCAAAGGGACCTCAGATCGATGGACCCTCTCATACTGGGCGCGGAATCTGCATGACCTCTTCAAGAGAACACAGGACTCAAGCGGGAATATTCTTAGACTACGATCAGAGCTGATCGAACGATTATTGGAGCGCGAGCTGCTCGATTTCCGTCAGTACCTTCAGTAAGCGGAAGCCCATCGGCGGCAGGAGCCTTCGCCATGTCGACGACTCTGCTGCACAATTGGGCGCCTCGCCCGCGCTGGTCTTTTCACGGCCTGCGCCGCGCCGCGCTCGCAACGACCAAGGGGCGGAGGGTGATCACCAGCACGGCACAGCCCCGTTCACCAGACCGACGCACTCTGGATCGCGGCCGCGTCGTTCTCGGGCAACGCTGGCGATTTCTGTCGGGACGGTCAGCCGGGATCGGCGCCGGTATTGATCTGGATCTCGCGTTCGCGGAGTTCGACGCGGCGGATCTTGCCGGAGATGGTCTTGGGCAGCTCGGCGACGAACTCGATCTCGCGCGGGTACTTGAAGGGGGCGGTCACCCGCTTGCAGTGGTCCTGCAACTCCCTGACGAGTTCGTCAGACGCGGCATGACCAGGTGTGAGGATCACGAACGCCTTCACGATCTGCCCCCGGTCCGGGTCGGGCTTGCCGACGACCGCTGCCTCCGCGACCGCCGTGTGCTCCACCAGCGCGGACTCCACCTCGAACGGGCCGATCCGGTAGGCGGAGGAGATGATCACGTCGTCGGAGCGGCCCACAAACCAGAAGTACCCATCTTCGTCCACGTGCGCCCGATCCCCGGTGTAGTACCAGTCACCACGGAATGCAGTGGCCGTCGCTTCGGGATCCCGCCAGTACTCCCGGAACAACCCCACCGGCCGCTCCGGCTTGACCCGCACGGCCACGTGGCCCTCCTCGCCGGCCCCCAGCACGTTGCCGTCGTCGTCGACCACGCAGACATCGAAGCCAGGCGTCGGCTTGCCCATCGAACCGGGCCGGACCTCCATGCAGCGGTAGTTCGCCACGAGGTTGACGGTCTCGGTCTGCCCGTACCCGTCGTAGATCATCAGGCCGGTGGCGTCCCGCCAGACCTTGATGACCTCGGGGTTGAGCGGCTCCCCAGCAGACACGCAGTGGCGCAGGCTGGACCAGTCGTACCTGGACAGATCCTCAAGGACTAGCGCGCGGAACACCGTCGGCGGCGCGCAGAACGTCGTCACCCGCTGCTCCCCGATCATGCGAAGGATCAGGTCGAAGTCGGGCTTGCCGCGAGCGTCCCAAAGGAAGTTGGCCGCGCCCAGCGCCCACTGTCCGAACAGCTTGCCCCAGGCCGCCTTGGCCCAGCCGAAGTCCGATAGCGTCCAGTGCAGGTCGGTCGGCTTGAGGTCCTGCCAGAACCGCGCCGTGATCTGGTGGCCGATCCCCAACGACGCCTGCGTGTGCAGCACCATCTTGGTGGCCACCGTCCCAGAGGTGAAGTAGATCAGCAAGGGATCGTCCGAGCGGGTGGGCTCCACTGCCGGCGGCTGGTCACTTGTGTCGGCCAACCCGTCGGCCCACGAGGTCCAGCCCGCCGGGGCCGGCGGTTCCCCGACGCACAGCCGCTCCAGTGACAGGCCCAGCCGCTCGGAGGCTTCGTCTACTTTGGCGGCCCCCTCGGGGTCGGTGACCGCCACGGTCGCCCCTGCGCGGTCCAGCCGGTAGGCGATGTCGCGCCCGGTCAGCAGGGTGGTGCCGGGCATGGGGACGGCGCCGAGCTTGATGCAGCCGAGCACCACGTCGTACCACTCGGGGATGCGGGGCAACATCACGAACACCGGGTCGCCCTTGCGGACCCCGAGGGAGGCGAGGAAGTTCGCCGCGCGGTTGGACGAGGCGGCCAGCTCGGCGCAGCTGAAGCGGCGCGGGTTGCCGCCGTCGGGCCCGACGGCCAGCAGGGCGAGCTTGCCGGGTTCCCTGGCGGCCCAGGCGTCGACCACGTCGCGCGCGTAGTTGTAGACCTCGGGCACCTCCAGCCGGAACGAGGCCCTGGTCTCCAGGTAGTCGGTCATGTTGGGGGGCAGGTCACGCATGCACGGACTCCTCTCCCGAGCCAGCCTCTTACCTGCTGCAGCCAGGATCCTCATTCCGAGTTGGCCTGGTCGTCCAGCGCGTTCAGCAGCGCGAGGATCAGGCTACAACCCGGCCACGTCTCAATGCGCCTCGTGAGGGCGACATCGTGACCGTGCAGGTCACAGCACTGGCGTTGATCGCTCGAGCCAGGTCGGCAAGCGCAGATACCTCGATGACCCCCGCCTGAGCGCTGTGGAGGACTTCCACGCCCCTGCCGTCAACGAACACCTCAGCTCAGGCTCTCGCCAGGCGAAGACGACTCGTCGACTGCCTGCCGCCAGGATGAGCGTGGTGCAGCTCACGGGACGCGAGAGCCGCACGCTGCACGGCTCCAGGGAGCTGTAGACCGTAGCGGCCGGCAGGCGCGGATCGCCGGCTGGCACCCCACGGAGCGCGCTCTCTTCGGCATGGTCGCGAGGGTCCGCTTCTGGGGAGAACCCCCTGGCGATCTCGTCACTGTTGGTGTCAACGATGATCGCGCCTTGGCCACGCCATCACGGGTAGGCCCGTTCTAACGCTTCCACGACCAGCTCCCACGGGAACGTGTGCCGTACCTGCATCCCCATGCCCGGCTCTTGCAGCGCATAGACCTCGGGGCCGTAGAGCACGGTCACACCCCACGACCGCAAGCGCCCGATGTTCTGCTCGAACACCGGATGAGCTGCTTGCGCCCGGTTGGTAAACGGCATCGCTACTACGCGTAGTCCCTTGCCGATGGCCTCCACCAGCACGCCGAGGGCCAGCGTGTCGCTGATCCCGGCCGCCCATTTGTTGATGGTGTTGGTCGTGGCGGGCGCTACGGCAATGGCATCAGGCGGCGGCCACGGGTCGTCCTCGCCAGGTCGGCGGTATTCGCTGCGTACCGGATGGCCGGTCAGCTTCTCCAGCCTCGCCTCGTCCACGAACTTGCGAGCCTCCGGCGTGACGATAAGGCAGGTCTCCCACTGCTTTTGATGAGCCAGCTCGACAAGCCGGTGAACGTCCAGCGCCGGCGGCGCAGCGCAGGCGATGATGTAGAGCACGCGCTGAGGGCCACCAATGGTCATGCGGCCAGTCCGACCCGCTCGGCCAGCAACCGCAGGTCCAGCGAGGGCGCGCCGCGAGAGCGCCGCCACAAGTCGACGATGAGGTCCCGGGCGAGCGGTCGGCAGCGCACCTCCTTCGGAGCCAGCTCGTCGGCCTCCAGCAGGGCCGACACCGCCTCGTCGCGCTGTCCGCCCAGGCTGTAGGCCCGCCCCACATCAAGGAAGTGGTTCGCCCGCCGCTCGGCTGGCAGGACCGACAGCGCGGTAGGGTCCATCGCCGCTGCCGTCTCGATCGCCAGCCCGTACTCGCGCAACTCGACCAGTGCTGAGACACGGTGGATCAAGACGTTGGTAGGCCCAAAGGCGGTCCAGAAGTCGTTGCGGTCACTGCCGAGGCGCTGGCTGATCCGCTGTGCCTCGGTGAGCAGGCCCCGCGTTCTGGACCCATTGCCCCCGAGTGAGGCCGCAACCGCGCCTTGCAGCAGCAGCGTCCCGAGCAGCGATAGCCGCTCTGGAACGTCGGTCTCCAGCGCGGGCTGCAAGCGATGCGCGCCGGCAACCGCCGCTTGCACGGCTGCCTCAGCCCCGTTCGTGGCCCGGAGCGCGTTGACCAGCCGGTAGGCCGCCCCTGCGATGAGGACGGGATCGCCGGTCTGCTCGGCCACCTCCACGCCGCGTTCGGCCGCCAGCCATTCAAGGTCGTGCTGACCGAGCTTGCGAACCGTCGAGGTCGTTACCTGGTAGGTCTGCGCGAGGAGCACAGTCGCGCTGTGCTGGTCGTCTTCGCTGAGCTGCCGGCTGGCGTACTGGGCATCGACCAGGAGGCCCGCCAGCAGCGGCCCGAGCGCGGAGTAGTGGGCAGCCTGGAAGGCTGACCAAGCATAAGTGACGCGCTGGTTCAGCTTGACCAGGTCTGGATCGGGCGGAGGCTCGACGCTGAAGACCGTGGTGATGGCGTCGTAGCGCTGCAAGGCCCGCCGGATGGCCGCGACCTCGACTTCATCGACACACTCGGCCGCACGTTGCGACTCTTCATCCTCGATCAGGACGCTGATCGGGATCTCCAAGACCCGCGCGATCTGGTCCAGCACCGACAGCCGGTCGAGCTGCCGGTCGCCGCTGCTGATTTTCTGCGCCCAACTGGCGGAGCGACCGAGCCGGTCGGCGAAGATCCGCCGCGTCAGCCCGCGCCGCCGTCGCCAGTACTCGACACGTCGGGCGATTTCCTTCCGGCGCTCGCCGTTCTCCTCATCCATGTCTGGCACCTGTACGCGCGTCGCTTCTCTGCCGGGAGGTACCGCAAGAAAGGAGTTGTCTCTTCTTTCACCTGCGGGGCCCAGCCTCCCGGCCCGACCCGGACCGAACAGCCGCCAAGTAGCAAGTAGGACCCCCACGGAGGTCGCCGCCCGCAGGGCGAGGAGCGCCAACCTTGCCCTACGGGCCGCCTTCCACCACGACGAGACGAAGCGTCCGAGACCGGAGGCCCCCAGCCGGTCTTGGAACGGGGAAGGCTCCGGAGCCAGGTCGAGCCCATCCATCCCTGGCTCCGGAGCACCCCACCAGCAAGCAAGGAACCGCCGATGCGCCACCGCTCAGACGCCCGCCGCCTGCTGCTCGGCCAGCTCTGCCGCGCCGCCGACGAGCTGCAAGGCCAGGTCAATCAGTTCATCGGCCTGGCGATCATGGCCGACGTCGAGGTACCGGACGTGCTCTACGAGACCAACGCCGAGCTGGTCCGGCTACTCGTCACACTGCGCGGTCGGTCCGACGAGCCCCAGGCCGTGCAGCAGTCTCCCCGCGCCACGGTCGCCCAACTTCGGCCGGGCAGGTAGCCACATGGTCTTTCGCGCATCTCAAGCGGCGCCAAGCCGTCTGGTCGCTCGCCCGGATCGGCCGCTGGCGACCGCGATCCGCATCGCCCGCCGCAAGGCCGAGCTGACCCAAAGCGAGGTCGCCGCCCTGCTCCGGGTCAAGCAGTCCTCGGTCAGCCAGTGGGAGCGGGGCGTCACCGAGCCGACCGGCGAGCGTCTGCTGCTTCTGGTGGCCGTGCTGCCGTCGCTGGCCGATGCCCTCAAGGCGCAGGCTGGCCGTCTGGTCGCCCCTGCCGAAGGAACGGCACCGCCCCAATAAGCCGGCCGGCTCCTGGTCGGGAACTACGGCCACGCAGCAAATCCCGACATGGACCCCTGACCAGGAGCCGACCATCAAGGAGTGAGCCCTCCAGGCGGCTTCGGCTCCATTTGACTAGGGCGTGTTTGCAATGTCACTCCAGCCACAGCAGCACGATCGCAGCGATGGTGACCATCGCCAGATAGTTGGCCTCGCGCTTCTCATACCGAGTCGCGACCCGACGCCACCCCTTGAGCCGGCCGATCGAGCGCTCCACCTGGTTACGCTCCCGGTAGGCAGCCTTGTCGAAGCGGCGCTGGCGGGGCTGGTCGGACCTGGAGGGGATCACCGCCCGGATGCCACGCCGGCGCAGGTAGCGCCGCAGGCTGGGGTAGCTGTAGCCCTTGTCACCAGCCAGCGCGTCGGGCCGGATCCGCGGCCGGCCGGGCCCGGGCCGCTTGACCGCCCCACGCTCCATCAGCCCGCGCAGCATCAGCGCCTCGTGGCGCTGGCCGGCGGTGGCCAGGATCACCATCGGCTTGCCCCCTCGCTCCACCCGAAGGTGCAGCTTGGTGGAGTAGCCGCCGCGGCTGCGGCCCAGCGCCTCCCGATCGCCCGGCTGGTCAGGATCGGCGACAGCCCCCCGTGCCCTGGACCTGCAGGTCGGCGGTTGCCGGCCGCCGGCGGGCCCCGGCGGCACTCTGGTGGGCCCGCACCACCGACCCGTCCACGTAGTGCAGCAGCCAGTCCAGCTCGCCGCGCGCGTCGGCCTGGGCCTGCAGGCAGGCCAGCACCCGGTCCCACACACCCCGGCGACGCCACCGATAAAACCGGCTGGCCACCGTCTCCCAGGGGCCATACTCGGCGGGCAGGTCCCGCCACGGCGCCCCGGTGCGGTCCAGCCACACGATCGCCTCCACGATCAGGCGGTGGTCCTTGGGCGGGCGGCCCATCCGCGGGCGCCGGGGTGGCAGCAGTGGCGCCAGCTTGGCCCACTGCGCATCGGTCAGTTCTCGCTTGGTTCGTGCCATGGGCGCGAACTCTACCCACCTGTCCCATCAACATTGCAAACACGCCCTAGGCCTGGTCAAGAAGCGAGGCGCCCATGCGAATGCACCCCACCTGTTGCCCGCCACTCGATATGAGCACCGAAGCGACGCTGCGGACGAGCATCGGTGGCAAGCGGTCGTGACCATGTTGGCGTGCGGCAGCGCACGCTGTCGCCGCACGCATACGGCGCGCGCCGGGACGCGGTCTTGCGGCGGCGCCTGGGGCGGCTACGAGGACGGTGGCCGAGGAGCGGTCTTGACGTGTTTCCGAGTTCGCGATACAGATCCCGGGCTGGACTCCTAGCGCTGGAAGACGAGCAGCTCGCTGGTCTCGTATTGCGGGCCGTCGCCCAGTGAGGGCAGCGCTGCCTCGATCCTGGCGAAGCCCGCTTCGACGACCTCCTCGCTCATGTGCTCGAAGACCGAGACGGCACGTAGCTTCAGCCTCTCGAGTCCTCGGCCAGGCTCGCCGAGCGAAGCCAGGTGACTTCATCACGGGAGACGAGCGTCCACCCGGCGCCGACGAAGTCACTTTCCACCGCTTCCTCGGACCGGAACTGCGCCGTGTCGACCTTCCTCCATTCGGGCACGACGCGGAACCACCAGACATCAGGCATCCTGTCGGAGAAGTTCGCCTGCACGAAGAGCTTGCCGCCTGGCTTGACCACCCGGCGCAACTCCCGCGCAGCGCCCTCGCGGTCGACTACGTGGTGCCAGACGAAGAACAGCAAGGCTGCGTCACACGAGGCAGCTGGCAACGGGATGTGCTCGGCAGACCCAGCCGCATACGTGACGGCGGGATGGCCAGCGTGGGCAAGGGCTTGAGCACGCATCTTGTCTGATGGCTCGACTCCGTGGGCGGGGCCGCCGAAGGCACTCGCCAAAGAGGGGGTCATGCGGCCGGTACCCGAGCCCAGGTCGAGCCAGACCAGTGGCCGTGTCCCCGGCAGGTGGCGAGCGAACGCCTCCATCCAGGTTTGTAGTGCATCGGGCGACATTTGCCGGCCGGCGGGGTAGACGGCGTGCAGGCGTGCGTCGTAGTCGACCTTCTCCATGCCGCCTCCAAGTCTGGCCCGACCGATCCAGCATAAGACATGCAAACGGTACAGAATGGCGACGATTCCGTCTCCTGCCGATCGAGCTGTCAAGCGCGCCCACCCGGGACAAGGCCAGCATCGCCCTGGGCCTGGGCGCCGGACCACGGCTGAGCCAACTGATCGTCTCCCTCTGTGTCAACCTCCAGCGAGACCGAACTCGACTGACGCGCATGCGGATGCGCCGCGCTTCGTGATCACCATGTCGTCGCTCGCAGACACCAATGCGGCGTCGGGTTATCCACCGTCCGTGCTCATCTGGAGCGACGGCATGTGCTCGTTTCGAGTGACGCTCAACACCCACCAGGGACTCGTGACCGCAGCCGGGCTGAGTGTCACGCACGTCATCGTGATTCGGTTACGCCTGCTTACCCGATGTCCCGCTCCAGCCCCAGGCCGTCGCCCAGCTCGTGCCTGGCAACCCCCGGCTCCGGCGGCCAGGTGGGCGTTCCCAGCGCGGCCAGCTCCTGGGCCAGCGCACGCATGCGCGCCGCCCCCTCCAGAGTGGGCACCGGAAGACCCACAACGCCGTCCTCAAGGCCCGCACGCTCAGGAGACTCCATCAGAGACTGCGGTGTGCTCCTGATCGTCCTCGCCACCCACGAGCCGCTCGGACGCTGGGTGCTTGCGCGCGTCGCATGTCCAGCGCTGCGCGAGCGCCGCCAGCGGCTCGTGCTGTGTATGCTCGCCGGAGCACTGGCTGTCGCGGTCGACGAACACGTGCAGTTCCTCCACACAGCGGGTCGCCATCGAGTAGGCCGACTGCCGCGAGGTCTGCCAGCTCCCCGGCAGCACCAGCACCACTTGGGCCTGGCCGCCCTGCAGCCTGAGCGCATGCCCCGCGTAGTCGAGCCGCAGGGGCTGCGCCCACTCCCGCTCCGCAAGCTCCACCGGCACCTGGCGGCCGTCGTCACAGCCGACTGTGACCCGCCGCAGGCCAAGGTCGACATGGACGATGGTCCCGGCGGTGCCGTTGGCGACCCGCTCACCATCCTCGCCCCGGTATGGGCGGGTGAACCGTACGCGGTCGCCGACGTAGACCTGCTCGCGCCGGCCGGCGTCGCGGTCCACCAGCTCAGTGGTCGGCCACGACAGCTCCCCGGCCCGCCGGCGTCGGGCCTGGCACAGGCTGTTGAGGGTGTCGATGGTGGCGTTGGAGGTGTCGGTGACGATCTTCACCCCCTCCAGGCCGCGCTGGTGGCGGTGGCGGTCCCAGGCGTGTACGACCTCCTTGACCGCGGTGGAGGCGTGCGGGACCAGGTGCACCCGGCCGCGGGCCCGGAGGTTGGCCAGCGCCTGGTCCGCGTGGCCCTGGCGGAGGAGCCGGCAGACCTCCCGGTCTGCCGGGTCGCGCTGGCGCACGACGGTGGTGAGCTGCGCGTGCCCGCCGATGGCCTGGTCGACCTGGGTGTGCCAGCCGGCCGCGCCGACCGCCTGGGCCTGCTCGGGGTCGCCCAGGGTGCGGATGATCGCCGGCCCGGCCGCCTGGAGGAGCCGGTGCATGCGGTGGGTGTCGACCATGCACACCTCCTCCACGATCACCACCATCCGCCCGTCCGGACGGAGCCGGCCCTGCTCGACGGCCTGGTAGAACGCCTCGACGGTATAGCCGTGGTCCAGCTCGAGCTCGCGCGCGGTGCGCCGGGCGGTGTCGGCCGCAGTGGAGACCACCACGGTGGGCTGGCCGTTGCGCTGGTAGGCGCGGACGACGGCGCGCATGGCGGTGGTCTTGCCGGTGCCGGCCCAGCCCTCCAGCGACGCCCACCCCACCGGCGCGCACAGGTGCTCGACCACCGCGCGCTGCTCGGCGGACAGCTCGTAGCCGGCCTGGCGGGCGACCTCGGCGGCGGCCCGATGGATCATCGCGGCCGATGGCGCCGGCACAGTGCTTGACACCTTCGCTGTGGCCGCCTGGACGATCGCGCGCTCTTTGGCCAGCAGCGCCGCTGTGGTCAGCCGTGGCTGGCCGTCCACCACCACCGCCACCAGGTCCGATCCCTGGAGGAACCTGGTCAAGAACCCGGCCGCCTCTTCGGCGCTCAACAGCCCCGTGGCCGATTGGAAGACCAGCTTGGTCACGGTGCCCTCGTCGAAGATCGCGTCCTGGTGGGTGAGCCCGTCCGGGCCGAGCAGCCGCGCCCGCACCGTCGCCTCACGGTCAGCCAGCGGCGCCGCGGCCTGCATCAGCGTGCGCTCCGGGCACGGCGGCGAGAGGCCGCGCCGGTCGAGGACCTGGCGGTAGGCGGGCCAGTGCGGCGCGCGGCAGGGGGGCGTCTTGGCGAGCCGGTCGTGGGCGGCCAGGTGGCGGCGTTCCAGGGTGGTCGGCGGCCGTCCCTTCTCGGCCTGGAACCTGGCGGCGAGCTGGTCGATGTGGCGGTGGCGGCTGGAGAACAGCTCCAGCACCTGCTGGTCGACGCCGGCCAGCTCCCACACCCGGCCCCTGCGGGTCTGGTGCCAGTCGAGCCGGTAGCCGAGCCGCTGGAGCTGGGCGGCCAGCTCACACTGATAGATGGCCTCGGCGGTGGCGCCGAACTGGAAGAGGGGCCGGGAGTCCACCGCCAGAAACCGGCCCTCACCCGGCCCGGGTTCGCACCAGGCCAAGTTGAACACGAACACGTGCGAATGGAGCTGCGGATCCGGCGGGCGGCCGGGCTCGGCGGCAACCTCGGGGCTTGGCCGGCTGGTGTGGTGGGTGAAGCTCGCCATCGCAAGCTCACCGCTGGTGTGCAACTGCTGGCCGTCGATGGTGGGGCGGCAGGCGGCCACCCGCCCCTCCAGCTCCCTGATTGTCACCCGGACAGCGGCCAGGTGCGCGGCCTCCAGCGCGGCCCGGTCGGCGGGAGAGAGGAACGGCAGGACCGCGGAGACGGACTTGGGTGGGGATAGATTGCAGTCGATCCCGGGAACATGCGCCCCACCCCGCGTCACCAACTCGCCCGTGGCGCGGTCGCGGTGGAGCGTGTGGGAGGTCTTGATCAGCCGCTGGCCGGTCAGGGGGTGGCAGCCGGCCGCCAGCCGCTCGAATGCTTGCCGGTCGAGCTGGTCGAGGCCCAGGCGGGCGAATAGCCGGCCGTGCAGTTCCACCGCCGCGTGGGTGGGGGTGCCGTCGCGGCCAAGATAGTAGTCGGCGGTCTCGTGGCCGCCCTGCAGGTAGCCCCACAGCCGCCCCGACCCGCCGAGGGCGACCGGATCGAGCTTGCGTGGCGTGAACACCTCGATCTCCCGGCTATGGCAGGCCGAGCCCGTCGTCACGGTCCAGACCATGGCGGGGCAGCTCGACGACGTTGTCGACCTGCTCCAGCGCCGCCAAGGCGTCCAGCCCGAAGGTGGTCAGGGCGCGGGCCATCAGCACCTCGGGGATCGGCGGTGCCGGCAGGCTGCGGCGCTGCTCGATCCACGCGCGTTCGGCGGCAGCCAGGCCCTGGTGGTATGCGCTCCAGGTCGTCTCGCCACGCCTCCTCGACCCGCACGTCAGCCAGGTCCGGGACCTGGCCGCCGTCGTGAACGTGGTGGACCAGACGCACCGCCCAGGCGGTCAGCGTCAGTGAGCGCTGATAGCCCACCAGGTCGGCGTGCACCAGCTCACCGATCGCCTGGCCAACAGAGGCCTTCAGGGCGGCCTGGCGCATCCGCTGGATGGTGGGGCCATCGTCCCAGGCGATCTCCCACCCTCGCCGGTACCGACCGCGGAACCATCCGTCGGTCCAGCGCACCTCGACCCCGCCTGGCCCGAGGCGCCAGTAGGTCCACAGGTGCTTGGCGAGGGTGAGGGCTTCCCGGCTGCGCCTGGACATGCTGATCACCCCCTGCGTTGCGCCCGGCGCCTCGATTTCGCCGGGTCTCCGGAGCACAGCCAACCTCTTCGCGCTCACCGCGAACCTGACAGCCAGCTTCCGGCCGACACCACCGCCTCGAGAACGAGCAGGAACCAGCAGCACCACCAGCAGACAGGAGGACGAAGCCAGCAAGACCCAACCCGCCAGCACCACCGACACCGACAGGCAGCAGCAACCCCAGCCCAGCAAGAACGAGGACCCGATCGGCAGACGCGGTACGCTGTCCGGCTTCGCCGGGACAGCTCACAGGCTATGGAACAGCCTCGCCCTGTGGGCGCCGCAGCCGGGACCCTGCACCCGTCCGCGGACCGGCCGTTGTCGCGGCCAGCCGGCGGATACCGCGCCGCTCGCCGGCCGCGTCAAGGGCGCTGCGCGGTCCTTCGGACCGGCCCTGCGGGCCGCCCTTGACCCGGCCGTCGCCGTCGCGGGCCGTGCACTACACGTCGCCCCCGGGTGGGCGGCGGTACGCCGCCCGGCCGCGGCTCCGGTGATTCCGCCGGAATACCTGAGGTTCGACAGTGCGTGCCGTACTGGCGCCCAACCGCGTACGTAGCAGTGACCATCCCCGGCCGGAGGTGGAAGCGCCATCGTCGACCGTGGCGTCCTGGGACCTGGATCCAGCGGTCGTCATCGTTATCCTGTGCCATCGAAGTCTGTCCGCGTGCCATCCAAGTCGGCCCGTGTGCCAATATGCTGGTCAAGCTGCCTATCCGGCTCAAGACGAGCACCAGCTCCCCCGCGTACCGGCGTGCCACTCAATCTGATCCGCCCAGGTCAGCGGCTCGAGTCAGGCCATCTTCAATGGCAAAGGACAATCGTCGATGGACGGACGCTGTCGACCCGTCGTCGGCGGGCCGCAACGAAGCCCCTCCCGGGCACTGATGCCCAGCGACGTCAAGGCACGCCCATCCGTGCACTACGCGCGTGGTGGTCTTCCCGGGACGGCCTTCCACTCGATCGCGCTTGACCGCGGGCTCCGGCAGTTACGCCACCCGGACCCTGGCGACCGGTGCTGGCCCGGTCCACACGCTGCCGGACGGAGATCCTGACCATTCTGCCAGGCACACGCTTGCAGCACGCCGGCGGGTGGAGGGCACTCCTGCCACGGCCGCCGGCGCTCATCACCACTGACAGCGGGCTCGCGTTTGGGCGCGCACCAGCGCGGACCTCACCAACGACCTCACCGCGCAGCTCACCGTCATCCTCACTGACCCGCGCCAGTGTATGTACCCAGGCCTCACACCGGACCGCAGCAGCGCGGCCACGAGGTATTCACATCCCCGATCTGTGCGACTGATAGGCTGTGGAGCGACACCCGAGACGGGGATGGACGGCGACACGAACGCGCACATGACGGTGAGATCTCGCTGCAGTTCACGGTCGTATCGCCGACCAAGAGCCTGGTCGCCAACATCGTGTCCGCTGCGGTCACCACGATCATGCCGGCGGTTGTGGTCGGGTGTGCAAATGCCCGGTCCTGCTGGTTTGGCCCGACGAGGCACCCGGGTGGAGTCGATCCCACCACCGCCGCCTCATCCACACCCACCAAGCCCGGGGGCCACTCCCACCTCGGCACTGATTGTCGATCGGGTATCTGGCCAACGCCTGGGCGCTGCGTCGCTGGCGCGGGCTACTGTACAGGGTCCAAGACGTCTACCGGGCAGCCGCCGCGCTCATCTGCCTGGGCAGGTGACTGCACGGGTACCCACGGGAAGAAGCATCACAGACATCCCCAATCAATTAGCGCCGATTCTCGCGACAGCGAATCCCACCCCAACTTTGCGTCTGGGGGGACGGTCAGTCGAACTCGAACCGGAGCCGTCGTCCGTGCCACCAGGGCACGGCCACCTCGGGGATGTCGGCTTGGCGCAGCACTGGTGAGTACGTGCGGCGCTTCAGGCGAACGACGATGGTGTCTGCCTGCTTGATGATGACGCCGCCGGTGGAGAGGAACCGGCGCTGGAGGGTGTCGGGGGTCGCTGCCTGGTAGCCGGTGAGCCGGCGGCGGAGCGAGGCACAGACCGCGCCGGCGAGCACCGAGAGCACGACGTCCAAGTCGACGTTGAGCGGCACAGCGGAGCAGAGCGCGTCGAGGTGGAAGCTGCGGATCGACTCGGCGAGGCGCTGCTCGACGGTCATGCGCCCGGCGTAGCGCTCGATCACCATCTTGGCCGAAGCTCGCCGGTTGTTGGTGATGATGACCGTTGGCGCCTCCCGGCCGAGGCCTTGGACGACGAGCTGTCGGATGGTCTGTGGGTAGTCGGTGACGGTGACCTGCTCGTCGACGACCTTGGGGCTGCGGTAGGCGCCGCCTCGGTCCAGGCGCACGGTGCGCCAGGCCGAGGTGGGCAGCGCCTGGATGTGGCGGAGGAGGGAGGGTGAGCGCATGCGCAGGGTGATGAAGCCGATGCCGCGGGCGTCCAGCTCGGCGAGCACCTTGTGGGTGGTCACCTTCTGGTCCATGACCAGCAGCTGGGGGAACCGTCCCGTGAGCGCCTTCCAGTGGTCGGAGAACACCAGGACCTCCTGGGCCTGGCGGTCGCTGGTCAGGTCCGCGTTGGCGTAGACGAGGGTGTGGGTGGCGTGGTCCTGGGCGAAGAAGCTGAGCACCGAGCGGGTGCGCTGCGAGCGCGCGGGCACGTAGTGGCGCTCCAGGGCCACGTCCTCGCCCCAGTGCATGATCGCGTGGAAGTCCAGGTCCAGGTCCCCGCCCCGGTCGGCGACGAGGTCGGCCTGCAGCATCGCCTGGCCGAGCGCCCGCAGGAAGGCGACCTGGCGGGCGTGGGAGAGGCGGTAGGAGTAGGTGGAGAGCGCGGTCGCCTTCGGCAGGGCGACCAGGGAGGCGAACAGCCCCGCGCCGGTGTCGGCGGCGAGGTCGTCGACGTGGGAGACCCGGCGCATGCCGACCAGCTTGAGGGCCAGCAGCGACAGCACATAGCTGGTCGCCGGGATCATCGCCGTGCTGGGGTAGGCCGCGGTGGCCACCATCGCAGGCAGGCCCAGCGACACCAGCTCGGGGACGGCGAGCAGCAGCCCAGCGACCTTGGTCTCGCAGCGCGGCGGCAGGTCGGCGAAGTCGAGCAGTCTGGCCCGCGGCGGGTCGGTCCGCCCACCACCGCCCCGGGCGGCGAGCGGTCGGGGCCACATCCGGGCGAAGCCCTCCTCCCGGAGCACCTCGGCCACGCCGGTGCGGTTGAGCGGCGTGGGGGTGCCGGCCAGCGCCTCGGAGATCTCGATCGCCGACAGGCCCTGCTGGCGCAGCTGGATGATCGTTGGCCGAGCGGCGTCCTTGGCCGGTGCGGTCGTCGGCCCCGGCCGAGGCGTGGCGAAGAACCCGGTCTTGCCGGCCCGGAAGTCCCGCACCGCAGAGCGCAGCGTCGCCACCGACCAACCCGCGCGCCGGGCGGCGTCGGCGGCCGAGGACCCCTCCAACAGGTACGCCCGCAAGGCCTCGTAGCGGCGGTGGTTGGGGTTGGACGGCCAGGCGAAGAACTCCCCGCCCGCCCGGGCAGGCTCCACCTCTGCTAGGGTCGATCTCGCTGCCTGTGGCATACCGCAAGCAGATCAGCTCTCAGGGCAGGAGTCAACCGATCCTGGCCAGGAATGCTTACAACCACGTAACCCCGAGCCTCAGCTCCCGGGCCCGCCCTGATCCCGGCTCACGTACCCTCTCAGACCATCCCTCACATACAGCGAGATCGACCCACTCAGGCCGGCCAGCAGTCGAGGCAGACGAGCCGAGAGGCCCTGCTGCAGCAAGGATCTCCCTTGCCAGTCCCGATCAGCAGCAGCTATCCGACGGGGTTCAGGCCCGAGGCGCGAGAATCGGCGTTAGTGCCTGTATCGAAGTCTGCTGTGGCGGTTGATCTGGCCTGATGTTGGGACGGTGTGTCGAGTTCGACACGAGACGAGGTCTCCGCGGCGCTCGACCGCTTCATCGACCGTCAGGTGCTTGCTGCCTGAAACTTGATCTGGTCGTGAACTTCACCCCGAGCAAGGCGAGCTAGCGTCGCCGGTTTCGAGGTGGCCTCACGGCCTCGTCCATCTCGGCCGTCTGAGCGGGCTTCATTGTACGGGGTCACTTGGCGAAAGTCGGGACCAGCTCACGCAGCCGCACCCGTCGGCCGGTTCGGAGCACGGCCGTGCGGTAGACGCGGGCCGCCACCCGCGCCACCAACACGGTGCACACGACGCTCACCACAACCGAGAGCAGAAACTGCCACCAGGTGGCCTCCCCGAACCCTACTAACGTCGGCATGGCGAAGGGGGCAGTGGGAGGCAGGTAGGCAAGCACCTTTACGAGAGGTGAGGCACTGCCTGACCTGACTCCGATGAGCGAGACGATGTAGCCGAAGATGAGCGGTGCGGCCAGCGGCAACGCCAAGCTCTGCACCTGGTCCTGGCGCTCGGCTAGGGAGCCGGCGGCGGCATACTCCCAGCTGTAGAAGGCGTACCCGAGGACTAGCCAGACGAGGGTGGCCGCCACCACAAGCGGTGCCGCTCCGTGCACGAGGTTCGCGCCGACCGCCTTCGCCAGCACCAGCGCGAACGCCACCAGGGACATGGCTTGCAAAATGGCGACCGTGCCGATGCCCGCCAACTTGCCCGCCAGCAGCTGGCCCGGTCGCACCGTGGCGAGAAGGACCTCGATGACGCGGCTCGCCTTCTCCTCCATGACGCCCATCAAGATCCAGGAGAGGTACTGGGTGAGGACGACGAATATGAGGATGACCCCGATCAGCGCCGTCGCCTCCTCCGTCGTGGTGGCTCCTTTGCTCGGATGGACGCTCTCGACCGGCCACGGCTTGGCCTCGGCGACCGCGGCCGCCTGCTCCGGGGTCAGGCGGGCCTGGGCGAAGGCCTGCTGCGCTCCGAGGGCCGTGGCGGCGGTTCGCACATACCGGGACCCGGTGGAGGTGTCGGTGTCCGAGATGGGGTTCTCTACGAGGATGGTCCCGCTGCCGTCCACCACCATGTTGAGGTAGCCAGCGCTCAACGCAGCGCGAGCGGCGCTCAGGTCGGGCTCGCGCACCAGCTCTACGGGTAGTCCCACGGTTGTGGCCAGCTTCTGCAGCTCTTCGTCGAGAGCCGGCGAGCCGGCGACGACGCCCACCTTTGGGCGCGTGGTGGTGCCAGTGTGGATGGTGGGGATGACCACGGCCGCCGCGACCACGGCGAAGAGGATGAGGGTGACCACTCGAAACACGCGGCCCCGTACCCGCTCTCGGATCTCGCGCTCGGCCACAAGTCCGGTGTCTCCGAGGAGCCTCCTGTCGCGTAGTCCGCGCGTGAGTCCCCCAAGCTGTGACGATCGCCTCTGGCCTCTGCGGCGCAAGCCGAGGCGGACGAGCAGCACCACCGCGATAGCGGCGAGGATGATCGGAACAGCATTCACCGGCGCATCGCCTCCCTGAACACCTCGGACAGGCGGCGACGTCCGAAGACAAATTCCGTGACGCGCCCAGCGGCGCGCGCCGCATCCAGTACGACGTCGCTGTCGGTGGAGTCGTCGAGGACGAGGCGCACCTCGCCCCCGTCCACCTCAGACACGGTCACGCCCGGGATCCCCTGTGTCCAGGCCCCCTGGCGGTCTCCCTCCACCCGGACGCTGAGGCGCCGCGCGCCGCTCGTAGCCAGCTCGTCGACGGTCCCCCTCGCCACCAGCCGACCACGGTCGATGATGGCCACCGACTCGCAGAGGTCCTCGACCAGGTCGAGCTGGTGGCTCGAGAACAGCACACAGCGCCCGGCGCGGGCCTGCTCGACGAGCACCTCGCCGATGGCGTCGATGCCCGTCGGGTCGAGCCCCGAAAGCGGCTCGTCCAGCACCAGCACCTCGGGGTCATGCACCAGGGCCGCCGCCAGCTGCACACGTTGCTGGTTGCCGTGTGACAGGGTCTCGACCTCGCTGGTGGAGCGGTCGGCCACGTCGAGGCGCTCCAGCCACTGCTTGGTGGCAGCCGCGGCGCTGCGCGTGTCCATGCCGTGCAGCCGGCCAAGGTACTCGACCTCTTCTGCTACGAGCATGTTTGGGTACAGGCCCCGCTCCTCTGGCATGTAGCCGAAGCGGCGGCGCTGGGTGGCTCCGACCGGCACGCCGTTCCACCGCACCGACCCGGCGTCGAGGTCGGTGAGGCCGAAGATTGCCCGCATCGTGGTGGTCTTGCCGGCGCCGTTCGGACCGAGGAACCCTACGACCTGTCCCGAGGGGACCGAGAAGCTCAGGTTGTCGAGAGCGGTCACCGTGCCGAAGCGGCGGCTCAGGCCGTCGAGTTCCAACAGGCCGGCCACTAGCGCACCTTCCGATCCTCCGTGTTGGTTCCCGGGGTCATCAGACCTGCTCGTACAGCGGCTGGTTGCTCATGGTGGCCACCGGGGACTCCTTCCCCACCCTCTCAGCTCAATGATTCAGCAGCCTGATCTGCCTCACTGGAGACTGGCACAGAGGGCCGGTAGATGGTGCATCGACGAAGCCCATCCATCCGGAGACCTCGTGGCCACTGTAACGGTGACGGGGCGGCACGACCTGACCGACGCGCAGTGGGCGGTCCTGGCGCTGCTGCCCGTGGGGCGCAGACCGGGTCGGCCGCCGACATGGACCAAACGGCAGCTTATTGATGGGATCCGATGGCGGGTCCGGGTCGGCGCGCCGTGGCGGGACGTGCCGGCGCGCTACGGGTCCTGGGCGGCGGCCTACGCGGTGTTTCGGCGCTGGCAGCGCGACGGCACCTGGCAGCGGCTGCTGACCGCGTTGCAGACCCTGGCGGATGCGGCCGGGCGGATCTGTTGGGACGTCAGTGTGGACTCCACGATCTGTCGGGCGCACCAGCACGCGGCCGGCGCCCGCAAAAGGGGGGCCTGCAAGCCCAACCACCCGGCGGCGTCCACCACGAGCCGGCCGATCATGGGTTGGGTCGCTCTCGGGGCGGGCTGACCACCAAGCTGCATCTTGGCTGTGAGCAGGGGCAGCGGCCGTTGTCGATCGTGCTGACCGCGGGGCAGCGTGGGGACAGCCCGCAGTTTGCGGTGGTGCTGCACGGCATCCGGGTTCCGCGGCTGGGTGGTGGCCGGCCCCGTACCCGGCCCGATCAGGTCCTGGCCGACAAGGCCTACACCTCACGCGCGAACCGGCGGTACCTGCGCAGGCGAGGGATCAAGGCGACCATCCCCAGCAAGGCCGATCAGGACGCCAATCGACGCAAGCAAGGGTCCAGGGGCGGCCGGCCACCGGCCTTCGACCCTGAAACCTACAAGCAGCGCCACGCCGTGGAGTGTGGCATCAACCGGCTCAAACGCCACCGCGCCGTGGCCACCCGCTACGACAAGCTCGCCGTGCGCTACCAGGCCACTGTGCAGATTGCCGCGATCAACGAATGGCTATGACCCACTTTGATACAGGCCCTAGCCAAGTGACTTTACGCTAGACCGCCGGTCAGTGGGCTCGCCTCTGGCAAGGAAGTCGCGCTCCACTTGCCAGGCGACGCCGGGTTGGCCGTGTAGTGTTTCGGCGAGGCCGTCCAGCGTGCGCTCGTGCACCAATACCAGCCAACCCTCACCAACCTCCTGACTGGGCCAAGGCGTGGAGTCCAGCCAACCGGAGCGCCACCAAAGCGACGATACAACGGGGCCTTCGTCGTCGCGCCAACCGATGAGCGCGTCTTGGTCGCGTTTCCAGCCGCAGGCCTCGGCGAGGTGGGGATGCAGGGTCAGCCAGGCCGAGGGACCGCGGAAGCTGAGGTCCCAGTGGTACAGCAGCGGGGTGGCTCCGGCACCGGCGGGTAGCTGGTCAAGGTCGGCTATCAGCGTGCGTCGGCGCTGGTCAGGGCGATCCTCTGGGTGGAGTCGTGCGAGGACGCCGAGGCTCTGGGTCCGGTGTTCGCATGGCCCCTTGTCCTCCAGGCGGCGCAGTTCTGTGTGTTCGCCGATGACGACCCATCCGCCAGGCAGCCTGCATGCGAGCCGTTCTTCGGCGCCGTCGAGCCCCTTGAGCCACTGGTCGGGGCTGATCGTCTGCACGTCGTTTGACTCGGGAAGCGGCGCTATCGCGTCGGGGCGAGGGGAGGGTCGCGCCGCAATCAGTGTGGGGTCGTAGCCGGGTCCGGTGGAGAGCCGCAGCGCAGCCTCGGCAGTGACCCTGCCCGCGTCGGCTAGTTCCGCGGCCACCCGCGCGGCCGCCTGCTCCCACAGGCTGATGGAGGGCTTATGGATAGTCCAGCCCAATGGTGAAGTCGAGGTCTGCCAGCGGTCATCGTCGACGGGCGTGTCGCCGGCAAGGCTGCGGGCCAGACGTGCCACGCGGTTGGTGAGTGCTCGCTGGTCCACTCCGGCAGCCCTAGCCAGTCCTTGCAGCTCGCCCTCCGCCAAGGCAGTGATCCTCTCGAGGTCGTCTCGACCCAAGGGCTCGGCCGCCCGCATGCCCACCGGCCGCTCCTGCTCCGGAATGACAATGCTGTGAGCGGCTGGCAGTGCACCTGCTGGTGTCGGCTCGGGGGTGCGCCCGAGCCGCACGGCCAGGCGCCGCGAGGCCAGCCGCAGGCCAAGATGCTCGGCGGCTGTCCAGCGCTGGAGCGCGTCAGCCACTTCCCCACCGAGCGGCGCTTGGACCTGCAGCGCGGCCTCGACGACTGACAAGGCACGCAAGACCAGTTCCTCATCCTGGCCGAGTAATGCGCGAACCAGCCATGCCTGCGCCCGGCGGTCAGCTACCTGTAGCGCCGTAAGCAGCGTCCGCTGCGCGGTCGTGACCGCTAGTCGGTAGGGCACGCCGAGGAGATCCAGCCCGGTGCGTGCCAGGGTGGTCAATGCGTCGGCTGTGCCGTCGAGGTCTGGGGGCGGTTGGATGGCTGGGTTGCTGAGCAAGACCCGTAAGTACTGCTCGATTTCTTGACCCAGGGTGTGCGGATCGTTGATCCCGAACAGCTCCAGGTACTCGTTGAGGTCCCATGCCACCTCAGAGAGCAGGTAACGGTCGCTGGCGGCGTCGGCGGCGAAGCGGCGGTATGCGCGGTCCCTCGTACCATCGGGGTCCAGCTCGGCGAGCAGACGCAGGGCATCCAGCAGCGGCCCGCCGTCCCAGCTGCGCAGCCAACTGCGCGACTCCGCCTCGGCGCGCACTCCCTCGGCCAGCTTGGCGGCCAGGTCAGGCGCCCCAAGGTCCAGCGCACGACGGGCCAGGCGACAGTAGATCCTCAGCCGGTTGCTGCCTGCGCCGGAGAAGACAGCAACGGCCTGCTCGACCTGCTGGAGGTCCATGCGGTCGGCCACCAGATCAACCGCTTCCATCCACTCGCTGCGTGGATCCGAGCGGTCAGCCACGGCCGCATCGGCCAGCAGCGACTCCACCGTGTTGTGGGCAGCCAAGAAGGCGTCGCGCTCGTCTTCGCCGGTCCCTCGCATCTGGCTACGCAGCGGGCGACGCTCGGGGTGCAGCTCGTCCGGCAAGCCCAGCTCAGCCAGCGTGATGTGGTGCTTCACCGCGCAATCGACAATAGTGACGCGCCAGGCCTCGCGGGTCCACGGCGGAGCCTCCACGTCCACGCGGCCGAGCAAGGTCTGCAGCCACTGCCGCAACCAAGCCACGCCGTGCCGGTCGACGGCCCGCCGGCTGGCAGAGAACAGGTCCACCGAAGCGTTGGGTGCGATGGGTACAAGCTGGTCCACTAGAACAGCCCACCACAGCGGCTCGCCCGCCTGATCGACCTGCGCGTTCAGCAGGGCAGCCAGGGGATCATCCCACCCCACCACGCCGTGGTCCCGCAGCCACGCTCCGACCTGCCAGGCATGCCCTGGGCGACGGGCGCTGTCTATACGTAGCGAGCGACCTCATACCGCCGAGTGAGGATGTAACTGAGGGCAAGCTAAAGCAAGCCCCGGCGGCGGCGGTCCTGCTCGCCGGGGGGTGCTCCACGCGGGAGCACCTGCGGCCCACCTCCTACAAGGGTGCTGGCTCAAGATCGGACCAGCGGTAGGCCACGGCAACGTGGCTGGTCGCAGCGTTGGCGATCCGGAGGAGGCCGTCTGCCCGATGCTACTGCCCGCTCTCCGCGGCATCCAGCCGAACTTGATCTGGTCGTGAACATCATCCCGAGCAAGGCGACCTAGCAGCCGCTCGGCAGCGTCATGAGCCTGCCCGACATCGAGCTGCTCGCTCAGGCTCGCGATCGCGCCGGCCAGCCACCGCACTAGCTGCGCGCCGGACTCACCGTCCAGGCGCGGGCCGAGCAGGCCGATCCAGTCGGACAGCTGGTAGTCCTTGCGGTAGTAGATGACCAGCGTGGCGGAGACCGCCTGCCACAGAAGCCGTCGTGCGTCGTCCACGAGCCCAACCGCAACCATGGTGCCGGCCAGCTTGGTCAGGTCGTCGGGCGCCTCCGCATCCTGCGCGCTTGACTGCACCAGGCCCTCCAGGTCACGGACCCGCTGCACGATCACCCCGCGGGGGATAATCCCGGTCTCTAGGGCCGCAGGCAGGACCTCGTGGCCCTCGTGGCGCAGCAGCCCTGGCCGGTCCTGCCAGCGCCGCTCGTACTCTTGCCACAACGCCTGGGTTGCCTCACGCCCATGTAGCTGCCCTACACGGAGCAGTTGCGCCAGCGCGTAGGGTCGTATGTTCCTGAGTTCGTAGCTCGAGGACTCGTCGGTGTTGCCGATGTCGAAGACGCGCAGCACCTGCCGCACGGCCGCCATGAACTCGCCAGCAGCCAGCGTCTCGCCCGCCCAGGCACGGCCGTGCAACTGCGCAACGGCCACGGTCACGCGGGCCACACGCACGTGCCCCCATCCCCACTCGCCAGTTGGGGCCGGCACGACGGTCTCTGGATCTGGCCGCTGTCCGAGCGCAGCCAGCAGCCGGTTCAGCCGATAGCGGAGCTGCTGGGCCTGCCATAGGCGCGACAGATCGCTCGCTCCGGACAGGGGAGGTTGAGGTAGACCCTCGATCCATGTCGCTGCCGCGTCGCGTGATCCCGCCTTCCACAAACCCTCGGCGACCGCGACCCGGCCCACAGCGTCGAGGTCCTGGGCCGCCAGGTGGTCGGTCGCCAGCCCTACCAGATCGGCTGCGCGGCCAGCGTGACGAGTCCAGCGTTGCGAGAGGGCCCACACGCACGGGGCGCGGTCGGGCTGCTGTCCTGGGTTCAACGCGGCCAGCAGGCGGTCAGCGTCCGCCACCTGCCCACGCGAGTCCAGCTCATCCGCGGCGGCGGCCACCATCCAAGCGCGCGCGACCGGGGTGGGATCCTCCGGGTCACGACCTGAAACCTCTCGGTCGTGTGGTAGCCGAAGCTGCTCGGCGGCCATGATGACCGCCTGCGGGCTGCGGATGACAGCGGCTGCCCTCGCCCACGCATACAGCAGCTGATAAGGCCCACGCGGTTGGCGCCTCGCGGCCCGGCCACCGAGGATCTCCAGCGGCTCGTTGGCCTCAAAGACCCTGCGGGCCTCCTCCTGAAGACCGCTGTCGTGCAGGAGCAGGCTGATGCGCAGCCGGGCAGTGCGGCTGTCTTCCGCGCCGAAGCTTTCGCGCTCCACCTCCATGTGCTCAACAGCCAGACGCCACTGCCCGGCATGCACCAGCAACGACAGGAACCTCTCGCGGTCCGGCTGGTGATAGTCGCGTTGCGACAGCTCACCGGCCGCGATGACCAACCGCACCAGCGCGATCGGGTCCTGGACGACAGCCAGGGAGCGGGCGGCCAGACGGATGTCGGCTGCTACCAGCTCACGGGGGCGTAACGCCAGCAGCTGGGCGCGGAAGAACGCAGGCGTGGCCGTAGCCAGCACCGCGGCATGCTCCTCGGCCCCCGCCAGGTGAACCAACAGCTCCCAGGACTGCGGCTGTCCCGGTGGGGAGTCCCGGCACATATCGGCGAGCTGGCGGTGCAGCCGCCGGTCCTCGGCCGGGTCCTCCTCACCGCTCACCCGAGCGGTGCGATCCTGCAGGAACAGCCGGAACGACTCATGGAAGAAGTACCAGCGATCGCCCTGTCGCCGGAACAGGTGCGCCAACCGCTCATGCAGCCGGCGCACCACCGGCCCCGGCTGGCCATGCTCGCGCAGCCACGCCAGATCGACGGGGCCGCGCATGCGGCAGGCCAGTCCCACCAGCTCCACCAGCTCCTCGTCGTCCTCCACGGCCGTCCACAGCCGCAGGTACAGCCTGTGGACGTCGCCTCCATACGACGGGGTCGCGGCGAGCCGAGTCGCCTGCTGCTCGGCGGGCAGCTCGCGCAGCTCCTGCAGCAGGTAGGTGAGGAGCAGGGGATGCCCACCGCTGACCTCCCACAGGCGATCGGCGTCGGCCCGCACGCGCCAAGCTAGCGCCAGGTCAGCCACCTCGGAGCGCCCCAGGGGAGCCATCTGGATTGTCCGTCCCGGCTGCTCCAACTGGCTACGGATGTCCGGATGGAGCATCCGCACGGTCTGGCTTCCCACCACCACCAGCACCCCGTCGGGCAGCTCCTCTGGCCGGGGCAGGTAGCGCAGCAGCGGCTGCTCTACGTCCCGCTCGCGCTCGACGTGGTCCAGCCCGTCCACAAGGATGATCGAGCGGTGCCCCTCCCGCTGGTAGCGGTCGCCCAGTTGCTGCAGCTGCCGGCTCAGCCGGGCGGTGAGGGCCGCCACGTCGAAGTCGACCGGGGCGGGGCCGCGGGGCAGTCCACCGCGCTCCAGCGTCAGCACCAGGTCGTGCAGGAAGGCGCTGGCCTCCGCGCGCATCGAGCCGACATCCGCGCGTCCACGCACGTAGGCGTAGTAGCGCGCGACCACGTCCTCGCTGCCGCGTAGCTCCTGGGTAAGCAGCGTCGACTTGCCCGAGCCGGGGCTGCCCACCAGCGCCAGGTAGCCCGAGGTGAACCGCTGCAGCGACGCGGCCAGCCCCTCGGCGGTGGCGTGAACAGGCTGGTAGGCGGCGGGTGGCGGGAACTCGTGTGCCGAGCGCAGCTCCAAGCGTTGCCGCCAGGCCTCACCCAAGCGATCCAGCAGCTCATCCTTGGACAGGCGGACCAGCTGCCGGGGATCCGTGGCCACCCGCAGCAGCGCCAGCAGCAGCTCATCAAGGTCCCGCCTGTAGGAAACCGCGTCGCGGCCGGGCACCTCCGCCAGCGATGGCAGCGTTCGCCCAAGCTCGATGCGCACGAGCGCGAAATCCCCCAGCAGCTCCCGCTCGCTCAGCCCGCAACGTCCAGCCAGGTCGCGCCACAGCCAACCCCACGCATCCGGCATCTCTTCCAGAGACGCGAAGGCGCCCGTGGTCGCCGGCTGGAGCAGGTGCATCACCGCGTCGGCAATCGTGGCATCGCGGCGCCCGCTCGACGCGCTGACGGTCCTTGAGCTGGACGCCACCCTGTCGCTGTACAGGTGACCTATCACCCGGCGATCGGTGTGCTGCCTGGCGAGCCTGCGGCGGTCCACCACCAGATCGACCAGGTAGGCGCGCAGCTCACCCCAAGCCAGCTGTCCTCCCGCCTGGGACCACTTGACCTGGAAGGCATCCAGATAGCCTGGCGTGGCCAACTGGAAGTCATCCAGTCGGCCCGCCTCCGGATCCAGCACCGCCAGCCACTCCAGGCTCTCCTCCGTCAGCGACCGCAGCAGCAACCCAGCCGCTACCTCGTACTGCGGGACGTATCCGGCCAAGGCCGCGCGCTCGCCCGACGCGGGAGGACGCCCCCGTGACGCATTCATCTCCTGCTGTTCACCACGCATGGCGCGTCAAGCCTACAGAGCTTCAGAAGACGACACGGCGCGCCTTGAGTCGATCGAGAGATGAGGCCTCCGCGGCGTGGAGCCGTAGCTTCAACTGCCGAGATCCTCGGCGATGGTCCACGCCGCCGGGAGCGGGAGTCCTGACCAGTCCGCCGGGCGTGCGCTTGCAGCACGCTGGCGGGTAGTGGGGACTCTTGCGATGGGCCGCGGGCGCCCGTCGCCTCTGACAGCGAGCTGGCGTTTGGGCCTGACCCGCCCGGACCTCACCGGGATCCTCACCGGCCCGTGCCTGTACCCGAACCTCACACTTGACCGCAACGCGGGTCCCGAGACACTCACACCCGGTCCATGCGACTTACAGGTGGGTGACCTCGCTACCGGCAGCATGGTGCACATGCCTGTAAGCAGTCCAGTGAGGCCCTTGGTTCCGTTACCGGCACTGCTTCAGCCCATCTGCCGGAGGCAGCACCCGTGCCGACCTCAACTCCGTCCCGAACACGAGTCGGAATATTCTGCAGGAATCACGAATCCGCCCGCACCGAGCGCTCACACTGACTCACCGCGCCCTTGCCATGCGGGCAACGGCATGCTCACAGGCCGTCATCAAGCCAATCACAGCCGACGCGGCCGTAGCACACGTGCC
>WNFV01002351.1_pt1 | contig 29039 bp, 27 predicted proteins | sample 5400101 | NCBI WGS metagenome assembly WNFV01 (sample SAMN13153361, study PRJNA577476) | soil metagenome | isolation source: 115 cm soil or saprolite under grassland replicate 1 | place: USA:California | collected 2016-06-15
GCAGGATTAAATCGGCGCCAAGATCGAAAGGCCGCTGCAGAACGGGCGCCCAGGTGTTGTCGCAAACGAAAAGCGCTCCGGCGTCGTGCACGATTTCCGCGACGGCAGCAAGATCGACGATTTTCAACAGGGGATTGGACGGTGTTTCGGCCCACGCCAATTTGGTCTTTGTCTTTAGAGCTTTTTTCACCGCAGCGAGATCGCTCATGTCCACGAAATCGGCTTTGAGTCCCCAGCGCTGGAAAATTTCGCGGATCAATCGCGATGTGCCGTAGTAGGCGTCAACATGCGCCAGGACGTGATCGCCCGGCGCCAGGGCTTGAAAGATGGACATTGTTGCGCCGGTTCCGGAGGCAAAGGCGGCTGCAGCTGCCCCGCCTTCGACCACGCTGATCCCGCGCTCCAACGCCTCTCGATTGGGATTGTTGTTGCGCGTGTACATGAAACCGCGGGAGTAGGCGCCATCGACGTCGCGTTCGAATGTTGTGGAAAGGTAAATTGGGGCGGCGACTGCCCCGGTTGCAGGATCAACGTCGTGCCCGGCGTGAACGGCTAGAGTTTCAATTTTCATTTCGGGCGTGACGATACTGAATTTGAAATGTGATTGTCGATCTTTGTGCTGTAGCGTCCGCTGTCCTCAGCGGAGTTTTGATGAAATTCCGAATGAAATGCGCTAAGGACAGCGCACTCTATAGCGCGTTTCGATTTGACTCGCGAACCCCAGGTTCGTTATATTCGATCGATTCGCACGATCTCACCGGCGTACGGCCAATCGTCGGCGCGATTAACGAGTCCCGCGCGCACGGGATTCTGCGAGACATAATCCCACTTAGCGGCATAGCTCTCGCCCCTGCGCAAGAGATGGTCGTGAAACCCGGGTTGCCAGAAGGAACAGAGTTTTTGAGCCGATCGCCTTAGAGGTTTGCGTCCGGAGGCGTGCAGAACGCGATCAAGTTCGCGCTTTAGTCCCTTGATCCAATCACTCAAAGTTATCCTGCATTCTACTCCGAAGGAGACAAACAAATGAATGTGATCGGGCATGAGCACGTATCTCCCGACCCCGACGCGAAAGTCAGCTGCGCGCCCGCAATATTCGACGAAGGCTCTGTGTACTTCACGTTTTGCGAGCAGGCAGGCGCGCGCGTGAGTATTAAATGTCACAAAGTAAACTGACGTATTGAAGCGTTGGAAAATTAGGTTCAACCGTGGCGGCTTATCTTTGAACACTCGCTGCACGGCCGATGTTGTACCGTGTGGCGTCCTAAGCGCACAAGCTCCGAGATTTTTGAGCTGCAAGCTCGTGGTTGTAGCGTCCGCTGTCCTCAGCGGATTTTCACTAGCAGATTAAATGCGCTGAGGACAGCGCACCCTACAAAGAGCATGCGCTGAGGACAGCGCACACTACAGCGCACCTGCGCTGAGGACAGCGCACGCTACAGCACGTTTTGGATTTGACGCCACTGGCGCCACAGCGCAAATAGCAAGTTTCGATGGACGCCGACCCTTCGCCAAATTCATCCGCAACGATTTACGACGACGAAGTTTTCAAAATGGCTTGCGACCAGTTCCTGGTCATTGCCGATTATTTAAACATCGACAAGAGCGACCGCGAGTGGGCGACGTATCCGAAGCGAGCGGTCGCCGTGACGCTGCCGGTGCACATGGACGACGGAAGCACCCAAGCCTTCCAGGGGTACCGCGTTCAACATCACATCGCGCTCGGCCCGACCAAAGGCGGCACGCGTTTCGCGCCTACATTGTCGATGGGCGAAACGGCCGCGCTGGCGATGTGGATGAGCTGGAAATGCGCACTGGCGCAGTTGCCGTACGGCGGCGCCAAGGGCGGAGTGGCCATCGATCCAACAAAGTTGTCGCGCAACGAGCTGGAAGCGGTCTCGCGCCGTTACATGCAGGAAATGATTCCGTTTGTCGGCCCGCACACCGACATCATGGGCCCCGACATGGGCACGAACGAACAGATCATGGCCTGGTTCATGGACACCTATTCGGTTTACATGGGCTACGCCGTTAACGAAATCGTTACCGGCAAGCCGGTCGCTATCGGAGGGACCGAAGGCCGGCGCGAAGCAACGGGGCGCGGCGCTGTGTACCTGATTGAACGCGCCATGAACATGCTGAAAATGGATCCTGAAAAGTGCACCGCCATCGTGCAGGGATTCGGCAACGTCGGCTCGGTGGCGGCTCTGTCTCTCGCCTACAAAAGCGGCGTCAAAGTTGTTGGGATCAGCGATCACACCGCAGCGATTTACAATCCAAATGGGATTGATGTAAAAGCCGCGGAGCAGCACGTCATAAAGAAGGGAAACCTGCGGGCGTTTGCTCAGGATGATCACGTCGATCCAAGGGAATTCCTCACGCTACCGTGCGACATCCTCGTTCCGGCGGCGGTGGATCGAGTGATTACTGGAAAGAACGCCGACCGGCTCAAGTGCCGCATCCTTGCGGAGGCCGCGAACGGTCCAACCACGCCGGAGGCAGACCTCATTCTCGAAAACCACTGGGACGAAATTTTCGTGATCCCGGACATTCTCTGCAATGCCGGCGGCGTGATCGTTTCTTATTTCGAATGGGTGCAGGGTTTGCAGGCCTTTCTGTGGAGCGAAATGGAAGTGACGGACAAACTCTTCCGCATCCTCGAGCATTCGTTTGCGCAAGTGATCAGGCGAGCCAAGGAACACAAAATCTCGCATCGCACAGCGGCCATGGCCATTGGCGTCGAGCGCGTCATCAAAGCCAAACAAGTCCGCGGCTTGTTCCCATGAGCGGCGATAAAGGATCTCTTGATCTGCGAATTCCGCTTCTCCCCTTGGCAAGGGGATAGGACTAAGGTGAGGGGATCCAAGCTGCGCATGCCTGACAAGACCAAACCCTCACCCTGACCTCTTTTTTGGAAAGGGAGAGGCGAATACGTCTCACGGTTTGCTGCCGATGAAAGTTTCGCATTCCGAAGAAAAGCGCGAAGATCGACAGCTCGATGTTCTGACTGATGAAGACAACGGTCTCCGCATCATCGTTTCGCGTCTTGGAGCGGAACTGATCAGTCTGGCGCGAATAAACGAGGCGGGGAAATGGACCGGTTTTCTTTATCGCGACAACGATCTCTCAACACCGACTCAGGGCTGGGCGAACCACGCAACCGTCATGGGCTATTATCTTCATCGGTTAAAAGATGGTCGTAGCCTTTACCGCGGCCGCGAAATCAGAGGCGGCAATCACGGCTTTCTTCGCTCCAAGACGTGGCGTTTTGTGAGATTCTCGGAAGAGGGTGGCGGCGCTTCATTGGAATACCAAATCACACCCGAGGATTTCTCTTCGACCGAATATCCACTGAAAGTGAGCGTGAATCTGACCTACAAGCTCGATACTAATAAACTGGATGTATTGTTTGAATTTCGGAATCATGAGCCGGAGTTGACCGCGCATGTATCGTTCGGATTGCATCCGGGATTCGCGGCGACTTCGTTGGAAGCCTTTCACCTTCAAATGCCGAGGGGTTTTTACCGCAGATACTTTTCGCCCGGCAATTATTTGTCAGGGGAAACGCGCGAAATCGAATTCCCAGGTGGCGAAATGCCGTTTTCAAAGAAGGAATTGCCTGGCTCGATCATCCTCGAACTGGTTGATGTTCGCAGACGCAATTTTTCCTATGTCGATCCGCCCAGCGGCCGATGGGTGACGCTGGATCTTACCGGTGTGCCCTATGTCACCCTGTGGTCCGACGGCGGACCGTTTCTGTGCGTCGAGCCTTGCTGGGGACTCACCGATCATCACGAGCAGCGCCCGTTTGAGAACAAACAGAGCATTCAAACAATTTCGCCGGGAGGCAAGTTGCGCGCCTCCTTTAGCATGGCTCCGCAGCTCGCTTCGACTGATTAGTAGATGGCTTACTGCCGACTATTTCTTACTTCTCACGTCTGACTTTCCTCGCGAAATCGATCGACTATGCGGGAATGTTCCCGCCTTGCAGCCTGGATCTTGAGTCAGCACTACGAAATCAGGCGCAATATGTCCGCTCTGCCGAAGCGTGGATGCTCGGTGCATTCGTTCTTCCGACTGAACAATTCGATGCAGCCAGGCAATTCCTGTCTGAGTTCGATCCTTTACATCCGCTGCGCGTCGCGGCGCTTGGCCCTAAGACTGCGAATGCGGATGCATTTCTGGACGCACTCGAAGGCGCTGATGCGGCGATTTGTTCGTTGTCGAGCAACGTCGATCTCGTGTCGATTAGTCATCTTGAAATGTTTTTACCGAACGAAGCAGATTCTGCATTGTTGGAGGAAGCGAGGGTCATCCTCGGTGATTTGCCAGTTTTTTGGGAAGCGCCGCCGGAAAGAGCGCAGCAAACCATTGCGTTGCTGGCCGCACACAACTCCGATGCGGAGTCGGCAACGTTCGGTTACAAATTGCGCACCGGCGGAGTGACGGCAGATGCGTTTCCAAGCTCCGGGCAGATCGCCGCGGCACTTGTGACGCCGGCGACGCATCAGCTCCCGATTAAGTTCACCGCAGGTCTCCATCATCCGATCCGACAGTTTCGCGATGAAGTGAAAACAAAGATGTACGGATTTCTCAATGTGCTGGGCGCTGCAGGGCTCGCGGCCGAGCATCGATGGAATGCACACCAAACCGCGACCATGCTGGAGGATGAAAACTCACATTCATTTTCGTTTACCGAGGATTTTTTCGCGTGGCGCGAATGGAAAATCAGTACCGAACGGCTGCAATATCGACGAAAATTCGTGGCCTCGTTCGGCAGTTGCAGCTTCGATGAGCCCCGCGAGGATTTGCGCGCGCTCGGACTCCTCTGATCACCACGAAGGGCACGAAGATTACGAAGTTGTTTGGATGTGTTTCTGAATTTTCTTCGTGGCCTTCGTGTTCTTCGTGGTTAAATCACGGTGATGGCGTCGCCCTTGCGCAGTTTCATCGAAGTCCCAGCCGGTTCGCATTTTCCAATCCAAAATCTGCCGTTCGGCATCTTTCAACCGAAAGATGGTAAGTCGCGCGTCGGAGTCGCGATCGGCGATTTGATTGTTGATCTCTCGATTCTCGAAGGGCTCGGTCATTTCCGGTCACCGGAATTTCAGGCACACCCAGTTTTTTCTGAGGATTCGCTCAATTCGTTTCTCGCCCTTGGCCGACCAGCGTGGCGAAAGACGCGCGAGATTCTTCAACATCTTCTCTCGGCTGAAACGCCAACGCTGCGTGATGACGTGCGGTTGCGCGAAAAAGTCTTTCACGCGCAAAAAGACGTCGTGATGAAACTGCCCGTCCACATCGGCAATTACACGGATTTTTATTCGTCGTATCATCACGCGCATAACGTCGGCACGATGTTGCGCGGGCCGGAGAATGCGCTGATGCCAAATTGGAAGTGGTTGCCGGTGGCCTATCACGGTCGCGCGAGTTCGGTTGTGATCAGCGGGACTGACGTGCGCCGCCCGCGCGGGCAAATCAAACCACCCGACGCTTCAGCGCCGGCTTTCGGGCCGACCAAAAGCCTCGATTACGAATTGGAAATGGCGTTCTTGATTGGTCCGGGTAATTCGTTAGGCGAACCGGTGCCGATCGATCGCGCGATCGATCACATATTCGGTTTTGTGCTGATGAACGACTGGAGCGCGCGCGACATTCAAGCATGGGAATACCAGCCGCTCGGCCCGTTCCTGGCCAAGAATTTTTGCACCAGCATTTCCCCTTGGGTGGTCACGCTGGAAGCGCTCGAATCATTCAGGAAATCGTTGCCGTCACAGGATCCTGAGCCGCTCCCGTACTTGCGAGCCAAGAATGATTTCACGTTCGACATTCATCTCGAAGCGCGTTTGCAAACGTCGTCAATGGATTCGTCGTCCGTTATCACCCGCACGAATTTCCAAAATCTTTACTGGAGCATTGCGCAGCAACTCGCCCATCACACCGTCAACGGTTGCAACCTTCAGCCCGGCGATTTGTTTGCGAGCGGAACAATCAGCGGATCGAACGAAGAATCGCGCGGCTGCATGTTGGAATTGACCTGGCGCGGCGCGAATCCGTTAAAGCTGCCCAATGGCGAGACCCGAAAATGGCTCGAAGACGGCGATACACTCATCATCACCGGCTGGTGCGAAGGCGACGGCTACCGCGTTGGCTTCGGGAAGGTAAGCGGAAAAATCTTATCTGCTAGATAGGTCAGTCCCGATTGATCTGTTTACCACTGAATCGGCAGATGTAGGGCCACGACCGCCGGACTGGCCGGAGAAACGAATGCTTTAATACCGCACGCGAACCAGAAATAATCCTTCCGCAGGAGCGGCAAGACGGGCTGGGCCGATCTCGGCGGAGCCCAGACGCGCAGTGGCATCTTCGATACGCATTTTACCAAGCGCGCATTTTAGCAGCGAGCCGACGATTAATCGGATCATTTTGTAGAGAAAACCGTCGCCATCGAACTCGATCGTCACGCACGGCCCCTTTTGCCGCACGCGCACAGAATAAATTGTGCGAATCGTGCTTTCCTCCGCCTCGCCACCGGACGAGTCCGTCCGACCGGCGGACTTGCCGCGATTAGCAGCGAAGCCGGCAAAATCATGCGTGCCGGCGAAATGTTTTGCCCCCTTCTTTAGGACTTTGAGATCGAGATTGTGCGCGATGTGCCAGGCGCGACGATATTCAAAAGGAGGCAAAACAGGCGCTGACCAGATTCGGTAGCGATAGATTTTTCGTTTTGCGGAGAGACGCGCGTGAAAATCGTTCGATACGTACTGGCACCGCATTATACGTATTGCTGAAGGTAACAAGGCATTGAGCGCTTCGATCCAACGAGACGCTGGTAAATTCCCGTTCGGGAGATCGACGTGTGCGCATTGCGCGAGCGCGTGAACGCCTGCATCCGTTCGCCCGGCTCCGTGGACGCGCACGAGTGTGCCGGTGACGCGCTCAAACGCGTGCTCCAGATGATCCTGAATAGTGTTGCGATGAGATTGGCTTTGCCACCCGGAGAACGCCGCGCCGTCGTACGCTATGATCATTTTAAGTCTTCGGGACATGGGCAGTGTGGCAATCGTGGTCGATGATCAGCGAACGGTGATCAGGGCAAAATTACTAATCACTCATCACCGATCACGTTTCCATTCCGCCTGCACGGCGCGTTTGTCGAGATAGCTTTGCAAAATCATTTGCGCCGCGACCTGGTCCACGTACCTGCGTGTGTCCCGAGTTTTTTTGCCTGCATCTCGCAATGCGCGGTGCGCTGCGGCGGTGGTTAACCGTTCATCCCAAGTGACAACCGGGCACGGCAGAATCGCGCGCAGCTTTTCTACAAACTGGAGGACTTCAGTCGCGGCTGCACCGATCTGACCATCCATTCGCCTGGGTAACCCCGCGACGACGTGGTCGACCTTCTTTTCGCGGACGATCTCCGCGATGCGGGACGGCGCCTGCTCATCCGCAGGAATGGTTTCCAGGGGATGCGCCAACGCCTGTAATTCATCGGACAGCGCTGTGCCGATGCGCGCCCGGCCAAAATCGAGAGCCAAAATTCGATTCATTGCGCGTCACATCATTGCAGCTCCGGCGGAATTTTGCCGATAAGATCCTTGATCCTTTCGGCTTGGTGTCGGTGGCAAATCAGAAGTGCCTCTGGCGTTCGCACGACGATGAGATCATTCACTCCAAGCAACGCGACGCTTGTGGCGTCTTCCTCGAAAACTATGTTATTGCTGGAATCGAGCGCGGTGATGGCGCGGTTCGCGGCGTTTCCATGCTTGTCCTTCTCAAAGTAATTTGCTACCGCTCTCCAGCTTCCGATGTCGTCCCAGTCGAAGCTGGCCTCCACTACAAGGACGCGGTCTGCTTTTTCCATGATTGCGTAGTCGAATGAGATACGTGGCAGTTTACTGAAGCGCTCGCGCAAAGCCTTCTCAAAGTTCTCCGGAGCTCGAATTTGGGAAATGAAATCCGCCAGCTCCGGTGCGTGACGGTTGAATTCGCGGAGCACTGTAGGGACCGACCAGACGAACATCCCCGCATTCCACCGGAAATTTCCCTTTCGCAAAAATGATTCAGCTAGATCTAGGTTTGGTTTTTCACGAAAGCGCAGGACCCGATGAATCGCATCGTTGTCTGCGCCTTTGCGCAGGTGGACCGGCTTCCCTTGCTCGATGTAACCGAATCCGGGACACGCCCATGTCGGTTTGATGCCGATCGTTACAAGCTCGCTTGTTTCCTCGGCCGCGTCGCACGCTAAAGCGAGCGTTTCCTGAAAAGCCGCTCGGTTTGTAATCACGTGATCGGCGGGAAGCACGAGCATGATGGCTGCGTGATCGCGAGCCGCCACCCAACCGGTGCCGAGCGCGACTGCGGCAGCGGTGTCGCGCTTGGCCGGCTCGGCCACAATGTTCTCGTTGGGAAAATCCCCGAGCAATTTGCGAACTGCGCCTTCCTGTTCTGTGTTCGTCAGGATCAGAATGCGCTCGGCCGGAATAAGACCGTCAAGCCGCGCCAAAGTTTCTTCGAGAAGAGTTTTGTTTGAGACCAGCCGCAGCAGTTGTTTGGGACGCGCCCGCCTGCTTAAAGGCCAAAACCGTTCACCGCTGCCACCGGCGAGGATCAGCGCGTAGATCGAATTAGGCATGTCGATGCGAAAATGGGAGGGATCTTTCTGGTCGCGAAAATTGCCGTTTCTTTTTCCGAAACGCGACGTATATGGTAGGCGATGTCTTTCCCCATATCCATTTCAAAAACCGCCGAACAGCTTCCCGTTGATCCGTTGCTTGTCGTTACGCGGACCGCTATTGGTCTTGGCCTAGGCCTGTTAATGGCCGATAAAATCAAACCTTCGATCCGACAAGCGGCAGCGATTGCCCTTGTTGCAATTGGCGCTTTGGCGGCGGCGCCCTGGCTCGTAAAAATCACCTTGGGGCAGATCAATCGCTCCGAATGGGGCAGCCGCGCCCGTTTACGTTCCATTCGCGGTGATTCTGGATACAACGACGATTCAGAATTCTATTAGCCATCTGTAGCCGGGCTTGGTGATGGCGGCTTGTCGGCTACAGAAATGCTTCGGCGACGGAATCCGCCAGCGCTTTGCCTTTTCGAGTTAGCACGAAATTTCCGTTCGATTCTCGAAGTAGGTCGAGTGCGATAAACTCAGTCGTTTGTGGCGCGAAATGCTTCAGGTCCGAAGCAGAAACCCCGTCGCGCGTGCGCAGCGTAAGCGCGATTCGCTCCATGCGTTTCATTTCGTCCGTTAGGGTTTCCCCCGGTCCACGCGGTGATTGGGCGGAAAGAACGCGGTCAATGTAGATTCGATAATCACAGACGTTCTGCCAGCGCCGCGTACCGACTGTCGAAACGGCACTTGGCCCGATGCCCAGATAATCTTCGCCCAACCAATAGGCGCGATTGTGAACTGACGAAAACCGAGGACGCGCATAGTTTGAGATTTCGTAATGTTCGTAGCCAGCGTTTTCCAGGATGGACATCGCCATGTCGAAGAACTCAGCGTCCCCGTCTGCGTCCTGTCGAAATTCACCACTGGCGTGCCGGACAAAGAATTCCGTATCCTCCTCATAAGTCAGACAATAAGCAGAGACATGCTCCGGCTGGAGAGCGACGGTTGTTCCCAGCGTCGCTCTCCACTGTTCGATTGTCTGACCTGGTAATCCGAACATGAGATCGACATTGATGTTCGAGAACCCTGCTGCACGCAGGCTTCGAAACGATTCTTCCGCCTGTCGCCCGTTGTGCTCGCGTCCGAGCAGCTTGAGCAGTTCGTCCTCCCATGATTGAACACCGAGACTGATTCGAGTTACTCCCAGCTTGCGAAGAAGCGCTGCCTTCCGCATGGATACGCTCCCGGGGTTCGCCTCGATCGTCCACTCTTCGAGAAATGACAGATCGAGCCGTTCGCGAAAGCCCCCCAACAGAAATTCCAATTGCGCAGTGGTAAGCGCTGTCGGCGTGCCACCACCGAAGTAGATGGTTTCAGGCGATATCACAAAACTTCTGCACGTCTGGTCGAGCTCGCGCAATATCGCTTCACAAAATCGCCACGTCTGCGAACGATCGAGCAAATCTTTGTAGAATGCGCAATACGGGCAGATGCGCGCGCAGAAGGGGATGTGAACGTAAAGGTGGCGGATTGAGGCGTCTGTTGCGCCAGGCATGTCGCCTGACTTGGCGCGCGGTTCCGAGGCCGACACGGCTGCCACCACAGCGCCAGAGTTGTGATTCGTGCTGTTACTCATAGAATCCGTTCGCCACTGTGAAGCGATCTTGCTGATGCGAAACGTAGCTCTCGTTCTCTTTTGCGCCGTTAATTCTGCAGTGGCGCAGACACCTCGGACCGCTCCAACGCCTTCGATTGTGTATGCTATGCACAATCCTGCTGCAATCAAAGATTACAAGACTAACCCGCGCGTTGTGTATGAGATGGTGAACCGGCTTGTTCTCACCGCTACCGGACAGTCTGACGTGTCGAAGGCGTGGGCGTCGTTGGTTTCCCCAAACGACAGGATTGGAATTAAAATTTGCGCAGCAGGCGGAGACCTTTTCACCACGCACCACGATATCGTAAATGCGGTTGTCGATGGTCTTGTGGCAGCTGGCCACCCCCGCAGCAGCATAATTGTTTGGGATCGTTCTCTTGGGGGAATCAAGGGAGCCGGTTATCGGCCGGGAATTGATGGGTACCAGCTACAAGCAATTGCGCCGCACGACGGATATGATCCAAAAGCCGTACTGTCGGCTCCTTTACTTGGGAAACTGGTTTGGGGCGATTTCGATTACGCCGGTGACATGACGAAAGTGCCCATTCTTTCTGATACTGAGAACACCAGTAATTTGAGTCATTTTTCGAAGATCCTGTCGACCGGAGTTACCAAGGTTATCAACCTCCCGGTGATGAGTATCAGTGAAACGAATGGAATCGCCGGTTGCATTTACAACATGACAATCCCGAACATTGACAATTGGCGTCGTTTTGCGCAGGGCTCGCGTTTTGGCGCGGAAAGCCTTGCAGAAATTTATTCTAATCCACTCATCGCAAAGAAGGTGGTCTTAAATTTGATGGATGGCTTGATTGCGCAATACGCAGGCGGGCCGCAACCGCAACCGAATTACGCCGTTCATAATGCCACGCTGTACGCAAGCAAGGACCCGGTCGCTTTGGATGCTATCGCCCTGAAGCGTTTGGAAGAATGGCGCACGCGCGCGAGTCTGCCTGCAATAGGGCAACAAGCGGCTTATGTGGGCTTTGCCAGCCAGCTCGGTCTCGGCAACTCAGCGCCCAATCGCATCGAGCTAAAAAATATCGCACGATGAATTTTCCGTTGTAGCCGGGGTCGTTGACCCCGGCCATTGCTGATGATCGCATCATTACCAATTTCCCATACCGGCATCACCGATGCCGGCTACAGGCGATGAGCGTGGTGCCCTCCATTGCTATTCGAGCACTACAGACAGTGATTCTGCGCTCGGTCTCCCGCTCGTTTTATCTTTCCATTCGATTTTTACCGGCGCAATTGCGTGAACCGATTGCGCTGGCGTATCTGCTCGCGCGGACCACAGACAGCGTCGCCGACACGCCCGAAATTTCTAACCTCGTGCGGATCGAGACTTTGAAGATGCTCTCCGACGGCGTGCAAAGTAAAGCTTCGCGCGATGTTGTTATCAACCTGATCGCGTCATTTATCCCGCTACAGTCGAACAAGAGCGAACGGCAATTGCTTGAGTCCTTGCCTGATTGCCTGGATTGGCTTGAGCAACTCGAGGAAGCTGATCGCAACGACATTCGGCTGGTGCTTGAGAAAATCACGCGCGGTCAAATGCTCGATCTGCAGCGTTTCAATAACCCGCAGGAAATTCGCGCGCTCGGCACGGCTGCCGACTTGGATGAATACACGTATCTGGTTGCCGGTTGTGTAGGTGAATTTTGGACGCGACTAGGTTTTCGGCATGTTCGGAACTTCGCCGGCTTAAGCGAGGACCAGATGCTGGCGCTCGGCAAGCGCTATGGGATGGCGCTCCAGTTGATTAATGTGCTGCGCGATGCCGGGTCCGATCTTCGAGCCGGCAGATGTTATTTCCCGGAATACGAATTAAACGCCGCGCATCTGATCCCGTCGCAGATTCTTTCCGAATCAGAACGCTTTCAGCCGGTTTACCAAAGTTGGCTCAAGAAGGCAGAGAACAGCCTTGAATCCGGTTTGCAATATTCGCGCGCGATCCAAAATGGCCGTGTCCGTGCAGCGACGGTTCTGCCGGCCTTGATCGGTGCACGCACGCTTGCGCTTTTACACGCGGCTGGTCCCATGGCGTTGCAGCACACCGTGAAAGTTCCGCGCAGCGAAGTGCGCGCGATGATTATGTCGTTAGCCCTCACTCTTGCATCGCGTAGACAGATCAACACGATGTTTAAACAATTATCCAGGTAGGGCGATTGACCCAACCGCCCGCAGCGCGATCCGTTCAGTGTGTCGGGCAATTCAGGTGAACCGTCCAACCGACAGAAAATAATTTTGCTGTCGCTCGGTGATCGGTCGCTCGAGCCGCTCCAGCACCAGGAGCATGTCTTCCCAAACTTTGCGTTTCTCCGAAGGCGCCTGATTTCGAAGAAGATACGCAGGATGATACGTGATCATGAGAGGAATGCCGTTGTAAGCGTGCCAGTGGCCCCGCAGTTGCCGCATTGTCCCACGCATCCCCAGCAGCCCTTCCACCGCGACTGCGCCGAGCGCGACCAATACTTTGGGCTGAATAATTTCGATCTGTTCCACCAAATACGGTCGGCAGGTCTGCATTTCAATCGGCGTGGGTGCGCGATTTCCAAATGCGCCCGCCGGCGTATCCGGTCGGCACTTAAGGATGTTTGCGATGTAGACGTCTTCGCGCGCGAAGTTCATCGCCTTGAGAATTTTCGTCAGCAATTGTCCGGCACGTCCGACAAATGGTTCACCTTGTTTGTCCTCGTCGATGCCTGGCGCCTCGCCGATGAACATCAAATCAGCGTCGGGATTTCCCACGCCGAATACGGTTTGTGTGCGCGAACAGGCGAGATGCGCGCATTTCGTACAAGCGCGAACACGCGCGCGTATCGGCTCGAGTAATTCCGCTTTGTTGGACGCCGGTTGTAGCTGTGGCTCGGTAGGCCACGGGACGCCTCTAGTGTTAGCGGTTTGAAGTTGCGCGAGCATAATTCTCGATGCTCGCGGCAAATGATCATTCGTCTGGCGAATTTTTGCCAGCGCTGCGATCACGAAATCGAGAGCTGGCTGCGTCATTTGCGCGAATCATGCGAAATTTTGCACGCAGACGCAATCTCTTTGATGATGGACCGATGACCGCGCGCCTAAGCGATTATGACTACGATCTCCCAACGGAATTGATCGCGCAGCGCCCGCTTCAGCGCCGCGAAGATTCTCGCATGATGGTGCTTCATCGCGATCGGCAGACAATCGACCATTGCCAATTTCACGAACTAAAAAAGTTTCTGCGGTCGAGTGATCTGCTTGTCTTAAACGACACTCGCGTTCTCCCAGCGCGACGATTCTCGGACGATGGCATTGTTGAATTTTTGTTTCTTGAACACCTCGGTCCGAAGCGCTGGAAGTGCCTAGTCAAACCGGGCCGCAAAATGCGCGTTGGCGCGGCAGCGAGGATCAACGGAGTCACTCTGCGGGTTGAGGAGATCACAGATGGCGGCGCGCGCATCGTAACATTGGATGAAGATATCGATCCTTATGCCGGTGGCTCGATGCCGTTGCCGCCGTATATCAACCGGTTGAGCGATGAGAAGGATGCAGCGCGGTACCAGACTGTCTTTGCGAATGCGGCTGGCGCGATTGCCGCGCCCACGGCCGGTCTTCATTTTACTCCGGAAATATTGAGCGAACTTCCGCACACCTTCGTAACTCTGCACGTCGGACCGGGAACATTTGTGCCAGTGCGATCGGATAACATCGCCGAGCATCGCATGCATTCCGAGCGCTTCTCCATTTCGCCAGAAGTCGCACGCAGGATCAACGATGCGCGCCGGATCATCGCGGTTGGAACGACAACGGTGCGCACGCTCGAATCAGCACGGGGCGCGGACGGAAAAGTTCAAGCGCAAGAAGGCGCAACAGATTTGTTTATTTATCCGCCTTATCATTTCCGCGTTGTCAGTCTTCTGTTGACGAATTTTCACCTGCCGCGATCGACTCTACTGATGCTGGTAAGCGCATTTGCCGGTCGCGAGTTCTTGCTGTGCGCGTATGAGAAAGCAATTCGCCAACACTATCGCTTCTATAGCTACGGCGATTGCATGCTGATTCTGTAACAAAGAGAGCAGAAGCTGAGGAAGAGGAAGATTGCGCTGTCGCAGATTGTGCTATTTTCCGGTCCAATGTCCGATCAACCCAGAGGGGAGCTGGTGATTCAAACGATTGCCATGCCGAAGGACACAAATCCGAACGGTGACATTTTCGGCGGATGGTTGACCTCGCAAATGGACCTCGGCAGCGGGATTCTTGCTGCGAAAACCGCACAAGCGCGAGTCGTCACCGTGGCGATGGAAGGGATGTCGTTTCTCGAACCGGTGCGGGTAGGGGACACCGTGCGGTGTTATGCGCGAGTCGAGAAAATCGGGCGGACGTCGATGACGATTCCGGTAGAGGTATGGGTAACACGTTACATGACTGGAGAGGAACGTCGCGTTACACACGGCGTCTTTACTTTAGTGGCTGTTGACGAATTTGGGAAACCAATCCCGGTGAAGCGCGGCAGCGCGTAAGAGAAATGCCGAATGCGGAATGTCGAAGCTCGAAGGAACAACTGGAGCCCTAATGACGAAAGATTCATTGATTTCGCGCTTCGGATTTCGCGCTTTGTCACTCATTCGTCATTCGTCATTCGTGCTTCGTCATTTTACGGCCAGCTGTTAGTTCGAACCGATGGCCAATTTCGCCTATCTTTTCGAGCGATTCCCGTCATTCGGACAAACATTTTGCTACCGCGAAGTGGCTGAACTCGCGCAGCAAGAGATCACGCCGCCAATTTTCTCGATCCGCGATCCGAAAGATGAGCCGCCGCAGGATTGGGACAAGGACATCGTCCAACGTGTCCATTATCTACCTGAGGAGAAGGAACTGCTGGATAATGTTTGCCGTGCTCGGAAAAAGGGAAAACTCACGGCGAATATCGTGGCTGGTCTCGATGAATGGGGCCGGCGCACGGATTTCCTTAGGCTCTATCAGGCTGTATACGTCGGGCTGCGCCTGCAAGAACTGGGGATTCGGCACGTTCACGCGCACTTTGCGGGGATGGCGGCGCGCACCGCTTTCTGGATTCACAGATTTTTTCCAGTCACGTTTAGCTTTACCGCGCACGCCAACGACGTTTTTGTGCCGCGGCCGTTCGAGATTGGACTTGATAAGCTCGTGGATGCAGCGCGCGTAATCATCACCGAGACCGATTACGCTGCACAATTTTTGCGTGAGCAATTTCCGAAACGTGCCGATATCGTTCATCGCATTTACAATGGGCTGGATCTCGCCGAATTCGGACGAGCCGATTTTTCCGGTACACCGCCGCTGATCGTGGCAATCGGTCGCTTGATTGCAAAAAAAGGATTCGCCAACTTGATCCGCGCCTGCGGATTGCTTGTGCAGAGCGGAAAAGCGTTCCAGTGCGAGATCATTGGTGAAGGTCTGCTCGAAAATGAATTCCGCGCACAAATCGAGAAGCTGAATCTGCAAGATCGCGTCACACTGTCCGGCGCTAAACCGCAGCGGGAGCTCCGGCAGCGTCTGGCGACCGCAAACGTTTTTGTATTGCCAAGTGTTGTCGACGCACAGGGGGGGATGGACAATCTTCCTACAGTTATCATGGAAGCAATGGCGGCCGGGTTGCCGGTCATCTCGACCGATGTCGGGGGCATTTCAGAAATGGTCGTTCAAAACGAAACAGGTTTTTTAGTGCGACCAGGCGATGCAGCGGAGCTCACCGGCGCGATCGAAAAAGTAATTGATGACCGTCAGTTAGCGCAAAGACTTGGCCAGGCTGGATACGAGCGTGCTCGCGAGCTTTTTTCGATTGAGAAGAACGCGCGCGAGCTATTCGCGTTAATTAATATAGGTAGCGGCGATTAACCTCAATCGCCGAAGTTCCCGGGCGGTTCAGATGAACGGCTCCCAAGGCGCGCCTTACAACAACTCACGAACACAATTGACCGCGTGCAGGTAAACGTGGTGCGGGCCGCCGCGCATCAGCTCTTCGCTCATCAAACTCACCGGATCATTTTTTGCGGCGGGCATTAGCTGTGGCATGCGTTTTTCGCCGGGCTTTCCACGTGAAACTTCAAGCAGATCGCCGCACTTCGCGTGAGTCACCAGAAATTCTACCTCGGCGGTTTCCATCGCTACTTCGCCAATTGGCTCCCCAGGCCGTTCGCGCAGCTCGACATCGATTTTTCGGCCGGAGGGACCGATGAATCGCAGCTCGTTCGCTACATCTGCCTTCTCACTTCTCCAGCTCAATTGCGCCGCAAGCCACCCGGCAAAAAGGACAGCCGTTGATCGGAATCGAGGGGCGAAATCGATTCGAACGCTCCTGATTTTGCCGAAATGATGATGCGATGCGGGGTGATCGAAGAATTGTGCGATCGCAAAACGCACATTATCCAACCGCGTCCAGTTTAAGTCGCAAAACACCATCCGCTGTTTCGCCTCCTCTTCTGCGGACTCCACCAAACGCATTTGCGCGCGAAAATCTTCCCAGTCCCGGCTGTCGTAGATTATACGATCTACCCACGCCCAAAGTTGCGGGTTCATCGGTTCACGAAATTCCTCCTGCCACCAGAGATAGAACGGAAGGTCCGAGTCAAGGTGCGAGAAAACTATGCTCGGGAGCAGAGTCGTACAACCGCCTTTGAGCAGAAACGAGATTTGTTCGGAGCAGATTTGTTTGCTCCCTGCGCCGCTAACGTGGCAATGCGCGCTAATCCACGCGTCGACGCCATTCTCCGTTGCGTTGCAATCCGCTTCGATCACGATGGCGCGACAGGCGTGGTTCTCTGTAATTTTCGCCATAAGCTGTGTGTTCTTGTTCAGTGAGCCGGGTTCTTCGCTATAAACGGCAAGGTTCATAAGCGAAGCGCGCGTCATCGCGCCGGCGCTGTCCTGCCAAAGTTTTTTCAGCTCCTGGTCGATTCTGCTGATTTCAACCGGAACTCCCATCGAATACGTTTCAGTTACGGTAGGCATCGCTTAGAGTCTCCTCCACGCCCCGCCGTCGCGAGCAAGCAAGTCGTCCGCTGCCTCTGGTCCCCACGATCCTGCAGGATAAAAGAACAATTCGGGCGCACCCTTTTTCGCGTGCCATGCTTCCTCGATAGGATCGATGAAAGCCCAGGCTTGCTCGACCTCGTCGCGGCGGGCAAAGAGGGTGGCGTCGCCGCTCATCGCATCCAGCAGCAGACGTTCGTACGCTTCCGGGCTGGCTTTCCCGAAAGACGTTCCGTAATGAAAGTCCATCTTTACCGGCTCGATGCGGAAGCTTGTGCCAGGCACCTTGGCATGAATCCGTAACGAGATCCCTTCGTCCGGTTGAATTCGAATGACAAGAACATTCAGATCATGCAAATCCTTATTGAACAGAACCGCCGGCGCTTTCTTGAAGTGAATGGAAATTTCTGTTGCTGATTTCGGAAGCCGTTTCCCAACGCGCATATAAACAGGCACGTCCGCCCAGCGCCAGTCATCGATAAATAAACGCAACGCGACGAAGGTCTCCGTTTGCGAATCGGGATTGACGTTTTGTTCCTGGCGATAACCAACGACCGGATCGCCGTGAATGGCGCCTTTGGTGTATTGGCCCCGCACAACGTTGGCTGCGATTTCATTGCGCGACGAACGGCGCAGCGATCGCACCACTTTCACCTTTTCATCGCGAATACTGTCCGCAGCCAGATCCGTAGGCGGTTCCATCGCCACAAGACAAAGAAGCTGCAGCAAATGATTCTGCACCATGTCGCGCAACGCGCCTGCGCGTTCGTAAAACCCTGCGCGCGTCCCGACACCGAGCGTTTCGGCCGCTGTGATCTGCACATGGTCGACGTAGTGCGTGTTCCACAGCGGCGAGAAAATTGCATTCGCAAATCGGAGAACAAGGATGTTTTGTGCCGTCTCCTTGCCGAGGAAATGATCGATCCGGTAGGTCTGCTCTTCAGTAAAAGAATTGCGGACGATCCTATTGAGGTCGCGCGCTGAGGCGAGATCGGTTCCGAACGGTTTTTCGACGATCACGCGAGCCCAGCTACCTTTGCATGTTTCATTCAAGCCGGCGGCTTTCAAGTGCTTGAGGATCGGTTCAAACTGATCTGGAGCGACGGCAAGATAAAAAAGGCGATTGCCGCGGGTGCCGTAGTTTTTGTCGGTCTCATCAAGGCGTTTGGCCAGGCTTTTGTAACCAGACTCGTTGCCGAACTCGCTCTCGTGGTAAAAAATCGATTGAGCAAACGTCTTCCAAATCTCGTTGCGCACGGCCTGGCGAGAAAATTTGCGCGTGGCTTCTTCAAGATCGCTCCGGAATTCGTCATCACTTTTCTTGCGCCGAGCGAATCCAACAATTGCTACAGAGGGAGGCAGATCACCATCAGCTGCAAGGTTATACAGAGCGGGGATGAGTTTGCGGTGGGTGAGATCGCCCGTAGCGCCGAAGATCACAATAGTACACGGCTGCGGCACAAGCCGAGTGGAAAGCCCTTCCCGGAGCGGGTTTGGTTCCGGCTGCTCAGCCGCTCGATTCATTTGTCCACAGATTACGCAGATTTCGGCAGATTGGATAGCGCTGAAGGTCCAAGCACGCATTGCTCAAACGCATTGGCTGCGTAACAGGTGCTGCACAATATGCCGCAGTCATTTCGCGCTGTGATCTTCGATCTCGATGGCGTGCTCGCCGATTCCGAGCCGTGGTGGAATGAGATCGACGCGAAGCTACTCGCCCAATACGGCGTGAAATATCGCGGCGAATACCATCGGAACGTGCTCGGAGTGAGCTATCGGCTCGCGGTCGAGTTTTTCAAAAAAGCATTTGGCCTCTCCGCCTCCACTGACGAATTGATACAGCGGCGAGGAGAGATAGCGACCGAATTTTTTGCCAATCGCGTTGGGCTCTTCCCTTCCGCAAAAGAGGTCCTGCAAGAGTTGCGGCGGATGAACCTGCGTCTCGCAGTCGCGACGAGTTCGGTCAGTGCATCTGCAAGGCCATTCTTAGATCGACATCAACTGACGGCGTTCTTCGATGTCATCGTTACCGGTGACGAGATCGAACACGGCAAACCACATCCCGATATCTACCTGCGCGCAGCGGCAAAACTCAATGTCGCTGCCGACGCGTGCCTCGTCATCGAGGACGCCCTTGCTGGCATCGCCGCCGCCAAAGCCGCAAAAATGCGCGTCGCCGCGATTCCGGACAGACGCTTTGTCGATCCACACGAGTACGAAAAGGAAGCTGACTACTTGCTCGGCAGCCTTTCTGAAATCCCGTCGTTCATCAGGCGCGTTGCCAGAGATTAACGACGAAATTGGTACTACGACAGCAGCGGAAAACGCCGTGTGAGGTCGCGCACTTTCTCGCGGACGCTGTTGAGAGCGGATTCGTCGGTGCGGTTTTGGAGCGCTTCGGCAATGAGATCGGCGATTTCGAGCATTTCTTCTTCTTTCATCCCGCGTGTCGTTACGGCGGGAGTGCCAACGCGGATGCCGCCGGGTTTGAAGATCGGGTAGGTGTCGAACGGAATACCGTTTTTGTTCACTGTGATCCCGGCGCGATCGAGAACTTCCTGCGCTTCTTTCCCGTTAATTTCTTTCGGGCGGAGATCAACAAGCATAAGATGATTGTCGGTGCCGCCGGAAACAATGCGGTAACCGTGCTTGGCCAAACCGGCGGCGAGCGCTTTAGCGTTTAGCACAACTTGCCGTTGATATTCTCGGAATTGCGGTTGCAACGCTTCGTGGAAACAAACCGCTTTGGCTGCGATGACGTGCATGAGTGGTCCACCCTGAACGCCCGGGAAAACCGTCGCGTCAATCTGCTTCGCGAATTGTTGCTGGCACATGACGATGCCGCCGCGCGGGCCGCGCAGACTTTTATGCGTCGTCGTAGTGACAAACTGCGCGTGCGGAATGGGACTGGGATGCTGACCTCCTGCAACGAGGCCGGCGATGTGCGCCATATCGATAAAAAGAATCGCGCCGACTGAATCAGCGATTTGACGCAGCCGCGGGAAATCGATGATCCTCGGATAGGCTGAAGCGCCCGCGGTGATCATCGCCGGCTTCACTTCCTCGGCTTGTTTCTGCAACGCGTCGTAATCGATTTGTTCCGTCTTGTCGCTCACGCCGTATTGCGATACCGCGTAGAATTTGCCGGAGAAATTCGCCGGATGTCCGTGGGTGAGATGGCCGCCGTGCGCGAGATTCATTGCGAGAATTTTGTCGCCCGGTTTCAGCATCGAGAAATAAACGGCCATGTTCGCCTGTGCGCCGCTGTGCGGCTGCACATTCACGTGCTCGCATCCAAAGAGTCGTTTGGCGCGATCGATCGCCAGTTGCTCGGCAGTATCGACATTCTCGCAGCCGCCGTACCAGCGCTTTCGCGGATAACCTTCGGCGTATTTGTTCGTGAGAACGCTGCCTTGTGCTTCCATGACTGCGCGGCTGGTGAAATTTTCGGAGGCAATCAATTCGATGTTTTCCCGCTGACGTTTTTCTTCCGCCATGATCGCGTCAAAAATTTCCGGATCTGTCCGGCGCAATGCTTCACTGTAAATGCGAGACGAAGACGTCAATCTTTCCGGTTCCATAGGATGAGAAATATCACCGCCGCCATAAACGTCGCCAGTGCGAGCTGCACCTGGCGGGACGAGCGCGCTTTGTTCGACAAATGTGAGAACGCTGGGAAGAGCGTTGCTGATGATGCGCGCGCAATCCTCGTACACTTCGCGGCCTAAACCGATTGGATCGGGCACGTCGCGCCAGACCGTTGTGCCTGGCTCTTCGAATTCCCGGAGCAAAAACGATTTTTCAGCGCCTTGAGGAAACACTGTTTGGATTGTCTCGAGGTGCGCGCCGGTCATTGCAAAAATGTGCGTGGCGCGATCGACCAGCGCCGCCGTCAGCGGCTGACTGCGCAGGTCGCCAATGTCTGCGCCTTCTTCCGCGCAGACTTGCACCGCATACAGACTTGGCGGCTGGCCGCGCACTGCATGCACGCCGGCCGAAAGAACTTCGATGTCGTTGCGGTTGCCAATCAGACGACGAAAAAGCCCTTCCGCGATCGGGCTGCGACAAATATTACCTGTGCAGACAAAGAGGACGCTTTTCACGGTTCGCACGGCGCGAGCGAGCGCCAACCAACCTAAAAGCAAACACGTTTAAGTCAATCTGGGCGAACTTGGAACAGCTTCACAACTTGTCTAGAATCCTTAACCGGAGACGTTTCCAGAAGCTCCAAATCCCACTTCCCAAATCCCAGGCAAAACTCAATGGCCAAATCCAAAAAAGGACAGCGTCATTATCCGTTCTTCGAAATAATTGATGAAAAAATCAGCGTCAGCTCGCGTGCTTCGGCTGCTAATGTCTCGCGTGCGGCAACACTGTTCTTAGACAAACCCGCATCGACCAATCGCAAAAACAGACGACTTTCTTTCGCTTCCTTGCGGCAGATTTTCACACGCATGAGAAAATCCTTCTTGCTCAGAGCTTCATCGGCTTCGATCCAATTGGCCGCTACCGAGCCCGATGCTCGCACCAATTGTCGGACATCTTCAGTGTTGCTTACTGTTCGCGGCAATTGCTTAACAAACGTTCGCACTGATCGTGCAAACTCGAACGTTCGATCCGCCAGATCGCGTGGTTTAGCGCCATCCTCCATTTTGGAACTTGGGATTTGATCCTTTATTTGGGATCTGGAGCTTGGGATTTGGAACTTGCACCCTCCGTTTCCTCTTCATGCGTTAGTCCAGATTCTATCCGCGAGGCACCTGCAGTCTGAACTTGTGCCAGAGATAAAGGACTAAAATCGCCCCGAGGATCGAAACGATTAAACCGCCGGGATGAAATCGGCCTCCTGCGCTTGGTGGATAAAACAGATGCGTTACCGCTCCGCCGATAATCGAGCCGACAATTCCAAGCACCACTGTCCATGTGATCGACAAATGGGTATGCATAAGCGCTTTCGCGACACAGCCCGCGAGGAACCCGACAATGACATACCAGATAAGATGAAGCATGATTTTCTCCTAATGAGACGCGAGATCCGACATTGAAGGGCAGCAATAGCAGAATGGCCCGATCAATGTCATGCGAAATTTTTTTGCTCATCCATCGCGTGACAAAAACGGCAGAAGATTGTCACACTCCAAAACGTCCCGTCGTTGCGCGCGCATTGCATACTTTGCATTATGGAGTGCGGCGTTGTGGCGCCGCTTTGGATCAAGCCAATAGAGTCACATGTAAGTCAGCCCAGCGAGCCGTCCGCTGAGACAGCGGACACTACAGAACCGATAATTGGAGCTTCTCCGCAGGGTGAATTGCCGTTATTCTACCGGGCATTCCGTTGCTTTTCCGCAAATGACCATCGACACACTGCGTCAGGTGCCATTATTTGAATCGCTCGACAATGAGGCGGCTGCGAAGTTATGCGACTTGCTGGAGACACTCGATTGCAGAGCGGACACGTTCTTATTTCACGCCGGCGAGCCTGGCAACGCGATGTATCTGATCGAGCGTGGGAAAGTGCGCATCTGCGTTCAAGCCATCGATGGGCACGAAGTGACACTGACTGAATTGGGCCGCGGTGATTTCTTTGGCGAACTGGTGCTGCTCGACGGCCAGCGGCGGTCGGCGGACGCGCGGGTGGCGGAGGACGCACGGCTCGCTGTGCTCTCGCGTGACCATTTCCTTTCGTTCATGCGGAGCAATCCCAATGTCGCACTAGAGATGCTCACCGCGCTTGCCAACCGCTTGCGGCGGACCGATGAACTCTTGCGGCATAGCGTTACGCGCAACGTCAATGTGGAGGAAGCCGCGCAGTTGACACTTGCTGATCGCGCGGCGGACCTGATCGCCGAATTCGGCGGGAGTTGGAAATTCATCCTTGCGGCGGTGCTCTTTTTTAATTTGTGGGTATTGATAAACACTTTTACTAATAGTCGTTTTGATGTGTTCCCCTACTTGCTGCTGAGCACTGTGATTAACATGCTCACGCTAATACAGGCGCCCATCATTTTGATGTCCCAAAACCGGCAGTCTCACAAAGATCGGCTGCGCGCCGAAATCGATTACCAAATAAATTTAAGAAACGAACTGGCCTTAGCTGAAATTAACGAACGGCTGAAAGCTCTCGAACGCGATTATCTGCGGCTGGCAACGGAGAAACAACTCGAATAATGAAGAGCGTTCGCGACATTAAATCGTTGAAGCGCTGAAACGTTGAATCGGAGATCCGCTGTAATGATTTAAGGAATCACGCCGCTTCCGAAGTTGCCGCACCAATCAGCTTGATTATCGTTGCTCTCCCTATGAAAAAGCTGGTAACCACCGTGCTTCTCATCGCGGCGCTTATTGTTGTACTCTCCGGTTGTGCCTCCCAGGGGCCGAGCCCGGAGCAACAGACACGTGATGCAGCGCGGGAGAAAGAAGCTGAACGTCAGCAGGCGGAGTTTCGCAAGGGCCTGCCTCCGGTAAGCAATCCCGGGCAGGGTTGGTAAGAAATCGCTCAGCGATTTCCTATTCGTGCTCATGCTCGTAATCGTACTCGAATAAGCGATCAGGAGCTGGAGCACGATCACGGGTGAGGGAATCCTTTCGTCATTAGACATTCGTGCTTCGTCATTCAGAATGAGCAATGCCTTCGCAATGGAAGCGAATCCGGTATCGCCTGGAGTGGGTAGGGCTTCTCCTTGCCACAAAGCTGATTCCATTGTGTTCGCGAAGGGTCTGCCATCATCTTGCCCGGATCGCTGGGGCACTACTGAGCTTCCTCGATCGGCATCGTTACCACGTGGCTATGAGCAATCTGGAGGCCGCGTTTGGCGATCGATTCTCCCCCGATAAGCGACGAAAAATTATCCAGGAATCGTTTCAATATTTCGCTCGGACCATGGTCGATCTGCTATGGAGCCCACGTCTGACACTGCAAAATTTCTCTCGCTACATCGAGTGGCAAAATTTTGAGGAAACAGCGCGAGGCACAGGGCCGGAGCGCAGTATGATCATCGCTTGCTATCACTACGGTAATTTTGAATGGCTCAGTCTGGCGTGTGGTTTCCTCGATCTGAAAGGCACAATCATCTCGCAGGAATTTAAAAATTCGCTGCTCGATCCAATTTTCAAAAAATTGCGCGAGCAATCTGGCCACGAACTGATTCCACGCGAGCGCGGCATCATCCGGCTTTACAAGGTGCTCCGCCGAAAAGGGCGCACCGCGCTGCTGGTCGATCTTACGGTGCCGCCGGCTCAGGGTGCCGTGGCCATTGATTGCTTTGGATTAGAAACAAGCGTCACTTCCGCGCACGCATGGCTCCATAAGCAGACCGGCGTCCCGATTATCCCGGCGCATTGCGAGCCGCTGCCGGATGGCCGTTATAGGCTGATCTTTCATCCCAAGATCGACTGCGCCGCTGAGGCGACTCATCAGCAAATCGCGCAGGCCTGTTGGAATTCGTTCGAACCTTACGTGCGAAAAAACCCAGCGCCCTGGCTCTGGATGTACAAACACTGGCGCTACTTACCCGCAAAGTCGGACCGGTCTTATCCGTTTTACGCGAATTTTTACCGACCGTTCGAAGACCTGCTTCAACACGACAAAGCTGGGAGTCTCACAGAAGGTAATGAAGAAAACGAAGCCTGAATTTTGAATGCGGCCCCCTTCGTTTGCTTCACTTAATCTGTTTTGGCTTGCACTTGTAGCCGCCTCGTTGTGTCGAGGCGCTTTTGGCAACAGACTCCCCGACACGGCGACACAGCGCCGTGGCTACAACATCGCTATTCGTGTTGATTAAAAAGGCGTTCGCCGTAGCGAACGCCTTTCCAATTTGCCTCGGTGCTTTGGCATACGAGGCCGCTCAATATCGGAGCTTTACTCTTTGTTCACGACCACTTGTGGTGCTTGCTTGTTCATCTCAACCTGCGCGCTCACTTTTTGGATTTGCGCCGCCTGCTCGTCGAGACGCGCAGTAAGCTGCGCAATCGTTGCGCCGAAGTGTTTCTTTAGCTGCGTGATCGTCGCCTGTTGTTCCTGCACTTTGCGATGCTCTTTGAGGAACTCGTTGAGCAACATCGCGTTGATTGAGTCTCGCCGCAGGGCCTCAGGCTTTCCTTCCAAGTTGTAAACAACCAGATCGGGATCGACAGTCGCGACCTCCTCAGCAATGAGACCGTACTGTTTAACGTGGGCTGGGTCCGTATTCCCTTTAGCCCGGAAGGTGACGGGTTTGAGCGCGAACAAGGTCTCACTGGCCTTATCCATGGGCTTGATGTCCTCCTTGTAGCGTCCCGACGAGGCGTCGTGGCCAAGCCTCACGAAACCATTGCCCCCGGGAGCGGAGATCACATCGATGGTAACGTTTATGCCGCTCAATTGCGGGGTGCTGCCAATATCGCGCGTTCGGAAGGTGTTGCTTTCATCACCAGGACCGCCCGCGTCTTTGCCGATATAGACGTTACCGGAACCTGCGATTACGTTAGCACCGGCTAGGTCGCCCAAAGCCGTGTTCACCGTACCGCTCACGTTGTTCACGAGCGCGGCCCTGCCGACAGCCGTGTTGAAGCCGCCGTTGGTGTTAAAGAGCGCGCTTTGACCAATGGCCGTGTTGCCGTCCTGGTTGCTGTTGTGAAAGAGCGCCTGAAAGCCGACGGCCGTGTTGTTGAAACCCTCGGTATTGTTAAAGAGCGCTTCAACACCCATGGCTTGGTTGAACCTACCAGCGGTGTTACTAGCGAGCGCGGAATCGCCGACGGCGGTGTTTGAAACGCCATCAGTGTTACTGAAGAGCGCCTCAATGCCAACTGCCGTGTTTCGCCTTCCATTGGGCGGAGCACCGTTATTATGCTGGAGCGCGGAGTCGCCGACGGCGGTGTTTCTTTCGCCGGTAGTGTTGTCAAGTAGCGCGTTAGCACCAACCGCCGTGTTCCCGACGCCGGTGCTGTTGTTACCGAGCGCACGAAAACCAACGGCGGTGAGCAAGTCCGCCTGGTTCGAAGCGAGCGCCGCAACGCCGACGGCAGTGTTTCCAAACCCATTAACATTTAAGGCGAGCGCCGAATCGCCAACTCCCGTGTTGAAGACCCCCGTGCCGAGTCCGCTCGAGTCATTATTCAAGAGCGCAAAAGCACCAATGGCAGTGTTTGCAGCGGCATCAATGTTAAAAACGAGCGCCCCAGCCCCAACGGCCGTGTTATCGTCGCCGGAGCGATTTTCAAAAAGCGCGCTATCGCCAATGGCAGTGTTATCGTCGCCGGAGCGATTTTCAAAAAGCGCGCGATTGCCAAATGCGTTGTTGGCGTCTCCAGCAAGGTTGTTATACAGCGCAAATGCGCCGACAGCATTGTTTGCGCCGCCGCTGTCGTTGAAGACGAGCGCGTTAGTTCCAACGGCCACGTTCTCTGAGCCAGCGGTGTTGAGCAACATCGCCGCAGTGCCAACTGCGGTATTTGAATCCGAACCGAGACCATTGGTGAGGGCCAGCGCTCCAGCGCCAACACCGGTGTTGAAGCTGGCGTCACCGGCTAAAAAGAGCGAATACCAACCGACTGCTGTGTCTCCTATGCCACCCCCGACGAGAGCGAGGGCGTTGCACCCTTCCGCCGTGTTGAACGCCGGATAGCACCCGTCCGGATTCCCGGGTATTCCGGGGGATCCGGGTATTATCTCTGGAGGTAATACTGCCTGCATTTGTGGCAAAATCCCAAAGCAGACAAACACGGACAGGATCATCGTGAATATTTTGAGGAGGCTGCGATTTTTCATGAGTTTAACTTTTCTTTGATTGTTTTGGCCTTCCCTGATTTCCCTGGCGCGCCGTAGCCTTCGGCGAAGGCGGCTCCCTCGAGAACTCATTTCCGGCCGTTATTGCCTTCGCTTGCCCTAAGCAAAAACTTGACCCAAAAGCCTTTTTGCCAAAAATGCAGATGCTGTGTCAAGAAGGAAACTTAAAAGAAGAACGCCGTAAAAGCTGCTGCGCAATCTCCTCATGCTGAGGTAGGCCGGCAGGATCCGCGACGTTGTAGCCACGGCGCTGTGTCGCCGTGCGGGTGGAAACGCCCTGAGCGCCTCGACACAGCGAGGCGACTACAACGACGCTAAACAGATACGCGGCCCTAGACCGCCGCTACAAGTTTTCGCAAGAGCAAGAGTAGGAAAAGCTCAGCTTGATTCAATCACCTTCGCGGATTAAGCGTGCTTCGCGTCATGTCTCGTTCATCGGTATCCGGCACTAGTGAAGTATTGCGCGCGCATTGCGCGGCGATTGCGAAGGAGGAAGCTGCACTCCGTGAAGGTGGAGGCAAGGCGGGGCATGAGCGGCAGCGCAAGATGGGAAGGTTGCCCGTGCGCGAGCGCCTTAGTCATCTGCTGGATAAGGATGCACAATTTTTCGAGATCGGTCTGTGGGCTGCTTACAAAATGTACGAGCAATGGGGAAAAATTCCGGCAGCCGGAGTTGTGACAGGTATCGGCAACGTGACTGGTATTCCATGCATGATCATTGCCAACGACGCAACCGTTAAGGCCGGAGCGTTCTTTCCACAGACAACAAAGAAAGTCATCCGGGCTCAGCGAATCGCATTCGAGTGCTCACTCCCCATCATTTACCTCGTCGATTCTGCGGGCGTGTTCCTGCCGATGCAGGATGAAATTTTTCCAGATGAAGATGATTTCGGCCGAATCTTTCGCAATAACTCCGTGATTTCGGCATCTGGGATTCCGCAGTTTGCCGCGATCATGGGCAATTGTGTCGCCGGCGGTGCTTACCTGCCGGTGTTATGCGACAAGATCTTAATGACCAAAGGCAGCGGGCTTTATCTGGCAGGGCCTTCTTTGGTGAAAGCAGCTATTGGTCAGGTTATCGATGCGGAAGAACTAGGCGGCGCGCAGATGCATGCTGAAATAAGCGGAACAGTGGACTTTTTTGAAAAGGATGATGCGTCCTGTCTCAAGCGCCTTCGTTCGCTGGTGGCGCTTCTGCCCGAGGCAGAAGCAACTGGAAGCGCGCAACCGGTCCGATCTGGACAGACGGGTAGCGCGCCGAAGCCCGCCAAGGAGCCGAATACGATTTATGATCTGATCAGTTTTGATGGCCAGAAGAATTACGATGCGCGCGATCTGCTCGCCACGATCATTGATGCAGACTCAATGAACGAGTACAAGGCCGATTACGGCAAAACCATCGTCACTCTGTATGCCCGCATCAATGGGCGTCCCGTGGGAATTGTTGCCAACCAACGCTTACAGGTCAGGACCAAGAAGGAAGGCATCCAGATGGGCGGTGTCATTTATGCCGATAGCGCCGATAAGGCGGCGCGCTTTGTCATGGATTGTAATCAGACGAGTTTGCCGATTATTTTTTTCCAGGACGTTACTGGTTTCATGGTTGGCCGTGACGCGGAAGAGAGCGGGATCATACGCAGTGGCGCGAAGCTCGTGAACGCCGTCAGCAATTCGATCGTGCCGAAGATCACCGTCGTTGTGGGCGGATCATTCGGCGCCGGGAACTACGCGATGTGCGGCAAGGCGTACGATCCACGATTTATCGTGGCCTGGCCGACTGCGCGCTACGCCGTAATGGGCGCCGCTCAAGCATCGGACACTGTGTTTGCAATTCTCGCCCGCGCTCGCGAACGAGGTGACAAAAAAGCGACGCATGAAGAGCTCGAGGATCTTCGCGCAAAAGTGAAGCAGAGCTATGAAGAACAAACGGACATTCGCTACGGCGCTGCTCGCGGGTGGGTGGATGCCATCACTCAGCCGCACGAAACGCGGGACGTGTTGATTCGCTTGTT
>WNFV01001790.1_pt1 | contig 29025 bp, 28 predicted proteins | sample 5400101 | NCBI WGS metagenome assembly WNFV01 (sample SAMN13153361, study PRJNA577476) | soil metagenome | isolation source: 115 cm soil or saprolite under grassland replicate 1 | place: USA:California | collected 2016-06-15
TCGCCGCACGCTTACGCGCACCGCGTACGGGTGTGCTCCTGCTCATACGTTCCGACGATCCCAGCGCCGTCCTGGATGAGCTCGTGCACGCCGGAGCCGGAGGCAGTCATCTCGGGCGTGCCGGGGCCCATTCCCTCCTCCACGATCGTCCCCGTCCAGACGTCACGGAAGAAGTGGGAAAGCTCCTTCATCTCGACCCCGGGCGTAAATTGGGTGCGGGACTTGTACGAGCCGCGATTCAGTAGCCACAACGCCCTCCTTTGCGAATTCGAGACAGCATCGGCTCAGGCAACCGCAGAGGCGCACAATCTGCCTTCGCTGAACGCGAGTTGTTCGCGGCGGGCCACGACGAGGCCCGCGTCCCAGCCGGGGGCACGACCATTCTTCGGCGGCTTGATTCCCTCGGTCGGCAGCCCCGTGCGAGCGAGAAGCCAGGAGATCACTGAGTTGGAGTTCCACATCTCGCCGGTGCCGAGCTCGTCTCGGCCCCAGACGGGGGTCGGCACGAGGGGAACAATCTCGAGGAGGCGACGCGCCTGGCGTGCGTCGTCGCTCAGGCGTTGCGGACTGTCGACCGCCTCGGCCACGTCGGGGATCACGCCGTTGCGCCAGCGGCGTACTTCGTAGCGGAAGAGTCGGAGACGACCTGCCCACCGCGCGCCGACTTGCCCCTGTGCGACGACGCCGCGGGCGGTTGCGGGTTCAGCCTGAAGGGGCGCTTGCTCGATAACGAAGCGTCCCTCCGGGACGCGCACTTCGAGCGCCGCGTGATAGAGGTCGCATGCGGGCCGCCGTTCTCGCCGTGCCACGATCGTCTCAAAGATCCGTCCATTGAGCCGAACCGAGTGCCCACCGGCACCGAGCGGCAACCAGTAGAGATCGATGCCACTTTCCATGTCGTCGCCCTTCGGTGCGCTTCTTCTGAGAACAAGCTTTGCGGCACGTAGCACTCGCGTCATCCGAGGCAGACCACAAGCGCGGTGCGGTGAACTACGGCTCGCTCGCGAAAGACATCCGAGGCCCTCGGGCGCGCGTCGACGAAGTAGCGGAAGAGCGACGCCGGCCGCTACCGGAAGAGCGATGCGCCGCTACCGGGCGTCAGCGCTTTCTGCTCGCGTCGGGCCAGCGTTGGCCCTAGCTTCGGGTGAAACAGATGGCAGTCCTGCGGTAGGGCTCGTCCTACGCGTTCTTACGAATGCGCTGCCGAGGCCTTGCGGGCAGACTGCGCTTATGAGACTGCGCACCGCTGCTATCGCGCTCACCGGGCTTTGGCTCCTCTACAAACTGTTCGTGCGCGAGCCGATCCTCACTTGGGGAGCGACGAAGGCGGAAGCTGCTGCTCCGCTGCCAGGCGACGAGTTGCTCGAAGAAGCCGACGGGATCGCGACGCGCGCGATCGGGATCGACGCGCCTCCCGCAGCGGTCTGGCCTTGGGTGGCGCAGATCGGCCCATCGCCGCGCGGCGGAGCGTACACCTACGATTGGATCGAGAACCTACTCGGTCTCAACATGCACAGCGTCGACCATGTCCTACCCGAGTTTCAGCACCCTCAGGTCGGCGACACCATCGGCTACGGATCGAATCGAATGCGTATCGAGCTCGTGGAGCCCGAGCACGTGCTCGCGTGGCGCTCCGAGGACGGTAACTGGGTCTGGACATTCATACTCGAGTCACGCGACGGCTCGACGCGACTGATAAGTCGCAACCGCTTCCGCCTGCCGACCCTCACCGCTCGTCTCGGCATGGTTCCGATGGAGCCCGCCTCGCTTGTCATGGAGCGGAAGATGCTGCGCGGGATCAAACTGCGCGCCGAAAGCTTGCATCGCCACTGAACGTCGCTCGCCACACCATATGTTTTTGACCGCACGATTCAGAAAGCACATCGTTGTCTGTCGAGACAAGTTTTCGTGGCCCACTCGTGGCCCAAACGTCGATCTGACGTTTGGCTCAACCATGCGGATCCGAGGCAGCCTCGGGGTGAAAAGTACCTGCAAATGAGGCCGTTCCGCGACGTTCGTCGCCGAGCGTCGCTGTGTCTGGCCCGCCCTGTCACGCCGGAGGTCGCGGGTTCGAGTCCCGTCGCTCCCGTCGAAAGAGTCCTGCAAGACAGCCTCCAGGTTGTCGAGGGCGAGCTCGAGTTGCGGGGCCATATCGCCCGGATGCTGGGGATTACCGTCGGCGTCCACCGCGTCTTGTCCGCTGCAAACGAGCTGCCGCTGGTGCCCTCGATGAGCTGGGCCTGGTCGAATCCCAACTTGAGGGACCACGACCAGGGGTTGATTGGCCTTCGTTCCATATCAGCTACCTCCAGAGATCCGTAGCTCGTCTACGCTCTTCGCGATACCCGTCTCGGCGTGTGTCATGTGGCTCCCTTCCTCGCGTCGCGAGGCCGGCCGGACCGTTGCACGATCGACGTGGCCGCGGTGCGAGCGCGTGCGGTCAGGCGATCGCGCCGACCTCGGCAGCGATCTGGGACAGCTTCGCTTCGTGAGCGCCGTAGAGCTGATTCATGAGGGACCCCGCGAAACTGACCCTGGCGACCCCGAGCTCGGCCAGACGCCCGAGCGGCGGAGCGCCCGCCGCCACGACGTTCACCGGGCCCTCGACACGCCGGACGAACTCGCCGATCAGCTCGTCGTCCGCAAGCCGTATGGGGAACACGCAATCGGCCCCCGCCTGAAGGTAGAGTCGGGCGCGTCGCACGGCTTCCTCGAACAGGTCGCGCCGATCCCCCTCCAGTCGCAGGACGTCCACCCGCGCGTTCAGGACGATATCGACGCCGGCCTCGGTTGCCGCGTGACGGACGGCGCGTAGGCGTTCGGCGTTCTCGCCGGCATCGACGAGGCCCGCACCGCCGTGATGGTCGGCGTCCTCGAGGTTGCAGCCGATTGCTCCCGCGTCCAGGAGTCGTTCGACCAAGTCGTTGGGCGGGAGCCCATAGCCTGCCTCGACGTCGGCCGTCACCGGGACCGACACGCTCCGCGTGATCCGGGCGATGACGCCGAACGCCTCGTCCACGGGCATCGAATCGTTGTCCTCGTATCCGAGGGTCGCGGCGATTGCACCGCTCGATGTGGCAACGACAGGAAGTCCGGCCTTCACCACCAACCGGGCGCTCGCGACGTCCCAGGCGTTAGGCAGGACGAGAGGTCGTGGACCCATGTGGAGGCGTCGAAGCGCGTCCGCTCGCTCGGCCAAACCGCCGACGTTTCGTCCTGCGACGGTCGTCATCTTATGAGCTCCTTCATCAACGTCCTCCTCATTGTCGGGGTGGTACTCGTTGAGACACCGTTGGTGCGGAGATCGGACCGATCCCTTCCTTCCCCGCATGGTGTCGTAGGTGGTGTGGAGACGAAGGACGACGTGGAGACGAAGGACGGCGCTGAGTGGTTGTGTCCATGGAGGACGTAGCTCTCACCCGGGCGCGGGCCGGAGACGAGGACGCGTTCCGCGCGCTCACCGACCCTTTCCGCCGCGAGCTGCAACTCCACTGCTACCGGATTCTCGGCTCGGTCCAGGACGCCGAGGACATGGTGCAGGAGACGCTGCTTGCCGCCTGGCGCGGACTCGAACAGTTCGAGGGGAGATCCTCGCTTCGCGCCTGGCTCTACCGGATCGCGACGAACCGGTGCCTGAACGCCTTGCGTGGTCGCCGACGCCGCCCGAGGGAGGTGCCAGTCATGGTCGAACCGCCCGAGCCGACTCGCCTGAGCGAGCCGATCTGGCTCGAGCCGTACCCGGACGTGCTGCTCGAAGACGTCGCGGACTCCGCGCCGGGGCCGCACGCACGCTACGAGACGAGAGAGACGGTCGGGTTGGCGTTCGTGACCGCAGTGCAGCACCTGCCGCCACGGCAGCGGGCCGTGCTCGTGCTCCGCGACGTGCTCGGCTTCAGCGGCGAAGAGGTGGCCGGCATGCTCGAGACCAGTCAGGCGGCGGTCAAGGCCGCGCTCCAACGCGCGCGCGCAACGCTCGCTGAACACGGGCCGAGGGGTGGCCGAGAGGGAGCCCCAACGCCCGGTTCGCGGCGCGAGCGCGAGCTCGTCGGCCTCTTCGCCGCCGCCGTGGAGCGCGGCGATGTCGACGCGGTCGTTTCCCTGCTCGCCGACGACGCCTGGGTGCGAATGCCGCCTCAGCCCTACGAGTATCAGGGCCACACCGCGGTCGCGGCGTTCCTGCGCGACCGAGCGGTCCGACGCGGCGCGCCGCTCAGGCTCGTCCCCACGCGAGCCAACCGACAGCCCGCCTTCGGTTGCTACCTGCCGGACCCGCACGCGGCGATCGCACGGGCGTACGGGCTGATGGTCCTCACACTCGACGAGGACCGCATCTCCGCCATCACCTGGTTCACCGAGCGCAGCCTGTTCCCCCACTTCGGACTGCCACGAACGCTTCCCGGGTAGTTGCGGCCCGCGGCGCACCGCTCAGCCGCTTAGATGACTTGCACCGGAAAGGAGAGCATGATGAGCGATCACGAAGTCGTGAGTCGCGAGGAGTGGGCCGCTGCCCGCGAGGAGCTGCTCGCCCGCGAGAAGGAGCACACCCGCCTCGGCGACGAGCTGGCAGCGGCGCGAGCTGCCCTGGGTTCGAGTCGAGAAGGAGTACCGCTTCGACACCGACGACGGCACACGCAGGCTGGCGGAGCTGTTCGACGGCCGCTCGCAGCTCGTGGTCTACCACTTCATGTTCGGCCCGAGCTACGAGGCTGGCTGCACGACCTGCTCGTCGATCGCCGACGCAGTCAACGGCGTCGTCCCGCACCTGCACGCGCGCGACGTGACCATGGTCTTCGTGTCGCAGGCCCCGCTCGAGAAGTTGCAGACGTACAAGCGGCGCATGGGTTGGAGTTTCCCCTGGGTGTCGTCCGCCAACACTGAGTTCAGCTTCGACCTCGGTTACTCGAGCAGCGAGGAGCAGACGCGTAAGTGGGTCGCGCCGATACTCGAGGCTCTGCCGCCGATCGCCGACCGCAATGCCAGCGAGAGCGGCACCGACCTAGTTGGGTACCTGACCCAGAGCCAGGGCTTCAGCTCCTTCGTCCTGGATAACGCGGCCGTCCACCACACCTATTCGACCGGGGCTCGCGGCGTCGAGTTCCTGATGGGCTACTACGGGATCCTCGACCGTACGCCGAGGGGGCGGGACGAAGACGACGCGTTCCAGGTGTGGATCCGCCCGCACGACGAGTAATAAGAGCCTGTAACAGAATGGGTTGTGCTTACGAGGCCGCTGCCTTCGTTCGCTCGAGCAGCGTTTCCGTGTCGGCAAGCGCCGGTCGGTATCCCATCGACTTGAACAGCTCCCGTGCCTGGGAAAGCGGCTCCTGGGCGGCGGGGTCGTCGAGGGCCAGCAGGCAGCGGCCCTGGCCGAGCAGGGCGTGGGCGCGTTCGGGGACGTTCCCGAACTGCTGCCAGCGTTCGGCGGCTTCGGCGTAAAGGGCTGCGGCGTCGGCGTGGTGGCCAGCGTGTTCGGCGAGTTGGGCGCGGGCGGCGCAGAGGGCGTGCTGGTTGAGCGGGTAGCGTGGATCGATCCCGTCGGCGAGCCGCTGGGCGAGGTCGGGGTCGCCGGCGGCGAGCGCGGTTCGCAGCATCGCTCCGAGTTGTCTGGAGTAGTAGGGGACGTCACGGGCGCCCGGCGTCTGCTCGAGCTCGGCGAGGAGCGCGCGCGCCTGGTCCGGTTCGGCGGCGGCGAGCCGGGCGGCTGCGACGGCCGCGAGCACCTCCACGGTTGTGTCTGACGTGGCGTGCGAGCGCGCAGCCTCGACGAGCCAGTCGGCGATGCCTGATGCGCCCTCCGCCTCGCCGCGAGCGAGCTGGGTCGCCAGTTCGAGCGCGCGTACCCAACTAAGGACCCATGTTCCGCCGCTCGCCTCGACGGCAGCAGCGAGCGCACCGGCTCGCTCGAGCGCCTCTTCCGGGCGCCCGAGCTCGACGAGCAGGCCGGGGCAGTCGGCCTCCATCGTCTCTACCTGCGTGGCGAGGCCGCGCTGCTCGCAGAAGGCGATCCCCTGCTCGAAGTCGGCGAGCGAGCGGGCAGGCCCCTGGAGCGGGTAGCGGGCGATCGCAAGGTTGTTCTGCGTGCCGGCGGCTTCGTTGCCCTCCCCCTGCTCGATAAATAGGGAGAGCGCTCGCTCCATCTCGATGAGGCCGTCGGGGTCGCCCAGATAGGCGCGGGCAATGCCGCGGCGCTCGATCGCGCGCGCCGGCTCGGGCACGCCAAGCTTCTCGGCGAGCGCCAGCGCCCGCTCGGCGGCGGCGATCGCCTCCTCGTAGGAGCCGCTGAGGAAGGTCGACCTGGCGAGCTGCGCGTAGGCAGCGATGAGCGCTGGGCCGGGCGGCTCCTGCTCGAGCAGGTCGACCGCCTCGCCGGCGAGCGCGACCAGGCGGCCCTCGCCCAGTGTGTGCCCGACGCGCGAGAGCAGGATCAATACCCGGGCTTCGGCCTCCTTCTCACCACGGGCGCGGAAGAGGTCGAGCGCCTCGTCGAGCGCGGCCGCGGCCTCGCGCGGGCGGCCGGCCTGAAAGGCAGCGTCCGCCCAGCGGAGTAGCAGCTCCGGTCGCTCGGGGTCGTCGGCTGGGCAGAGCTCGAGCGCGCGGGCGAGCCGCGCCTCCGCCTGGGCGGTGTCGAGGCCGAGTGCCCGCTCGCCGGCGAGCGCGAGGAAGCGCCGCGCCGGCAGGGCGATCTCCTCCGCCTGCTCCGTGTCGCCGGCGGCCTCGGCCAGCTCCAGTGCTTGCAGGTAGTGGTGGGCGAGCACCTCGGCCAGGTCCTCGACCCGCTCACCCGCCTGGCGCTCGATCCAGATGGCAGCCGAGCGGTGACGGCGCGCACGTTCCGCCCGGGGGATCTGGCCGTAGGCGACATCGCGCACGAGCAGGTGCCAGAACGAGTACTCGCTCTCCCCCTCCATCGAGCTCACCCGTGCGGGGCGGACGAGCTCCTTACGGGCAAGCTCGTGCAGCGACAACTCGAGCTCGCCCGGGTCGCGGCCGCCGATCTCGGCCAAGGCACCCACCCAGAACACCTTCCCGAGCACAGCCGCGTCCTGGAGCAGGCTCTTCCGATCCGAGGGAAGTGTGTCCAGGCGAGCGGCGATCAACGCCTGCAGACTGTCCGGCAGCTCCGACTCTGCCAGAGCGTCTCCGACCTGCTCGAGGCCGCGGTCGGCGAGCAGGCGCACGAACTCCTCCGCATAGAGCGGGTTCCCGCCCGCCCGTTCGAGCACGCCTTGCTCCAGCTCCTCGCTGAGAACACTGGTGGTGACCAGATAGGAGACGAGTTCCGCCGTTTCCTTGTCCGAGAGCGGCGGCAGGTTGATCGTCGTCGCGTTCCGGATCCCGCCCGCCCAACCCGGGTGTCGCTCATATAACTCCGGCCGCGCCGTGCACAGCATGAGCAAGGGCACCCCCTCTGCCCACTCGGCCAGATGCTCGAGGAACGCGAGCAGCGCCTCGTCCGCCCAGTGCAGATCCTCGAAGACAAGCACGCTCGGGCGGGCCGCGGCCAACCCCTCCAGGAAGCGGCGCCAGGCCGTGAACAACTCCTGCCGCTCCGCCGGCGAGCCCGCCTCCACCCCGACCAACGGACCAAGACGCTGCAACAGCCACTGACGCTCCGGCTCCTCCGGGGACACAGCCGCCTCCAGCTTCGCCGCCGCCACCTCCACCGAGTCCGACTCCAGGATCCCCGCCTCCGCCTTGACGATCTCCCCCAACGCCCAGAACGTGATCCCCTCTCCATACGGAAGGCAACGACCCTGCCGCCACCGGGTCAGCTCCGGCTTCGTCTTCAGGTAGGCGAACAGCTCCGCAACGAGGCGGCTCTTGCCCACCCCCGGCTCCCCGACGACCGTGACCAGCTGCACCGAGCGCTGCTGCGCCGCCCGCTCGAATGTCCCGATCAGAAGCGGCTTCTCCAGCTCCCGGCCAACGAGCGGCGTCGTGTACTGGCGGCTGATGTCGGTCCCGAAGCGGGCGCGGGCCGCCCTCGCCACCCACAGCGACAGCGGCTCCGCCTTCCCCTTCAGCCGCGCCGGCTCAAGCGGCTCGTACTCGAACACCCGGCTCGTCGCCCGGAAGGTCTGCTCACCAACCGCAACCCCGTTCACCGGCGCCGCGCCCTGGATCCGGGCCGCGGTGTTGACGACATCACCGGTGACGATCCCCTCACCCTGCTCCGGCCGCGCGCCCAACGCCACCACCGCCTCACCCGTATTGATCCCCACCCGCACCTGCAGGTCGAGATCGGGATCACCCTCGTTCAGCTCTCCGATCGCCTCCAGAATCCCCAACCCCGCCCGCACCGCCCGCTCCGCATCATCCTCATGCGCCACCGGCGCACCAAACACCGCCATCACCGCATCCCCCACGAACTTCTCCACCGTCCCCCCGTACCCCTCGATCTCCGACCGCAGCCGGGCATGGTACGGGCGGATCCGAGCACGCACATCCTCCGGATCCGCCGCCTCCGAGGCAGCCGTGAACCCCACCAGATCACAGAACAGCACCGACACCACCTTCCGCTCCTCCCGCACCGGAGCGGCCGGCTGCTCACTCAGCGGCGCCGTGCAGAAAGGACAGAACGGAAACTCGCCCGGAAGCTCCTTGCCACAGGCAGGGCAGGACGCCACTTGCCGAGTCTAGGACAGGCAGTCAGAGGACACGAGCGCGAGTCGCGCTAGAAGCGCTTAGGTCAAGGCCTCGGCACCCTTCAGACCAGGAGGTTTTCGATCGCAACAGGACTGCTTGACGACGAACTCTGGCGGCTGATCGAGCCGCTGTTGCCGGTGCGGAAGCGACGCTTCCGCCATCCCGGTCGAAAACGGCTTGATGACCGCCGCACGCTTGCCGGCATCTTGTTCGTGCTGCGTACCGGGATCGCTTGGCAGCAGCTGCCGCAGGAACTCGGCTACGGCTCCGGTATGACCTGCTGGCGGCGCCTCAAGGAATGGCAACAGGCAGGCGTGTTCCAGGCTCTGCACGAACGCCTGCTCGCCCAGCTCCGCGCCGCCGGACGCCTCGATCTCTCCACGGCGGTCTGCGACTCCGCCTTGCTGCGGGCGCTTTTGGGGGCGAGAAGACCGGCCCTAGCCCCGTTGATCGGCGCAAACTCGGCAGCACGCACCACTTGATTACCGACGCCAACGGCATACCGCTCGCCTGCCTGCTCACAAGCGCCAACGCACATGACGTCACGCAACTGCTCCCGCTCGTTGAGGCGATCCCGCCGATCCGCGGCACCGTCGGAAGGCCAAGACGCAGGCCGAGTCTGCTGCTCGCCGACCGCGGCTACGACTCGAAAGCACACCGGCAGGCACTCCGCGCCCGCGGGATCAGACCCGTAATCGCACGGCGCAACACCGCTCACGGCTCCGGTCTCGGCAGCGACCGCTGGGTCGTCGAACGAACACTCTCCTGGCTACGGCAACACCGCCGTTTGCGCATCCGTTACGAGCGGACGGCCGAAATACACGAAGCCTTCCTCAGCCTCGCTTGCTCCCTCATCTGCCTCCGGACACTGTGAGGGCCATTTTGTTAGGCGCTCTAAGCACGATCCAGGAGGGTGACGAGATCGGCACGCTGCGCGCCGACGGCCTCATTTCGCCTGCCGCAGCACCGTTGTCCATTCAGCCGACAGCTTGTGAGAACGCGATGCGAGCACAGGCACGAGGGTGTCTCGTTGGTTGCCGAGCGTAGCGGCGGTGTCAGTCCGGGTACTCGTCCTTCCGCCAAGTACGGGGCTCGGCGGGTTGTGCCTTCGGCGTTCGCTCGAGCAGGGAGCTGTAGTACGGCGCGACGAACGGGTCGGGCGCCATCACCGTGTAGGTGTGGTAGACGGTCCCGTTCTCGCGCGCGAAGGCGATCCAGCCCGGGCCCTCGCGCAGCCCGTCCTTGAGCTCGGCCCCGATCTGGCCTGACCACTCCTGGAGCCAATCGGGCGGGTTGTCGATCATCGCCTTGACCTCGGGAATCTGCAGCGCCTGCTCCTCGGTCAACGCAAGGCCGAAGTCGAAGGCGAAGTCGGTGTTGTAGGTGGAGACATAGGGGAACTGCCAGCCCATCCGCCGCTTGTAGGCGGTCAGCCGCTCGATCGGCGCCCGCGAGAAGCAAAGCAGCGTCACGTCGCGATGGTTCAGGTGGACGAGCGAGCCGTCCAGCCCGTCGCCCAAGGTGGTGCAGCCGGGGCAGGCGCCGAGCGTGTAGTCGGGGCCGAACATGATGTTGTAGGCGAGCAGCTGTGAGCGCCCGTCGAAGAGCTCGGCGAGGGTCTTCTTGCCGTCCTCGGTGTCGAACTCGTACTCCTCCTCGACCGGCACCCAGGGGAGATCGAGACGCTTGCTCTTGATCTCATCGTTTCGCTCCGCCTGCTCGGCCTCGAGCTTGGCGAGCTCGTCCCTGGCCGCCTGCCATTCCTCGCGGGTTCCAATCCTGTGGTCGTGCATCTCATCTCCCTCCAGTCCGATTCGGGCGCTCCCGCGCGAGCCGAATCCATCGTCGGAATCGGACGCTACCGGGATCACAAATGAGACCCGCGGCGACCCGGAAACTCATCGCAACTGTCCTCGAACCGCAGCTCGCGCTCACGCCAGCGCAGTAGCCCTGTGGAACGCCGGGCGACACGCCGGTGAAGGCGGAGTGCGGCCACGTGTACGTCGGCGGGTGGGCGCGCGCAGGCGAGGAGAGCGTATGCCTGCAGCGGCTGCCGTTCCATTTCGGTCGGCGCCGGTGTCTCAACGAGCACACCTCGAAAACGGCAACCAAGAGGACGCATGGAGACGAGCAGCAAGCGATTCAAGGTCAGGGCCGATCAGGCGGCGACAAACGAACAGGTGGGCGGGTGTGACCACCCGGGCACAGAAAGGAGCCAGAGATGATGCTGAAGGACAAGGTTGCGGTGATCTACGGAGCCGGAGGCGCGATCGGCAGCGCGATCGCACGCGCCTTTGCGGCTGAGGGGGCCAATGTCTTTCTCACCGGGCGCCACCTGGCACCCGTCGAAGCTGTCGCCAAGGAAGTCGTCTCCGCCGGCGGATCCGCCGAGGCGGCGGAGGTCGACGCTCTCGACGAGCAGGCCGTGGACGAGCATCTAGAGTCCGTGACCGACAAGGCAGGCCGCGTCGACATCTCTTTCAACGCGATCGGCCTCCCGACTCCGAAGACTCGTGTCCCCCTGGTCGAGTTGGATGTCGAGCAGTTCTCCCTGCCGATCACGACCTACACCAGGTCGTACTTCCTGACCGCACGCCTGGCGGCCCGGCGGATGGTCGCGAATCAATCGGGGGTGATCATGACCGTCACCGCAGTCCCTTCACGGACGGGCACCCCCTTCATCGGAGGCGGCGGTCCAGCGATGTCCGCCGTGGAGTCGCTCACTCGCAGTCTGTCCGCCGAGCTCGCACCTCAGGGCATTCGCGTGGTCGGTCTGCGACCACAGGGGATGCCGGAGACACCCAGGATCAAGGAAAGCTTCGGGGTTTACGCCAAGGCATCGGGAATGACCTGGGAACAATTCCACGAGTTAGGCGCAAGCAGGACCCACACGCGACGGCTTTCGACGCTCGCGGAGCTGGCTAACATGGCGGTCTTTGTGGCTTCCGATCAAGCGAGCGGGATGACCGGAACGGTCGTCAACTTGAGCATGGGGAGCCTGGACGACTAGCGGCTAAGCGACCGAGGCTTTGCCAAGAGGACGATTATGAGCGGCGATCTCGGAGCTGCCCGAGCGCGAGAAGCTCGTCGTCACCATCTACTACGGGGAACTGACGCTCCGCGAGACTGAAGCCTGCTGAGACGTAGCGGCGCGCGAGCGCGCGCCGCCGGTCTCGTGTAACGCACTACCGAAGCGTAAGCACGCCTTCTTCGCGCGAGCTCCAGGGCCCGCGATCGAGCCACACATTGCCGGTTCGCCCGCCTCCGGTGACCTGGGCGTACTGGCCTGTGCCGCGCACGACCTTCCAGGTGCCGGTGCCGACGTGGTATCCGTTCCCTGCGTCGACGTACTCGTCTCGATAGCGGATCACGAGGCTCCCCAGCTTTCCCTTCAGTGTTGCCGAGCCGTCGTAGATGGAGACTTTCTGCCCGTCGCGCATCACGACGCGTTCGACGGGGACGGCACCGGTCAGCTTGCCGGAGTCGGGCTTGAGTGGTCCGGCCTGGAGCGGGGTGAACACGAACGGAGACACCTTGGTCGGCTGCGCCGCTTGTGTAGTAATCGCCACCCGCTGCTTTGCTGCGTCAGAGCCGGCCGCCGCCCCGCTCGTCAGCGTGACAGCCACCGCGAGAGCGACGAGGATGGCCTGTGGAGCCTTCATGCGTACCTCCTGATCGGGAGAACTTCGAACGTCGCCGCGAAGGGTCGTCCGAGCCTGCTCGTAACCCGCTCGCAGAACGCTCGAAAGTCGTTCCCTGTCCGGGACCACGCGGCGTGATTAGCTACGGACGAGACGAGCGATTCAGAGCAAATCCGGTTCCGCATCCTCGGTGTGCTCGAAGCCGAGATCGAAGGACGCGCCCTCGAGTTGGGTGGTCGCAAGCAGCGGGCCGTGCTGGCTGCTCTGTTGCTCCGTGCGGGTGAGGTCGTGCCCGACGAGCGCCTGGTCGACGACATCTGGGGCGAGAATCCGCCGGCGTCCGCAGCGCACAGCTTGGAGGCGTACGTGTCGAGGCTTCGTCAGGCGCTCGCGCCGCACGGGGTCGCCCTCGAGCGACGAGGAGGCGGGTACCGGATCAGCCTCGGCCGGGCCGTTCTCGACTCGCTCGTCTTCGAGGCCCTCGTAGAGGAGGCCACCCAGGCATCTGCGCTCTACGACGACACTCAAGCCGCAACCCTCGCGAAGCAGGCGCTGGGCCTCTGGCACGGCCCTGTCCTCTCCGGCGTCCCGCTGCACCTCAACGGCCTCGCCGAGGCCGAGCGCCTCGACGAGCTTCGCTCAAGGGCACTCGAGGTCCGCGTCGACGCGGATCTGGCCCTGGGACGCCACGCGGAGCTCTTGGGCGAGCTCCGCCGCCTGGTCGACGAGACCCCTTACCGCGAGCGCCTCGTCTCGCAGCTCATGGTCGCGCTCTACCGCTCGGGTCGTCACGCGGACGCGCTCGAGGTCTACGAGCGGACAAGGCGTGCCCTCGACGACGATCTCGGACTCCAGCCGAGCGAAGAGCTCCAACGTCTTGCGGGGCAGATCGTCCGCCAGGAGGCCGAGCTTCGGAAACCGGCTCGGATGGTCGAGGCGTCCGAGCGTCAGCCGACGCGCGAGAGGTCGAGGAAGATGCCGACGATTGCTCTCGTGGGAGCTCTGACGGCGGCAGCGATTGGGGTCACGCTCGCGCTCACCGTGTTATCCGACACAGGAGTGACCGTCGCCCGCGGCTCTACTCGTGTGGCCCTGATACGCATGTGGGATCCTGGCGTCGGTAGGGGCGACGACGGGTGGGGGCCCTTCGTCGGGGGGCTCCTGAAAGCCGAGCGTGTCCACGAGCTCGATGCCGAGACGGTCTACCTGTTCCCGCGCCGCCCACGCTTCGGTGGGTTCGAGCAGGGGTCGCCGGAGGACGTGGAGCGACTGTCGGCTCGACTGGAGTCCGGGGACTTCGACCTCGTGTTGTGGCCCCTCGGACTTACGGGGCCGCGCTGGTACGACGTCCTCCCGCGGTATCCCGACACCCACTTCGTCTTCCTCGACTACTGCTGTGTAAACGGCGAGCTCGGCGGCGCACCCAACGCAACCACGCTCAAGCTGCGCGGGGACCAAGCCGCCCAACTCGCCGGCTACCTGGGCGGCCTCATGGAGGCCCGACGGTCGCTGGCCGATGGGAACCGCCACAGGGTTTCAATCATCGTCGGCGAGCCGAAATTTCCGCAGGAGCAGGCCTGGGCGCGAGGGTTCTCCGCAGGGGCGCGTCGAGCTCTCCCCGGCGTGATCGTTCGCGTCGACTACTCCTTCGATTACGACCACAAGGCGATCTGCGAGAGGATCGCGAACCGGCAGATCGACGCCGGCTCTGGTGTCGTCTTCGCCGCTGCCGGCGATTGCGGCCTCGGCGCGCTCTCGGCGGCCGGCGTCCGCGGGGTCTGGGGCGTCGGTGGAGACGAGGATCGTTCGTACCTCGGCCCACACATCCTCGCGTCCGCGACCAAGCGCTTCGATCACCTCGTCGAGCTCAGCGTGGGCTGGTACCTGGAGGGACGACTGCCGCCCGGCAAGGACGTCGAGCTCGGCCTCGCCGACGACGCCGTCGCAATCGTCGGCATCAGCCCCGAAGTGCCCTCAGAGATCCGGAGGAAGGTCGCGCAGGAGGCTGCTCGACTTCGAGCGCAGGAAGCGCCGCGGGCTCGTAGCGACCCCGACTACGGGCAGCAAGCCGAAGTGCACATGTTGCGGATTGGTTGCCGGAAAAGCCCCGCAAGCGAGCGATATGGCGATATGGCGTTTAGTGTGCCGTCTTCAGAGCCGGCTTCGAAAGGAGCGTGCACATGTCGTCTCAGGCGTACCTTTTGGCGGGCCAGCCCTCCGAGCTGGAGCGGCTTCAGCTCCAATCGCGAGTTTGGGAGCCGAGTGGTCGCCGCCTTCTCGACGAGATCGGCGAAGGTCGTGGAGCGCGCGTCCTCGACGTCGGTTGCGGCGCGATCGGCTGGCTGCGGCTGCTGAGCGAGTGGGTCGGCCCCGACGGAGAGGTAGTAGGGACCGACATCGACGACGCGATGCTTGACGCCGCCGGACAGTTCGTGGACACGGAGGGCCTCGGCAACGTCGTACTCATGAAGGACGACCTCTTCGCGAGCCAGCTCGAGTCGTCCTCGTTCGACCTCGTCCACGCCAGGTTCCAGATCGCGCCGCTCGGTCGCGGACCGGCCCAGATGTCTACCCACCTCCGGCTCCTCCGTCCGGGAGGCACGGTGGTGTTGGAGGAGTGGGATGTGAGCCCATGGCACCTAAACCCTCCTGCGCCTGCACTGGAGAGGCTGATCGAGCTCATCGGGGAGGCGTTCGTGCACTCCGGCGGAGACATCCATGCCGGACGCAAACTGCTCGAGCTGCTCCGCAGCTTCGACATCGATGGGAACGTCCGGGCCGAGATCGTGGCGCTGCCTCCGGGCCACCCCTATCTGCGGGTGCCGTTGCAGTTCGCAACCGCATTGGAACAGCGGTTGCTGTCCTTGGTGACGGCCGACGAGCTGGAGCAGCTTCGAAAAGACGGGGAGGCCGAGCTCGAGGAGCCCGGCCGCTGGGGCACCACATTCATGCTCCTGCAGTGCTGGGGCCAGCGCGCGGCGTAGCGGCCACAGCGCAGATCTGCGACCCCGCACGGTCAGCCACCGCGCCTCCCCCGCAGACGCCCGTGTGCGTCCAGCGTGGCGAGCGCGTGCACCGTCACGAGCCCGCGGCATTCGGCGAGCTGCCCGGGCGACCACGCTGCGAAGTCGAACATCCACCCGCCGTCCGACTGCTGTCCCGCTTCGAGCTGATCGAGATCGGCCTCGATCTGCTCGTCCGCGAAGAGGACGCGGCTGCGCCGGCCGGGCCGGTCGGACAGCGTGACCGCGGTGAGCCGCTCGTTCTCGGCGCCGCCGCGGACGGGAATCGAACCGTTCACGTCGAGGTGCGGACGCAGGCGCTCGATCGCGTCGGCGGCGCGCGTCTCGTCGGGAACCCGGTCGAGGAAGTCGAGCGCGCACTTCACCCCGTACGCGTGGAAGTCACCGGGGTCCTCGCGACCCAGGCCGCTGCCTCATCGGCCATCGGATCGTCCAGCGCCCCAATCTCGGCGAGCACCATGAGAGCATGAAGCGTCGAGGACGGCTCGCTCGCCGGGGAGCGGATGTCGGGCTCCAGCGCGTGCCCGAAGCCGCCGTCGCTGTTGCGGTATGCGCGGAGCGAGTCGAGGACGGGCTCGACCGGTGCGCCGTGCAGCACGACCGCGAGCCGGTGGCGGTCGAGGAGGCGGGCGTTGGCGAGGACGAATCGCTCAGCGGCACCGACGTCGACTGGCACGGCAAGGCTCATCGCTCGTAGGTCAAGATGACCACGCCGGTCTTCAGCGGCTTGGCGTCGACCAGCCGGAGTTTGGTCAAGCGGCTGTCCCGGTAGAGGAGATCCTCCGGGCCGCCGCGGCCGACGAAGAACGGATGCACCCAGAGCCGCAGCTCGTCGAGCAGACCGTGCTCGAGCAGCGTGTAGGAGAGGCAGCCGAACCCGTACTGGACGATGTTCAGGCCGGGCTCGGCCTTGAGCCGCTCGATCTCAGCGACCGGATCGCCCACGATCACGGTCGTGTTGCTCCACTCGGGATCGGTGAGCGTGGCGGAGACGACGTACTTCGCCATGCTGTTGATCCGGTCGCTGAAGGGGTCGCCGGACCGCGTTGGCCACACCGGGGCAAAGCCTTCGTACGTCGCCCCATGAGGACGGCATCGCAGGCAAACAGCAGCTCGGTCTGGATCGTGTCGCCGGTGTCGTCGTCGACGTCGCTCGACGGCCAGTCCTGCGGGTTCTCGATGACGCCGTCGAGCGTGATGAACGTCGAGTTGACGATCTTTCGCATGTCCGCGATCCTGGCGGCGGGCAATATAAACCGCAAGTTGAGATTTTTACCGCTACTCATAAGCTCTTCTTTATTGCTCGATCTGCAGGCACTGCTCGTGCTGCGCGAGGTCGCTCGCCGCGGCTCCTTCGGCCGGGCCGCGCAGGCATTGGCCTACACGCCGCCGGCCGTCTCGCAGCGGATCGCCGCGCTCGAGCGCGAGCACGGCGTGCGTCTCTTCGAGCGCTCGCCGCGCGGTGTCTGGCCAACGCCGGCCGGCCGGCTCCCTCCTCGAGCACGCCGAGCGCCTGCTGCAAGCCGCCGAGGCCGCACGTGCCGATCTCGCCGCCGCCGCCGAATTCCGCCGCGGACGGATCCGACTCGGCACGTTCGCGACTGCCGCGGCGGGGCTTCTGGTCGAGGCGCTGCGAACGGCGCGCGCCGACCTGGGGCTCGAGATCGAGGTCGTGGAGGGGAGCCGTACGAGCTGTTGCCGCTGGTGGTCGCGCGCGAGCTCGATCTCGCCGTGGTGTTCAGCTACCAGGGTCAGGCCGCGAGCATCTCGTTCGAGGGCGGAGCCTCGGCCGATGAGAGCCGCCTCACGCGGATCACCCTCGGTGGCGACCCGCTTCTGCTCGTCGTAGCCCGCCACCACCGGCTGGCGGGTCGCAGCAGAGTGCGGCGGACAGAGCTTCGGGACGAGCCGTTCGTCCCGGTCTCTCCACTCATGCCGACGTTTCCCGCCGTGGAGCGCCACCTCGGGTTCCGACCGCAGTTCGCAGCTGTTGAGACCGCCGACTACCAGGCAATCCTTGGTCTCGTAGCGGCCGGCCTCGGCGTCGCTCTCGTGCCGAGAACAGTGGTCGAGCAGGCGCGCCGCGACGACGTCGTCGCCCCGCCGCTCGCCGGCCGGCCGATCCGTCGGCGGGTGGAGGTCGCCCTGCCGACAGGCGGACACGTGCCTCGCGTGACGGGCGCGCTAGTCGACGCCCTGGTCGCCGCCGCCGCCGGTCTGGACGTACGCATAGCGGAGCTCGCAACGGAGAGCGAGACACTGAGCGGTTGAAGGTCAGGAGCGAGCAGCGCGGACGCTCGACATCGATGCGAGCTTGACGCAGGCGTGACCGACGGCGCGGGTTCGAGTCCCGTCGCTCCCGCAGGAAAGGGCCCCGAAGAACGGGGCCCTTTCGTTTCAGCGTCGATACCCAACCGAGTGTCGTAAGCAGCGCGGTCTCTTAGTCACCGCCTTTGTTCACATCACCCGAATTGCCCGGATCACAGTCGACGGTCGGGGAAATCCCGACCGAGCCCGTGCCCGGTGAGATCAGCTGGCTCGGGTCGCCTTCGCTGCCGTTACCCCGTCCGGAGTTGCATTTACCGACGTCTCCCGTCGCCAAAGCCGAGGCTGTGAACACGGCCGCAACAGCAAGCGCAAGCGCCACAAACGCCGTCAGCCGAACAAGCACCTGCATCACGTTCACCTTCCTTCCTTCGTGAGAGGGAACGGTCGTCCAGCTTCTCACCGATCTGGAGAGGAAGAAACCTGCTTCGCGGACACCTCGCCGCACCAACGGGCTTGACTAGCCGTTTGCGACGAGGGTTGACCGCGGTTCGGTCGCCTGGTGAGATAGCGGTCACAAGCTCGAGGAGGTCGGGGTATGCGTAAGTTGTTCATGCTCGTAGCTGTCTTGGCGTCGCTCGTGGCGGGATCCACGGTGAGCGGCGCGGCGGAGGACTTCACAGTCGGATTCATCTACGTCGGCCCGGTGGGCGACGCCGGCTGGAGCTGGCAGCATGACCAGGGTCGCAAGTTCGTCGAACGGACGACCGGCGTGAAGACGATCAAGCTCGAATCGGTGCCCGAGGCAAACGTCGGTCCGGCGATCGATCAGCTCGTCGCCCAGGGCGCCAAGATGATCTTTGCGACAAGCTTTGGGTACGGGCCCGGGGTGATTCAGAAAGCGAAGCAGCATGCGGACGTCAAGTTCATGCACGCGACCGGGTTCATGCGCGCGAGCAACGTCTCCACCTACTTCGTCGACCATACGCAGGCCTCGTACCTGCAGGGAATGCTGGCTGGGAAGCTGACGAAGTCGAACGTCATCGGCTACGTCGGCTCGTTCCCCATCCCCGAGGTGATTCGCGACATCAACTCGTACACGCTCGGCGCCCAGAGCGTCAATCCGAAGGCGAAGGTGAAGGTCGTCCTCACGAGCACCTGGATCGATCCGCCCAAGGAGAAGCAGGCAGCGAAATCTCTGCTCGACGCAGGTGCGGACGTGCTCTTCGGGATCGAGGACAGCCCTGCAGTGCTCCAGGAAGCGGCCGCGAGCGGCAAGCTCGCTTCGACCTGGAACTCGAACATGTCGCGCTTCGCGCCCAAAGCGTTCCTCTCGGCCAACGTGCTGAACTGGGGCGGCTACTACGCGCGCCAGGTGCGCGCGGCGATGAACGGGACCTGGAAGTCGCACGACTTCTGGGGCAGCCTCAAAGAGGGGTCGATCGCCCTGGCTCCCTTCGGCTCGTCCGTCCCAACGTCGCTGCGTGCGCAGGTGAACCAGAAGCTGACCGGCTTCAAGCGCGGCACGTTCAACCCGTTCAAGGGGCCGATCAAGGACCAGACCGGAAAGGTGCGCGTGCCCGCGGGGAAGCGGATGACGTTCGCCCAGATCGTCGGCTGGACCTGGTACGTCCAGGGTGTGCAGGGCAAGCTGCCGAAGGGCTAAGGCGCCGACGACCATGGACTACGACGAGTTTCTTCGCCGTGTGCCGAAAGCGGAGCTGCACTGCCACTTCGAGGGAACGGTCCGACCCCGCACCTTCGCCGAGCTCGCGGCGAAGCACGGAGTGGAGCTACCTACGGCCGACGTCGACAAGCTCTACGACTACGAGTCGATCTACGAGTTCCTCGTCATTTTCGCGATGGTGTCGTCCACGTTGATCGATCAGGAGGACTTCGCCCGCGCCTGCTACGAGTCGATCGAGGACGGAGTCAAGCTCGGCAACCTCAGGTACCGGGAGATGTTCTTTAACCCGACCCTCCACACCAAGCGCGGGGTCCGGTACCAGACGGTCGTCGACGGTCTCGTCGACGGCGTCAAGGCGGCGGAGACCGACTTCGGCGTCAAGTGCCGGCTGATCGCGGACGTGTACCGGCAGGATCCGCCCGAGACGGCGTGCGAGATGGTCGAGCAGGTGCTCGAGCACCTGCTCGAGGAGGTGATCGGGCTCGGGATGGACGGCGCCGAGGCGCCCGATCCGCCGGAGAAGTTCGTCGACGCCTACCGCCTGGCCGGGCGGGGCGGTCTCCGGTTGACGGCGCACGCCTGCGAGGACGCTCCCGCTCAGAACATCACGACGTGCCTCGACCTCCTCAGGTGTGAGCGGATCGACCACGGCTACCACGTCCTCGGCGACGAAGCCGTCGTGAATCGCTGTCGCGACGAGGGGATCTACTTCACGGTCTGCCCCACGGCAACAGCGGTCTGTTACTTCGATCCCGAGGACTACACGTCGCACCCGATCCGCGAGATGGTCGCCAAGGACCTCAAGGTGATGATCAACTCGGACGACCCGTCGATGTTCCACACGGACATCGGTTCGGAGTACGTCAAGATGGTCCAGGCCGCCGACTGGGAGCCGGCCCAGGTACGCGAGTTCGCTCTCAACGGAGTCGACGGCTCCTGGATGGCCGACGACGAGAAGCGCAGGCTGCGCGCCGAGTTTGTCGAAGAGCTCGACCGCTTGGAGGCCGAGCTCACCCGCTGAACCGAGCAACGGGCGCGGCGTGGTCGGCCGCGCCCGTCAGCCTCCGCGCACGTATGGCTCGCCGAGCGCAGCGGGCGCGCCGAGGCGCTTTCTGACCCCCAAGGCCGTGATGGCGAGCAGCACCGCGAAGGTTGCCACGTAGGGGATCATCCCGAGAATCGTCGGCTGCACGTCGACGCCGATGATCTGGGCACGGAAGGCAAGCACGTCCAGGCACCCGAAGAGCAGGGCCCCGAAGAGTGCCCGCAACGGGTCCCAGGTGGCGAAGATGACGAGCGCCAGCGCGATCCAGCCTCGCCCGGCGGTCATGTTCTCGGTCCAGCCCGGCGACTCGGCGAGCGAGAGCGTGGCGCCGGCGAGGCCGCACATTGCGCCGCCGAAACAGACGGCGCCAAAGCGGTGCGCCGCAACCGACACGCCCATCGCGTCCGCGGCGGCTGGATTCTCGCCCACTGCCCGCAGATGCAGGCCGACGCGTGTTCTCCGCAGGGCCCACCAGATGATCGGCGCGATCACGAAGCTGGCGTAGACGAGCACATGCTGTTCGAAGAGGACCTCGCCGAGGCCGGGGATGTCGGCGAGCAGCGGAATCCGGATCTCCGTCAGCGTGTCCTTGGCTGGCGTGCCGACGAGCGACGAGCCGATGATGGCCGCGAGTCCCGTGCCGGCGATGGTCAGACCCAGGCCCGAAATGATCTGGTTCGCGCGAAGCGTCACGGCGAACACGGCGTGCACGCTCGCCGCAGCCGCGCCGGCGACGATACCGGCGAAGACGCCCGGCCACGCGCTTCCGGTCGCGTCCTGGGCCAAGAAACCGGTGACGGCGCCGAGCAGCATCATCCCCTCGAGTCCGAGGTTGATGACGCCGGCACGTTCGGCCACGATCTCCCCGACGGAGGCGAACAGGAGCGCCGTACCAGCGGCAATACCGGCCGCGAACAGCGTGGTCAGAGTGTGGATGGCGCCTCCTCGACCGGAGCGACCCGCGCGGCCCGGCGCCGACTTGCGAGTCGGGCGCCGGCGATCGCGGCAAAGAGGACGATGCCCTCGAGCATGAGGACGAACGCCTGCGGGACGGAATGGGTCTGGAGGGCGAGACCGCCGACGATGAAGCCCCCGAACAGAAACGAGGCAACGAGTGTGCCGGCGAAACTCGTCCCCGCCAGCGCGGCAATGGCGATCGCCATGTAGCCATAGCCCGGGCTAATTCCCTGCTGGAGCTGCCCAAACGTGCTTCCCACCTCGATCATGCCGGCGATCCCGGCGAGCGCACCCCCCGCGCCGAGGATGACGACGATGTGCGCACGGCTCGACATCCCCAATACGCGAGCCGCCGTCGCGCCGGCGCCGATCATTCGCACCTCGTAGCCCCAGCGTGTCCGGCGCATCAGCACCACCAGAACGAGGGCAATCGCCAGGGGGACGAGGATGCCGGCGTGGAGTTGCCCGCCTCCAAGCTTCGGCATCGCCACCGCGGCCGGCAGGCGGTCGCTGATCGGGAAGCTGAAGCTTTCCTTTCCCTGGAGGGGGCCCGTCACGAGATAGGCGAGCAGCTGGATCGCGATGTAATTGAGCAAGAGCGTCGTGATGATCTCGTTGACGCCCCACAGGGCTCGGGGAACTGCTGCGATCAGCGCCCAGGCACCCCCGGCGACGATTGCGGCCCCGATCGTGAGCGGGAGCAGGAGTGCCCGCGGGAGACCGGGGAACGTGAGCGAGAACCACGTCGCCCCGATCGCCCCGAGCAGGAACTGGCCTTCGGCGCCGATGTTCCAGAGGCGCATGCGCAGCGGCAGCGCCACGGCGAGCCCGCACAGCGCGAGCGGCACGGCCTTCAGCAACGACTGCGTCAGCGCGAACTCCGAGCCGAATGCACCGCGGAGAAGGCTCGAGAGAGACGTCGTCGGCGAGAGGCCGATCGAGACGAGCACGAGAGCCGAGAGTACGATTCCGACGACGACGGCTGTCAGCTGAATGAGCGCGAGACGCACAACGTGCGACAGCCTGGTCACCGGCCGGCGCCGGTCATGAGGAGCCCTATGTGCTCCTCGTCGGCGTCGCCGGCGGCGAGCGTCCCCGTGATCCGCCCGGCGTGCATGACGGCGACCCGATCGCAGATGGCGATGATCTCTTCAAGGTCCTCGCTGATCAGGACGACGCCCCTGCCCGCGTCGGCGAGCTCGGCGATCAGCCGGCGGGCAGCTTCAGCTGCGCCGACGTCCAACCCACGCGTGGGCTGGGCAGCAACGAGGACGGATGTCTTGGTGGATAGCTCCCGGGCGAGCAGGAGCTTCTGTGCGTTGCCACCCGAGAGCGAGCCGGCCGGGTCGTCCATCAGGCCGCCGCGAACATCGAAGCGGCGGGCGAGCTCGACCGCGCGCCGCCGCGCCTCGCGGGGTCGAAACAGCACGCGTCCACCGACCGGCGGCGCGCGGTAGGACTTGGCGACCAGATTGTCGGTCAGGCTGAGCGACGAGACCAGGCCGTCGCGGTACCGGTCCTCCGGCGTGTAGGCGATGCCCGCGTCGATGCGGCGCCTGAGCGACCAGGCCGTCACATCGCGCCCATTGAGCTCGACGCGCCCGGAGCGCACGGGGCGTAGGCCGACGATCGCCTCGGCAAGCTGCACCTGGCCGTTGCCGGCGACGCCGGCGATGCCGAGGATCTCGCCTGCCGCCACCTGCAGGTCGACGCCGCGCACGGCGCGCAGCCCGCGGTCGTCGTCGACGTCGAGCCCAACGACGCGGAGCACGGGTTGCCGGCCAGTGCTGCACTGCTGCCGGTGCAGCCGGGGCAGGTCCTGGCCGATCATCATCCGCGCGAGCTCCCGCGGCGAGGTCGAAGCCTTCTCGACCGTGGCGACCTCCCGCCCCCGGCGCAGCACGGTGATCCGGTCCGCGATCGCCATCACCTCGTCGAGCTTGTGCGAGATGAAGACCACGCCACGAGCGTCGGCGGCGATCTGCCGAAGCGTCCCGAACAGGGCTTCCGACTCCTGCGGCGTCAGCACCGATGTCGGCTCGTCGAGGATCAGGATCGTCGCCGCGCGGTAGAGGTTCTTGAGGAGCTCGACGCGCTGCTGCTCGCCGACCGACAGCTGCCAGACCGGGCGATCCGGATCGACCTCGATGCCGTACGCGCGCGACAGGCGCGCGATCTGCTCGCCGAGCGCCCGCGGCCGCACGAGGACACGGGGCGTGTGCCAGCCGAGCGTCATGTTCTCCGCGACCGTGAACCGCTCGACCAGCCGAAAATGTTGGTACACCATTCCGACCCCGTGGTCGATCGCGTCCTTCGGCGAGCGAAACCGAACGGGGTTTCCACGGATGGCGATCTCGCCTCGGTCGGGCCGGTGCAGTCCGGCGAGGATGTTCATCAGAGTTGACTTGCCGGCACCGTTCTCGCCGAGCAGCGCATGGATCTCCCCCGCTCGCAGGTCGAAGTCGATGCCGTCGTTGGCCCGGAGGTCTCCGAAGCACTTGACGATGTCGGTGAGCGCTACGAGCGCAGCCTGCTCCGTCATGCGACGACGGGTGACACGACCTCGGCCTTCTGACGACCCGGGCAGACCTCGGGGCGCCGTGGGGCCGTTCCTTGGGCGGTGATCTCGGCTCTTCCCCGCAGAGTGGTCGTGATCCTACGCCGGTGCTTGGCGGCGCGCAGAACTCTCAGCCTCAAGGAGCGGCATGACGCACCTCAGACAACGAAGCAGCGGCAACCCGAAACCAGCGGAGACCGAGGCGCAAGATGGAGTCCCCTCCACTGGCCGCCCGCGATCGCCCCGGCAGGCTTAGATAGCGATTCGGCCGCGGCCGTCCTAGACTCGTCGTATGCTGCGATGCACGAGTTGCGGTTACCACAGTGCGGAAGCCTTCAAGTTCTGCACGCACTGCGGCGCGCCGGCTGTTGCGGCACCTGAGGAGCAGCGCAAACGCGTCACTGTCTTGTTCTGTGACCTGATCGCGTCGACGGCACTGGGGGAGCGCCTAGATCCGGAGACGCTGCGCCGTGTGCTCGCACGCTACTTCGAGACAGCACAGCACGTCATCGAGGGCCACGGCGGGACGGTCGAGAAGTTTGTCGGCGACGCCGTGATGGCCGTCTTCGGAGTCCCCGTGCTGCATGAAGACGACGCGTGGCGAGCGGCGCGCGCGGCAGTCGCGCTGCGCGAAGCGATGGCGTCCCTCAACGAGGAGCTCGCGAGCGAGTACGCGACGCGGCTCGCGCTCAGGATCGGCGTCAACACCGGGGAAGTAGTAACCGGAAGCGACCGACACCTCGCAACCGGCGACGCCGTAAACGTCGCCGCTCGCCTCGAGCAGGCGGCAGCGCCGGACGAGATACTGCTCGGCCCGGAAACGCTCGCCCTCGTTCGACAGGCGGTCGTAGCGGAGCCGCTGGCCCCACTTTCGGTAAAGGGAAAGCGTGACCCGCTAAGCGCCTGGCGGCTGCTGGCCCTGACTGGCGAGACCGCCCGTAAGCGTCGCCTGGACGTGCCGATGGTGGGTCGAGAGCCGGAGCTCCGGCGCCTCCTCGACGCTTTCGAGCACGCGTTGCACGATCGTTGCTGCGCGCTCGTCACCATCATCGGGGCCGCCGGTGTCGGCAAGACGCGACTCGTCCACGAGTTCCTCGACTCCCTCGACGGCGCGGCCGTCGTGCGCGGCCGCTGCGTCTCCTACGGCGAAGGCATCACGTACTGGCCGGTCGTCGAGGTCGTACGACAGCTCGAGCCGAAGCTTCCGCAGCTCTCGCTCGACGCGAACGTGCTCTCCACGCTCCGCGGCTTGCTCGGTGCAGCAGAGACGACGGATTCGACCGAGGAGATCGCGTTCGCGATTCGCAAGCTGCTCGAGGCAGCGGCTCGGCAGGAGGCACTCGTCTGCGTGTTCGACGACATCCAGTGGGGCGAGCCCGCCTTCTTCGAGCTGCTCGACCAGGTGGTGGCGCTCTCCCGCGACGCGCCGCTCCTGCTCTGCTGCATCTCGCGTCTGGAGCTGCTGGAGCGACATCCCGGGTGGGGCGGCGGTAACCCGAATGCCACGACGGTCGCACTCGAGGGCCTCTCCGGCGACCAGACCCGCACGCTCATCGACCGCGTCGCCGCGGACGCACCGCTCCCCGCTGTCCTGCGGGAGCGAATTCGGGAGGCTGCCGAGGGCAACCCGCTTTACGTCGAGGAGATGATTGGCCTTCTGCGCGACGCTGACGACGACGATGTATCGGTCCCGCCCACGATTCACGCGCTGCTGTCGGCTCGGCTCGATCAGCTCGTGCCGGCCGAGCGGGCAGTGCTGCAGCGCGGCGCTATCGAAGGACGCGTCTTCCACCGCGGCGCGGTACAGGCGCTCGCTCCCGAAGAATCGCAGGTAGGCGCACGCCTGGCCGCGCTTGTGCGCAAGGACCTCATCCGGCCGGACCGACCGCACCTCGAAGGCGAGGACGCATATCGCTTCCGGCACCTGCTGATCCGCGACGCAGCGTACGAGACCCTTCCGAAAGAGGCCCGCGCGGAGTTGCACGAACGCTTCGCCGATTGGCTCGGCCAACGCGCGTCGGAGTTGGTCGAGCCCGATGAGATCCTCGGCTACCACCTCGAGCAGGCGCACAGATACTGGCTCCAGCTTCGACCGGTCGACGACCGCGCACGCGACCTGGGCCTCCGTGCCGGCAACCTCCTCGCAGGCGTGGGCGCACGTGCCCTCGCGCGGAACGACATCTTCGCCGCGGTGAAGCTACTCCGGCGGGCACTCGCGGTGCATCCGGATGACGATCCGACGGTCGCGCTCAGGCTCGACCTCAGCCAGGCGCTTTTCCTCTCCGGGGAATTCGCGGACGCGGCGGACTTGGCGAATGAAGCTGCGGCGCGAGCCGCTGCCGCCGACAATCACGCGGGCGAGCTGCGCGCACGACTGGCGGCAGCGCGCATCGCGGTGCAGATGCCGCGCGACGACGCTGCCGATGAAGAACCGAGCGCGGAGCTGCTCCGTCTGGCCGAGCAGGCGCGACCGGTGTTCGCGCGCGCCGGGGACGAGATCGGGCTCACCGATGCGTGGGTGGCAAGCGCCTGGGCGGAGCTGATTCGCTGTCGGTGGGCCGCGATGCTCGAGGCGGTCGAGCAGGCGCTCGCGCATGCGCGACGCGCGGGCTACGTACGCTGGGAGCGCGAGCTTCCTGTTTGGAAAGGGACTGCCCTCTTCTATGGCCCGACGCCCGTCGACGAGGTCCTGCGCTGGTACGAGCAGGAGCAGCCGCAGCACTCGATGGCTCTCAACCAGCGGGCTGTGCTCGAGGCGATGCGCCGCCGCTTTGCCGAGGCGCGCGCTCTGCTCGCGGCGGCTGACGCCGCTGCCGCCGAGTTCGGAGAGACGGTTTGGCGCGCCGGGGGAGGGATGGCCGCGTGGGAGGTCGAGACTCTCGCCGGCGACACGCCCGCCGCGGAGGCCGCCGCCCGGCGGACGTGCCAGCTACTCGAGCAGCTCGGCGAAGCCGGCTTCCGGTCGCTGGCGGCCGGGCAGTTGGCGTCCTCGCTGTACGCGCTCGGGCGGCTCGACGAGGCGGAGCGTTGGACGCAGGCTGCGGAGGAGCTCGCTTCTGGCGACGACGTGCTCTCGAATATGCTCTGGCGTCAGGTACGCGCGAAGCTGCTGGGACGCGGCGGGCGGCACGCCGACGCCGAGCGGCTCGCCCGCGAGGCCGTCGGTCTCGGCGAGGAAACGGACATGCTCAACTGGCACGCGAACGCGCTCACGGACCTCGCGGAGGTCTACGTCCTCGCTCAGCGGCCCGAGGAGGGCCGAGCGCGGCTCGAGCAGGCACTCGCCCTGTACGAGCGCAAAGGGAATGTCGTCTCAGCCGGGAAGGGACGCTCCGCGCTCGCCCAGCTGCGAGAGACCAGGCCGCTGGTAACGGAACGCAAGACGCATTAGTATCGATCGCGTGGCGGCTGTTTTTGCGGTGGTCCTGCCGACGACAAGGTGAGGGAGGTCGAATGGGTGAGAACATCGACAAACTGCGGGAGGATCAACTGCTTGCCGGCGAACTCCCCGCTGAGTACGAAAGGTTCATCGACGGGCTGAGCAAGGAGACCATCGACGAACTCGTCTCGCTCAAGCAGATCCTTGAGGAGAAAGAGATAACGGTGATGCCGATCCGCCTTAAGGAGAAAGGCATAAAGGTGCTGCCGATCTTCGCAGTGACGAAGAGCATGCCGGTCCTGTAGCCGGGGCGACACGCTGTCAGCGAGCGAGCGCCTCCGCCGCAAAGTCGAGCTCGTCCTTCCCCTGTATGGGGCGCCGCTCGATCTCCTGCTGCGGCACCCAAGCGCGCGAGAGCTCTTTCCGCGCTGCTTGACGATCGCCTACCACGTCTCGCGCGCGATGGTGCCGTTGATGGAAGCGGCGCTCGAGCGTGCCCGCGCGCTGGCCCCCGGAGATTCAGTCGCCGCGGGTCTCGTCGCGTATCTGGAGCGTCACATCCCCGAGGAGACGCACAGCGACGAGCCGGGGGGCGCGGTGGTCGACGACCTCGCGGCGCTCGGGCTTGACCCGGACGAAGTGCGGGCGCTACCGACCACGCCACAGATCGCGGCACTCGTCGCTGCGCAGCTCGCGTGGATCAACGAGGACCATCCCGTCGCCATCCTCGGGTTCCTGGAGCTGGAGGCGCACCAGGCGGACCGGGTCATGGTCGAGCGGTTGATCGAGCAGACCGGTCTTCCCCGGGAGGCGTTCGGCCAGCTCCTGCTGCACGCGAAGCTCGAGCCCGTGCATGCGAAGGAGCTCCACCGCGTGCTCGACGCCCTCCCGCTCGAGGCTGAGCACGAGGAGCTGATCGGGCTGAGCGCCCTGCGCTCGATGTCCCTTGTCACCGAGGCGTTTCTCGACGCCATCGTGGACGCCCCAACGGCGCCGGTAATCGCCTGAAGGCGGTGCAGGCTGTGGGCGCCTGAGGCTGATGGTCTAGGCTCCCCGATTGTCGTCGCTCACCCGCGAGAAGGGGACGCCCATGTTGAAGTGGCCGCTGCTAACACTGCTTGCGCTCAGCCTCACCGCGGGTGTCGCAACAGCGTCGTCGCCGCTGAGCGGGACCTACCGGGCGACGATCACCGGCAAGCCGGCGCCGCTGAACGGAAGGTGGCAGCTCAGGTTCCTGCCCGGGAACGCGCTGCGAGTCGTCCGCAACGACAAGATCGTGGTCTTCGGCAGGGCGGTAGTCACGGGTAACCGGGTAACGGTCACCGACCGCTCCGGGCCGTACGTCTGCAGCACTGCCGAAAGGACCGGTGTCTACGTCTTCAGCCTCGTAGGGAAACGGCTGACGTTCAAGGCGGTTGCAGACCGATGCGTCGGGCGGAAGCTCATCTTGACGACGAAACCGTTCGTCAGGTAATCCTGGTCGGTACGACCCGGCCGACGCCGGTCTGAGTCTCAGGAGCGGACGTATCATCGGCAGCCCTGCCGGACCTCGCAGCGCTGAGAAGCGCGGCCCGCGCCGCGATCGTCATCCCGGCGGTCTTCGCGCTCGCGGACAAGGTAATCGGGCAGCCGCAGACGTCGATCTTCGCGGCCTTCGGATCGTTCGCGCTACTCGTGCTGGTCGAGTTCGGGGGCCCGTGGCGGACTCGCTTCCTCGCGTACCTCTCTTCTCGCGTGCGTGCGCGCCGCCGCCCGCGGCCGCGACGAGGCAACGGTCCGCGCCGCGCTCGTCCTGCTCTGGGCAAGCCAGCATCTCGACAACCTC